>Ga0255752_10005207_pt1 | contig 12737 bp, 10 predicted proteins | sample 011ome_25_FD_179952 | JGI IMG/M metagenome (GOLD analysis project Ga0255752, IMG submission 179952) | Coastal salt marsh microbial communities from the Groves Creek Marsh, Skidaway Island, Georgia - 011512CT metaG (version 2) | ecosystem: Environmental > Aquatic > Marine > Intertidal zone >...
GTGTTAAAAGAAATTATAATTACACAATTTTTAACACACCTGATTTATATGCTTATAAACTACTGTTACAAAACAGAAAAAGTTGAAGCAGTTTTATCATAATCCGCGTGTCGGGGGTTCGAGTCCCTCCTCCGCTACCATAACCTAAATTAAATATCTGTTTTGGAACTCACGACACGTAGGTGCTTTTAAGTAATCTGTAGTCACGAGTAGCAGCGTCTCGAGGTTCATCATTTTACGGCGGATTTGAAGGAACCTCCCATACATTTTAGAGCATGCATCAAAGTGCGCGTTCAGGATGGTATCTCTGGTGATTACAACGCCGCGGTCGGCAATGTTGCTAAATGCCGGTTTGATGTGCTGCTATAATCATTTTGCGAAAAACACTTGCTGGAAGTGACATCTGGGCAAGGGCTGAATTCGCCACTGAGACGGGTATATCAAAGCCACAAATATCGGGCAGTAGTGAACGCATTTGCATATTATTGACCCATTGCTGTTGGGCAAATTCACAAGGTAAAAAGCCAACATATCGACCACTCAGAATGAATTGTGCGACACCTTCCATATGAAAGGCCGTGGCAGCGGCTGGTCCATTGAAAAATGAGTCATACGGAGTTGCTACTGAATAGCCCCGCCTGACGAAAGCCTGCAGGCCAATGATGTCTTTGGTAATTAGTTCGGGATCCATGTGAAATAAGGGATGGCCCGAGCTGCAGTAAAGCTCTTGGCGCTCATGGAATATCACTTCTGAATGAACAGCATCAGATGATGGCAGATTTGCCACAATAGCTAGATGCAATAACCCTCGCGTTAACCAGTTGTCAATTTGGTTTGGTGCAACAACTTGTATGGTCAGGTGAACATCCTGTGTTTGTGCGGAAAATGTTTCAATAACCTTATACAGCTTGCACGCGGAATTTGAAGTCAGATTATCAACCATGCCGATTTTGATTTCGCCGGTCATCCGGCCTTTCAACTCGTCAAGCTCACTTCGAAACCCTTCGAGCACGGTTAGAAATTTTGACGCTGATTCATAAACCAACCTGCCTCGTTCGGTGAGAGAAAATCCGCTGCGTCCGCGTCGACATAATGTTAGCCCCAAACGAGCTTCCAAATTGCTCATATGTGTGCTGATTGTTGAGCGGCTAATGCCAAGCTCGGCTTGTGCCTGACTAAAGCCGCCACATTCCACAATGGTTCGGTAAACGCGCAAAAGCCGCAAATCAGCTTCGCTCAAAGGTGGTAATGCTCTTTTTGGCAATAGATTGAGTTTCATCAATGTTAACTTCTATAAGTCAACATTTACATAACTAAAATTTGCGGTCAATAATTTCAGATCAGGCAAGAATGAATCAACAATTTCATTATCTAGGAAAGTTCATATGGCTGTCTCATCAATATCATTTGAGCCTGTTTCAGGGTTTGTTTCGCCGCGTTTTGCTGGGGTTCCTACCTTTATGCGCCTACCAAATATTGCATTGAACCACCCAGAAATTGAAAAGGTCGATATTGGTTTGGTTGGTGTGCCGTGGGATGCCGGCACGACAAATCGTCCTGGTGCCAGACATGGGCCAAGACAGTTGCGCGATCTTTCAACGATGATCCGTGCGGTTCATCCCTATACGGGAGTCAACCCGTTCCAGCTGCTCAATTGCGCTGATTTAGGCGATTGTCCAGTCAATCCAGCCGATATTCAAGATTGCTTGACGCGTATTACCGATTTTTATACTGAAATGCATAGTAAGGGTATCGTGCCACTGACAGGTGGTGGCGATCATCTTGTGTCGCTTCCCATTTTGCGCGGGATCAAGCGCAAAGACCCATTATCGATGATTCATATTGATGCGCATACTGACCTTTTCGACGAGTATTTTGGTGGTTCAAAATTCACCCATGGCACGCCATTTCGACGCGCCATCGAAGAGGGGCTTTTGGATCCAAAGCGCGTTGTACAAATCGGTATTCGCGGCACCATGTATGATGGTGAAGATATTGAATGGGGAAGGCAGAATGGCGTTCACATCATCACAATAGATGAAGTCTATGAGACCGGGTTGGATGCTATCATGCATAAGGCGCGTGAAATTGTCGGCGATAGCCCAACCTATGTCAGTTTTGATATTGATGCGATTGACCCATCTTATGCGCCGGGTACCGGAACGCCTGAAATTGGCGGTTTCACCTCATATGAAGCCCAACGCATTGTCCGCAATCTGGCGGGGCTTAATTTAATTGGCGCAGACCTTGTCGAGGTGTCTCCACCGTTTGACCCGACAGGGGGAACAGGATGGCTGGGGGTATCCATCATGTTTGAACTGCTTTGTGTTCTCGCAACTGCAACTGAAAAGACATCATGAATTGGCGCCTCATCTAGATTCTCAAAAAAAACAGAGAATAACGTGACACGTAATATTTGCAAAGATCTAGCATCGGTTACCGCCGGATGGGTGATAATAATCCGCGTCTTCGGAGTTTGAGTTATTCCTTTCCTAGCGACCTGAATATCTGACTTCGAAGTTAGATCATCAAATTACATAGCTATTAAATTGATTTAATGAGTATAAAATTTTGTTGATTATTGAATTTCTTCTCAACATTGCTGGTGCGGCCGCCCTGTTACTGTTTGCCGTCAAAATGGTGCAGAAAGGTGTGGAGCAGGCCTTTGGGCCATCATTCAGGCAGGTGATGAGGCGCTCCCAGGCAAAGCTAAGCGCGACCGTTTTTGGCGCCTTGCTTGCTGCAGTCATGCAATCTTCTATGGCAGTAGCGATAATGGTGTCCGGGTTTTATGGCGCCTCAATTATCTCATTTGAGCTAGGACTGGCAGCCATGCTGGGCGCTGATGTTGGGTCCGCACTGATAATCCTATTCCTTAGCCTCGATATTACCTGGCTAGCGCCGCTAATGCTTGTGGTAGGCGGCCTCCTGTTCCTTAAATCTGAGACACCCACGATAAAGCAGATAGGTCGTATGATAATAGGGGTGGCGTTGATACTGATTGCCCTTGGCCTCATCCGTGCCAACGTCTCACCACTTCGCAACAGCAGTTTCCTTCCAGACTTTACTTTAATGCTTGAGCGTGATTTCTTAGCTACGTTTCTGATTGGTGCACTTCTGGCTCTACTTTTGCACTCTTCCGTAGCCGCAGTATTGATGTTTGTAGCGCTCGTTGCTAGTGAGACTCTGCCGCTTATGGTAGGTGTGTCATTGGTATTAGGGGCGAATTTAGGTTCGTCTCTTTTGCCACTCTGGATGACCCGCGCGATGCCACCCACGGCACGTCAACTTCCACTAATGAATCTACTTATCCGAGGCGGCGCTGCCCTCAGCATGGTGTTGATAGTTAATCGCACACCGTTGATCGGGCTCTTACCAGAAGTCCATATGGGGCAGCAGCTAATCCTCACACATATCATTTTCAATGCAATGTTGCTTGTGGCTGTGCCCTTTGGCCGATTGGCAGGCAGATTTGCGGAACGGTTTTTACCTGACCATAAATCGTCAAATGAGGATATACCGGCCCACTATCGCTCTGTGCTTGACAAAGAAGCTTTGCGCTCCTCCCCACTAGCATTGACATGCATCCAGCGTGAAATTCAAAACATGCTCCTCATTACCCAAGAGATGATGCTCCCGATAATGCAGTTATTCGAGAGATATGATAAAAAACGAAGCAAAAAGATCCTTGAAAATAACGAGCGACTTCATCGTGCATTTGATGGCATTCGTGAATATTCGAGCGAGCTCTCAAAAGAAATCACGTCAAGGGGCCGCAGCCGCCAGCTCCGGAATTTAATCGAATTCGCTATTGCGATTGAAGCTGCAGGAAATATTGTTGCCAAAACTCTTTTGCCGCTCACCCTGAGCCGCCAGACAGAAGGCATTCACTTTTCCGCTGAAGGTCTTGCTGAGCTGGAAAGCATGCACGATCAAATCATTGCCAACATTTCACTTGCAAACAACGTGCTGATCTCACGTGACGTAGACATTGCACGCCAGTTAGTAGAAGAGAAATCCAAACTCTCTCGCCACCAGCGGAAAAGCCGTAAACGACATCTAGAACGCCTTGCCGCTGGACTGTCTGAAAGTTTTGAGACGAGCGACTTACACCTTGAAACCAGCCTTGCTTTCAAGGAGTTCAACAGCCAAATAGCTACTATCGCCTACCCTATTCTATCGCGTGAGGGTGAACTTCTTGACTCGAGATTAGTAAACAAAAATTAACTGTGACAATTGACAGCTATGACAAAGCACCGATCTGGCGGTGACCAAAGCTTAAACTGTGAGAATGAGAGATGACTTATCCTTCCCCATTTCTATAGCCGGGCAATCTAAATCCAAAGATTGATGCATAAACCATCAAAGTATCATAGTGGAATTTGTTTGAGCGGCGTCGTTAGATTTGATCAATTCATCAGTAAAAAAATCACTATTTATTTTCTATTTTTTGTTTTTGTTGACTGGTCGCAACTATGGTGGCGTGGGTTGGTCTGCATGGCGTATTTTTTATTAGAGCTTTATGTTGAGGGGTCCTAAATGGAACAGGCAATTTTTATTCTCTTGCTGGCCTCAGCGTTACTCCATGCAACTTGGAATCTGATTTTAAAGTCTGCTCCAGATAAACCAGTTGCTGTCATGGCTATTTTTTTTACCAGTCTGCCCTTAGCGTTAGCTGGTTTGGCCATCGCAGGGATACCGAGATTGGAGGTTTTACCGGTAGTTTTGCTCAGCGCTGCCATTCAAACAGGCTATAACATATCTCTATTTAAAGCATACACTATTGGCCAGTTAAGTAGCATTTATCCCGTAGCAAGAGGATCAGCACCATTATTTGTTTTTGTGATTAGTCTGGGACTTTTTGGGTCTGAGGTGTCAAAAGACACTGCTCTAGGTATTGCTGTAATATGCGCCGGACTTGTTACATATGGTTTGGTACAATTACGGCGGGATGGATTTCACAAAAAAGAGCTGTTGTTGGCGCTTGCCAATGGGTTATGCATAGCTTTGTATTCTCTCACAGATGCTTATGGAACTAGGCTGGCTGGCAACGCCGTGTCATTTCTGGGGATGATGGCGGTATTTAACAGAGCTTTTCTTTTTGCCTATCTCTATTTTTTTGAAATTGATTTCCTTCCAAGGCTAATTTCAGGTTTTGACCGCCGTTATATCATAGGAGGTTTGATTTCTTTTGCTTGCTACCTGATAGTTCTTTTTTCATATCAGCACATGCCTGTTCCAGTGGTCTCAGCCATAAGAGAAACCTCTATAATATTTGCTGTTATATTGGGCGCAATTTTTTTAAAGGAAAAAATATTTTGGGAGAAAATTGGGTTGGTCGCCACAGTTCTCTGTGGACTGCTTGTTCTCAATCCATTTTAAAAGGTTGTGCGAAATGGGCTCTAAAAAACCCTGACTAAAAAATCAAATTTATTGAAGTTGATTCATAAACCAACCTGCCGCATTTGGTTAGTGCAAATCCGCTGCGGCCACGCCGACATGATGTTATCCCCGAAGAGTCCGCAAATTGCTCATTTGCCTGCCTAAGACGCCCTCAGGGAGGGTGAAGCATTTTTCGCATCGCTTTTAATCATTTCTAGCAGTATGCGGTTTCGGAAATATTTGGTGACATTCTGATAGTTGACTGGGTCATGCCATGTTCGGTTTGTCCCTAGCTAAAGTCGCTGCATTTCAGAGTGAACCGGCAAATGCGCAAAAGTAGCATAGCACTATCGATCAAAGAGGGTGATATTCTTGCTGGTGATAGTTTTAGTTTCTTCAATGTTAACTTCTATAAGTCAACATTTACACAACTGAAATGCGTCGCCTATAGTTGATAGCGCGGTAATGTGGCAGTCATTGGATCAATTCTGGAACTGAATAGAAAGGAAAACTTGAGATGAAAAGCAGTCAGAGAAGAACTTTTCGAAATTCAATACTAGGTTTTTTGGGTAGTGGATTTATCCTATCCGCTAGCTCGAGCATCGCGATTTCAGGTGAATTGACTGTTTATGCGGCGATTGACGCTGATAAAGTTAAAAACTTGGCGGAAATGTTCAAAGCAGATCACCCAGATATCAAGGTAAATTGGGTCAGAGATTCAACGGGCATCATTCACTCTCGTATGATGGCTGAAAAAGATAACCCACGGGCAGACGCAGTAATTGGGATGGCTGCTACAAGTATGCTCACAATGGACTCTTTGGGCATGTTCCTTCCCTACACACCTAAGGGTGTTGAAAATCTCGATAAAAAATATCGAGATACTCAGCAACCAAATCATTGGGTCGGGCTTTATGGTTGGGCTGGTGCAATTTGTTTCAATACAGTGGAAGCAAAAAAACGCGGCCTACCAGCACCAAAATCATGGGAAGACCTTCTCAATCCGATATATAAGGGTCAAATAACTATGCCAAACCCTGCTTCTTCAGGAACAGGTTTTTTAGACGTTTCTGCTTGGATACAAATTATGGGCGAAGAAGCGGCATGGAGTTACATGGATAAGCTTCATGAGAACATTGCTTCCTATACCCATTCAGGATCAAAGCCATGTAATCAAGCTGCTGCTGGTGAGTATGTGGTAGGCGTGTCCTGGCCTTATCGGGGTTCTAAGTTAAAGCAAAAGGGAGCTCCAATCGAAGTAATTGTGCCCAGCGAGGGCATAGGCTGGGAGATGCAAGCTGCAGCAATCATGAATGGAACTAAAAATATCGAGGACGCAAAGACTTTTCTGGACTGGTCCATAAGTGATAAGACCCTTGAGTTTTATTCAAAAACAGCATCAGTTGTTGCTAAGCCTGAATTGGCAAAACCAATGCCTGGGGTTGACTCAAAGCGTGTGATGGAAGCAATGATTACTCAGGACTTTGGGGCTATGGCGGTAAAAAAAGACGCCATAGTATCTAAGTGGCGGTCTCGTTACGAGGCAAAGTCAGAACCAAAAAAGAAATAGTAAAATTACAGGCGCAAGGCATCAGATCTTGCGCCTGTTTTCTTCTGTATTGATTTAACTATAATGGTTTTCATAAATGGCTACCTCTTTCGGTACACAAGCTATCAATTCAAAACCCTATTTAGAGGTCACTGAATTACGAAAAACCTTCTCTTCTTTTGAGGCGCTAAAAGGTATCACTTGTTCTGTCGGGCGAGGAGAATTTCTTTGCCTTCTTGGGCCATCTGGGTGCGGAAAGACAACACTGCTTCGATGTATTGCGGGACTTGAAAGGCAGTCATCTGGAGTAATAAAACAAGATGGTTTAGATATAAGCAACTTATCAGTTGAGCATAGAGATTTTGGCATCGTCTTTCAGTCTTATGCACTTTTTCCTAATCTGTCAGTCTGGGATAATGTTTCATACGGTATAAAGAGTAAGAAAGATAATAAAGACGCTGACCTGAGGAATGCAGAACAGCTGTTAGAGATGGTTCGCCTGACAGGGCACCTCAATAAATATCCGGCACAACTTTCTGGAGGAGAACAGCAGAGGGTTGCCCTCGCCCGTGCTCTTGCTACTTCTCCTGGGCTTCTACTTCTTGATGAACCGCTCTCGGCTCTTGATGCACAAGTTCGTCTTCATTTAAGGCGAGAAATAAAAGAAATTCAGAAAAGGCTTGGCGTCACTACTATTATGGTAACTCACGATCAAGAAGAGGCTATGTCTATGGCTGATAGGGTTGCTGTGATGCAGAATGGTCAGATAGAACAAATTGGAACCCCGTCCGATATATACACAAAACCAAATTCGGAGTTTGTTGCAGGATTTATTGGTACGATGAATTTATTTGATGGGAAAATGATTGATGCAAATAAAATCTTACTGGGTGATGTTGCGCTAGAGTGTGTGACAGATTTAAGGGGGAATGCTTCAAATATAAAATTTGGATTTAGGCCTGAAAAAGTTCATCTTAATCAAAACAGTAAAAAATATCCAACCAACCATTTAAAAGTGAAGATCAAAGACTTTGAGCTAAGGGGGGCGACCACACGGGTATTTCTGACCTCAACTCACTTTAGCGATGAGATCTGCGTTGATGTTTGGACTGGAGAAGAGTGCATTTCGGGTTTGAAGGCGGGCAGCGATATAAACATCACTATCCCTCCTGATTCTATTGTCATTTTGAGTGATAAAAAAAATGACTAGCTCACCGCAGGCTAGCGCTTCTAATAAACCAGTTGTTGCTGATGAATATTCTGCTCGTCCAGTGTTTTGGAATAGTGAGCGCCTCTCTCTTTTAATGTTAGTTTTTTACGCAACTTTATTTGTTGTGGTGCTAATTCTGCCTCTTGGCATTCTGATATCTAGGAGTTTTACAGACCGGAATGAAAATTGGGTTGGCGTCACAAATTATACGACTTATTTTGCATCCCCCGAACGATACACATCTTTATCCAACAGTATTTTTGTGTCCAGTTTGACCGCGCTAATCGTAACGTTCTTAGCTTATGTTTTTGCTTTCGCATTGACCCGAACAAAAATGCCGTTCAAGCCGTTTTTTAAAATTGTTGGTTTTGCCCCGCTTTTAATGCCTTCGGTCATTAAGGCTATATCCCTAGTTTATTATTTTGGCAATCAAGGCGTGTTCAAATCATGGATGTTCGGCCATTCGATTTATGGGCCAATCGGAATTGTACTTGGTTCAGTGATTTGGACTTTTCCACATGTTTTGGTAATTTTGATTGCTGCGTTTTCGATGAGTGATGGTCGATTATATGAATCTGCAGAATCTTTAAAGGCAACTAAGTGGCGCATTTTTAGGACCGTGACCCTGCCGGGTACTTTGTACGGAGCCATAAGCGCGTTTATGGTTGCATTTATTTTGGTCATTACTGATTTTGGGGTGCCAAAAGTTATAGGTGGGAACTACAATGTGTTGTCGACCGATATATATAAAGAGGTAGTTGGCCAACAAAATTTTTCAATGGGTGCTGTTGTCTCCGTTATCCTTTTGATTCCTGCCATTTTAGCGTTTTTAATTGATAGACAAGTTAAAAACCGTCAGCGTTCAGCAATGACAGCACAGTCGACCGTTTATGAACCGAAAAAAAGCATCGTTGTTGATAGTTTTGGCTTTGCATACTGTGCATTGATAACTGTAATTACGGTCGCAATCGTTGGTATGGCTCAGTATGCATCTGTAGTGAAGTTTTGGCCCTACGATTTGTCCTTTACATTAGATCACTATCAATTTGATGTTGCAGGGGCAGGTTTCGACAACTTCTTCAACTCATTGAAGCTTGCCTTATCTGTCTCGATTATTGGCACGACACTGGCTTTCGTGGGGGCTTATATTGTTGAAAAAACTAAGTCTAGGTTGTTGTTACGCAATATTGTCTCTGCTTTTTCGATGATGCCAATTGCCGTGCCAGGTTTGGTTTTAGGGCTTTCTCATTTAATATTCATCAACAATCCCAGTAACCCTCTACAGGTTTTATATGGTGGTTTTTTAATTTTGATCGCAAGTACTATCATTCACTTTTACACGGTGTCTCACTTGACCGCCACGACTTCTCTGCGCCAACTTGACCCAGAAATTGAGAGTGTTTCTTTGTCACTAAAAATTCCTCTCTACAAAAGTTTCTTTAGAGTGACGTTGCCGATATCGATACCGGTTCTGCTAGATATATCGATTTATCTTTTTCTTGCGTCGATGACTACCGTATCTGGAATTATCTTCTTGTACGGACCTGAGACTAAAGTGGCTTCCGTTGCTGCCATCCATTTGGACGAAATGGGTGAAACGGCAGGAGCCGCTGCAATGGGAATGCTGATCGTCTATGCTTGTCTGTTCGTGAGATTGTTGTATTTGTTGCTTGGCAGTTGGTTGATTAAGAAAAGCCAAGTCTGGCGAGTTCGGTAACTTGACTTTTGCCCCCCCATTTTCAGGTCCTCTGGACTTAAAATCTACTTTACAAGTAGGTGCATCACCAATCCTGATGACTCACCTTCCGGGTAGGAATCATATTGACCAAAAGGGTCAGCTTTGGAGAAGAAATATCGATGTTGACTTAACGTCATTATGTGAATGGGGTGCGGTTGCAGTGGTTTGTCTTGTTGAACAAAAAGAATTAAGCGCAATGGGAGTGCCAAACTATTTTGAGCATGTAGAAAACTCTGGGTTTATGTTGTTTCATTTTCCAATCAAAGATATGTCTGCGCCAGCAGCTCCCTTTTTTAGCGCATGGAATTCAAGCAGTGAGAAGTTGGTTAGTTTAATTTCCCAAGACTCAAAAATAGTAGTGCACTGTGCTGCAGGACTTGGACGAACAGGCATGTTCTGCGCGAGCCTTTTAAAGCGACAGGGGCATACGGCTCAAGATGCGATAAGAAAAGTAAGGCTGGCAAGGCCAGGGACTATCGAAACGATAGCTCAAGAAAATTTTGTCTTAAACTCAAAATTGGACTGATTGCGGTTAGGTTAGTCACCATTGACCCCAAGGTGTCTGAGACTAATCCAAACAAGCCTCATTTGATAATCCTACGCTCTAAAGAATTCTTTGTCAGAATACCCTTGGAGATAAAGTAGGCCATTCAAGTCAGAGTAGTTAAGCTGAAGAGCAATAGTGTCCCGCAAGAGCTTTTGGCCATGATATGCCACGCCCATATCAGAGTGCGCAAGCATCTCAAGGTCATTTGCACCGTCACCAATCGAAGCGGTATCAACGCTATCAATCCCCAGAGATTTACAATATTGCCTTAAGTATTTTGCTTTAGCACCACGGTCAAGGATTGGTGGTGAAATTTCTCCTTTAATAACGTTATCGTCTACAATCATGTGGTTTCCATGGTAGCCGTCAAAACCACAAATGTTTGAAATATGATCAAGCAAAAAATCAAATCCACCTGAAACAAGGTAGCATTTTGCGCCATGTGCGCGCATAGTTTTGACAAGGTTAACTGCACCGGCGGTTATAACAACTTGATCTAATAGTGTATCCAATAATTCAGCAGGTTGACCTGCTAATAATTTTACCCGATCAATAAGCGCTTCTGAGAAATCTATCTCTCCAGCTATAGATCTTTTTGTGATCGCCGCAACGGAATCCCCAAATCCCGCTGTTTTTGCCAAATCATCAAGAGACTCTGAGGTTATTATTGTGCTGTCCATATCAGCAATTAAAAGTTTCTTCCGGCGCGCTTCTGTTTTGACAATATTTACATCTACATTTTCTTCAGAGGCTTTAGCTCGCAACGCTATAAATAGTTCTGACTTGTGTGCCTCACGGATCAAAAAATCTAGATCAGGTTTGCATATTACTTCAGCAGCCACTCCAGCATTGAGCCAGCAGGCATCATTTTGCGGGCTGAATTTTTCGATTTCCTGCCAAAAGCTTTTGAGCCATGAGTTGGCTGTTTCTAATTTTTTCTCCCTCATAACGCTAGATTTATGAGAGGTAAGCTTTTCAGAAGTAGAAAAAACTAAAACATAGCTCACAGCAAGTGTTCTTTCTTGTTAAATGTTTAGGGGGTTTGAGGTTGTTGACGACTTTTTTTAGAGGTTGTTCCACGGTTCCATATATAACGATAGTAGTCAAATTTAAGATCCTGTGCTTATTAATTCTTGCTGCTTTTTAAATAAACGCTTGGAACTTAGATGTAATGACGACAGTAATTCACAAAAGTACAGAGTGCTTGAGATTTGAACAGCCTAGCAAAAACAATAAAATCTTTTGATGGATCTCGGCTGAGGTGATGCATCGGATATTGTATTACACACTTTTTAACACACCTAATTTATGTGCTTATAAACAACTGAAATCAAATATGAAAAGTTGAAATAGTTTTATCATAGTCCGCGTGTCGGGGGTTCGAGTCCCTCCTCCGCTACCACTTGTTTTTCTAATTTTCTATGCTCACCCTTGATCACAGCCTGTGTCGGTTGTTGTTGCGATGTGACGACAATAGGGGGAACATGGGCCTTTTGTCACCCTAAAAGTGACCAAAGAGTGACCAAAAGTGTTGTCTGTAATCAAAGGCTGATCTGATTTTTATCTGTGTTGACCATGGTTCCTTTTAAGCAAAGATTGGGTCTTGGGTGATCAACACTGTTTGCGCATGTGCGCACGTTGCGCATGAGTTTCTATGGAAGTTCCTGAGGTATGCAATATTGCGCGTGGGTACAAACACTCTACAATTCACGCTCTGTAATCGTTGTATTACATACACTTAAATATACCTCTCAAGACTCCTAAAAAAACTCATGCGCATCATGCGCAATCTTAATTGCCAGAACGAAGAAGTGGTTTGTTCATTATCCTCTTCTAAAGCTTCCTCAGCCACCTTAATCAACCTAGCCTGATTACGCATGGGACCCAACCCCTAGAGAAGAACCCCCGCCGAGCCTCAGCTGACGAGGGCAGTCTCTAATGGTTTACCTTGATAAAGATTGTGTTCGCGCTTCCAGGTCGAATTTAATATTCACAATATTGCTTTGCAGTTGTGAAAACATGGCCCAATTTCTCAAATAGTTGTCCGGGTGTGTTTAGGTTGTGGTCAGATAAAGTATTTATCAGGTCAATTGCTGGTGCGCAGCCACATGCTTCAAAGTCTGCCCTGATCTCCCCCAGCAATTCATTGACATCAATATGATGAGTGGCCGTTTTAAGTTCGTCTAGTGCAATGGAAATTATGCCTAAGCCAATTGAACAGTGTCGATCCGCTGAAGCTTGAGTAGAGAGGGCGGTCATAGCAACAAAGGTCAAAAGAACTATCATGTTCCATGGCCTCTTCCGGTCTGAG
>Ga0255752_10005215_pt1 | contig 12721 bp, 10 predicted proteins | sample 011ome_25_FD_179952 | JGI IMG/M metagenome (GOLD analysis project Ga0255752, IMG submission 179952) | Coastal salt marsh microbial communities from the Groves Creek Marsh, Skidaway Island, Georgia - 011512CT metaG (version 2) | ecosystem: Environmental > Aquatic > Marine > Intertidal zone >...
GCTACATGCTGTTAATGAAGAGCAGAAGACTACAGATGCTATGAACTTTGGGACTGCTGCTCACTATATGTTAGTTGAAGGCGAGCAGGTATATAACCAAGAGGTAGCTGTACTAATGGGGTCGCCCTATACCAAAGCATATAAAGAAAACAAAGCTGACATGTTAGAGCGATACGATTGTGTTATCAAAGAAATAGAAGACACTCATATCAAAGGTATGAAGGCCAATATTATTGATGAGGCTGATATGTATTTACAAGCAGAGGGTAAACTGCCAGAGGCTAGTTTTTTCTGGTATGAAGATAAAATTCTTTGTAAATGTAGACCAGACTTAATATGTCCGCCTTTCAAGGGCTTACATAAACCTGGTGAAATATATGTTGTTGACTATAAAACAACTAAGTCTTGCGACCCAAAAGAGTTTGCTGATTCAGTAAAATACTGGGGCTATGACATGCAAGCTGCTTGGTATCGTAGAGGTATGGAGAAGGCTGGATACAGCGTTAAAGAGTTTGCCTTTGTTGCTCAAGAGAAAGTTCCGCCTTATGCTAGTAAAGTGTTTGTCATTACCGACGAGCAAATGGATAAAGCTTGGGATAAGATGCAAGTATTTCTAGATGCTTATAACAAGTATTTAGATGACGGTAAAACAACTATTTATAACTCTGACAATATTGTCACTTTGGACCTGGAGGATTAAATGAGGTTTTGGAGAAAAGTTCACAACTTAATAGATAGAGCCTGGCGACATACGCACGCCTCTATTTTGTACTACTTTGATAATCGCAAAGACGAAGTAGATATAGATTGGTTAAATATGCATAACAATATTATGGAGGACAAACATGAACGACCCAATAAATCCAAATCATTATAAAGACGGAGAGATAGAGTGCATCGACGCTATGGAGGCCAGTATGACTCCAGAAGCTTTTGCTGGTTATTGTAAAGGTAATGTAATCAAATATGTTTGGCGTTACGAAAAGAAAGACCAGCTAGAAGGCTTGCTCAAAGCTCAATGGTATCTCAACAGATTAATTAAAAAAGTAGAAGAGCCGTCTATGGTTTCTTTGGAAGATGTTGAAATCGAAGAAATGGCTAGCTCAAGTATAAACCAACACCTCTAATCTTTTTTGTGGAGGTTGATGAAATATTCAGCCTCTACAACAGCTAAGGTCTTAGACCTATTCCTTTTAATAACAACTAATGGCTCATGCTCTCCGCAGTTGGCAGATGCTTGGTCGTATGCTTTCCAGATGTTTAAAGACTCCTGGCACTTGCATTCAATAGAATAAGGAAAGGCATCTCTTGCCTCTTTACTCATAATTACATCCTCGCCACCAGCACCCATAGATGTTGATTTAACATTCTCTGGATGTATGTCTAAAAGTTCAATAAGTTTGTCTCTCACCCATTGTTGGAGTTTTCGACCTTTTTGTTTTGCTGATTGTGGTTTCATAATTAAGTGCTAGGTTGGGTTTTTGAGAGGTATTTACGGAGTTATACGATACCCTAGAGACCCCTAGCGGAGCCTATTATTTTATAAAGTAGGTTTAGCTGGCTTGCCAGTCTCCGCTGCAGCCATACTTGGTGGTACTTCCGCTTTTGTAGGCGGAGTTAAACCATCTCCCTTCGGAGTTCTAAACGCAACTATCTCGTTTGTAGTATCTGGATAGCTAGGATTGTCACTCTCTCTTTCAGAAAATGTGCAAACTAAAGTCTTACCTTGCAAGTCTTCTGCGTTAGCAGGTGGTGTATCAAGACCAACAGCAGTAAGCAAACGTTTAAAGTCAGAAGCTGCGTAACCTCTAATCAGCTCTTGCTTCTCCTTGTCATCGTTCTGATACCAAAGGCTGAAGTATTTTCTAACAATCCAGCCGTTATATTTTGGCTCGTTGTGTACCTTAACTTCTAGCTTGATACTTTGATTACCAGCAGCAGATACATGTTTAGTACATTCGCTGATAATACAATTATAATCACCTTTCGGTATATAAGAGGATGACTCCTCTTGCCCAGATTCTACATTAGTAAAATCAATTCCATCAAAGTCAGACATTATGCTTCTCCTGTAAATCCTAACTTGTTAATAATATGTGATAGGTTAGGTTCCTCAAGGTCATCTAACTTACCACTCCTGTCCTTAGCGATGTAATTAGCGCCAAGGGTTGTTTGCAACCAACGTTCAGTTGATTTCTTTCCTTTTTCATCTTCTGTATCAAATGTTCTCAAACATAACACTTCATCAAAGAAGTAAGGAATTTGCGTAGGCAGTTTAGCTCCAACCATCATCGGTTGATAGTGCAACATACCTGTAGCTTCATCTCGTACCTCTTGCTGTTTAGCAATAAATACAACATGTATTGGAAGGTCCCTAAATCTACGCATCGTCTTAGTCATAATCTGGATGACTTCTCCATACGCTTTTCTTGGGTCCTTGCTTTTCTTTAACTCATTCGCTAAAACAATCTCTGACATTTCTGTCACGCTGTCTAAGCAAACAGTATCGTAGTCTAACTTGCCACTTTCTAAAAGCTGTGCAATTTCTTCTATTTCAGCTGCTTCTTTGACTTCAATAGCAGTCACGTTTGTAGCATCTTTAATAGATAGAAGGCCAGCTTCCATACTAACGACAAGAGTTTTTCCTGGAACGGTCTGACAAAGAGTTGTTTTACCAGCTCCAGAGATTCCGTAAACCAAAAGTTTGGCGCCTTGCGATTCGACCAAATCACTCGGGCTTTTTATACGACTTAATATATCGCTCATATCATTTCTCCTAAAGATAAAATAATAGTATACAGATAAAATATTAAACTGTATACTTTTAGTTCAAAATAAATTTATTACAGAAAGCAACTATGAGCGAAGTCAATAAAAATCAATGGAAAGTGAATTATTTATACAGGCTACAGCAGTTATGTAATAAAGATTTAGAATCTTTATATGCTAACAAACTAGAGCCAGAATACAAGGAGAGAGAAGTGAAACGTATATCTTTAAAAGATTATATTGCCTATATAGGCAACGCTGGAGCAGCAAAGTTATTTGAATGCTCTGAAGCAACAGCAAAGTCCTGGAGGTATGGTAGACGTCAACCGTCTATTAAACAGGCTAAAAAGATAATCAAAGCAGCAGATGGAAAGCTAGACTTTGAATCTATTTATGGACCACTTGAAACTACTTTTGAAGAATAACAGAAGTGTTCAACGTCAAAGCAACAGCAGAAGACTCTGCGTTGGATTTAGCGCTTGCCTATGCAGAATCAGGTTTTAGTGTAGTACCTTTACTACGCCATAACAAAGTTCCGCCTAGAGAACTTGGAAGCTGGGAAAGATTTAAAAGCGAGCAACCAACAACAGAGGAAATAACAAGATGGTTTGAAGGCCGCGATGATTTAGTCGTAGCTTTAGTGACTGGAAAGTTTTTAGTTATAGATGCAGATACTCCAGAGGCAGTAACGTGGGCTGCTAATAATTTACCTGTTACGCCTTTAAAGGTAGCTACTGGTAAAGGTATGCACTATTACTATAACAACCCAGAAAATTTTACAACTTATGTCGCTCGCAGAGTTGCTGATTACGACCCAGCAAAACTGATTGATATAAGAGGCGTCGGTGGCTTGATTATTGCTCCATATAATATACATGCTACTGGCGCCATCTATGAGCCTCAAGTAATACCAGGTTGGGAATTGCATGATACAGGTGACTTGCCAAACTTCTCTCGCGAAGATTGGGTAAAAGTTACTGGCGCAGATAAGATAAACGGAAAACCTATAGCGACACCTCTCTCCCTTGAAGCCGCTGCAGAGGGAAGCCGTAATGATACTGCAGCTAGGTTGGCAGGTTATCTGATTGCTAAAGGATTAAACGTAGAGTTTACAGAGTTTTTCCTGCAGTCTTGGAATCAAAGCAATAAACCGCCTTTGGAAGATACAGAGATATCTACAACAGTTAACTCTATTATGAAAACCCATGAGCGCAAGAATCAAGCGGCTCCAACTTATATATCTAAGAACAGAGTTATTAAAGAGCCAAGCGGACTATACTCTCCTCCAGGAATTATTAAAGACATTTATGAATATTCAGAGCAGATAGCTCAAATCTCTCAACCAGCTTTAAGCTTGCAGTCAGCGTTAGGAGTTGGGTCTGTTGCTGCTGGTCGTATGTATAAATCAGATATGAATAACTTTTCATCTTTGTATTTTATGTGTATTGCTAAATCTGGTCAGGGTAAAGAAAATACCAAGACAGTTATTGAATCTGTGCTAGATAACTCTGGCCACATGGATTTAATGGCTGGAGACGGTTATACATCAAGTGGAGCTGTTTACAGTTTGTTGCGACACAAACCGACGCATATAACTGTTATGGACGAGTTTGGTAAAAGATTGGAAAGTATAGCCAAGTCATCAAACTCTAACAAAGAAGACGCCCTGCAAGCTCTCATGGAGGCCTGGGGCCGTTGTCACGGCACTATCAGACCAGATAACTACTCTCTTATGAATATGTCTAGCAAACAACAGCAAGAAGCTATGGATAGGTCAACAATTAAACCAGCTATAACACTTATGGGTATGAGTGTTCCAAAGAATTTTTACGGTGCTTTATCTACAGGCAGAATTGTAGATGGATTTTTAAATAGGTTTATTGTTGTTGAGTCTAAGCTTCCTAGGGTTGTGGGCAAGATGGTGCCATTCAGAGAGCCTTCTCATGCTATATGTGAGTGGGTTAGAAAGATGCGAGAAACTAAAAATGAAATGGAAGAGTTAGCTAAAAATAATTCAGAGTTAGATTTTAAACAGCGTGTACTTACCTTTGATAACGAAAGCAAAGACTTGTTAACCAAACTTGCATACAAATTAATAGAAGAGCAGGACGCTCTAGAAAAAGATGGATTAGAGGTATTGCTATCAAGAACAAGAGAAAAAGCTATGAGACTAGCTTTGATATGTGCTTTGGCTGACAATCATAATACCAATGTTATTAGAAGTGATATAACTAAGTGGGCAATTGATTATGTCTATTACTACGACCAACTACTTGTAGATAACTGTGAAGACAAAGTTGCTGGCTCTGAAACAGAAAGCAAGATAAAACAAGTGTTAAGCTTTATTAGGTCGCAAGGAGATATAGGTATCAGCAAGCGTGATATAGATAGGCGTGAAATATTTAGAAGTATGAAGTCATACGAAGTAAAAGAAATTATAGAACGATTAAAGAACTCTGGAGAAATCCAAGAGAAAGATGTAAAAGTAAAAGCAACAGGTAGACCAACCAAACGTATTGTTGCTATTGACCCTGAGTTCTTTGATGATTAAAGGAGTGGAATATGAATCCAAAACCAAAGATGGAAACAATAAGCGACCAGAAACGCGAAGAGCGTGTAGCTGGTTTTATAGAAGGATTATGGGATGTTAGGTGCAATAAGTTACCAGTATCTTATGGATTAGATTACTGGTGTGAAAGCAAAGACTCCTGCTTTTGGTTAGAAGTTAAATGTCGTAGCTTTGGTATAGATAGATACGATACCTTGCTACTAAGCACCTCTAAATTAAGAATGGGCGCAGCTTTGTCTTTAGCTACTGGCCATCCTTTTGTCTTGGTGTTTGCTATGACTGATAGTGTTTACTCACATACCTGGAAGGCAGGCAAAGAGTATGATGTTAGATTCGGTACGATAGCAGAGCCTATTTACGAAGAAGATTCAGAGCCGTATGTGCATTTAAGTAAAGATGAGTTGACCTGTTTATCAGAACATCCGTTAGGATTTGATAGAGAAGAAATGGGTTTAACTTATAAAAAGAAAAGTTAAGCTAGTCTGCCTAGACTTTCGGCAACAGTTTCTGTTCCTGGATTACCACCTAGCAAGCCTCTACTAATAGGAGCTTGGCTTTGAGCGCCTAAACTGGTTGGAACAATGTCTGGTAAATCTGGTACAGATGCTTTAATTGGTTTTGCTATTTGCTCTACCTGTCCTCTTAGTTCTTCTGCAGTAGCTTGATTTTCTGGTGACTCTAATTGACTTCTAAGTTCCTGCATAATACCAGCTTCTGCTTCGCTAGCTTCTTCTTGTATGCTTTGAGCTAAAGTAAGCCTTGTTGCTTTTTCAAAAGCATCTATTACCTGCATAACTGAGCTAGTATCTGTTCTTGCCATAAGTTTAACAATTCTTGGATTGGCCATAACGTTTGAAAATATTTTTAACCCTACAATTGTTGGCAAAAGTGAAAGATTCATAGCTTGCGCACCAATAGCTCCAGCAACAATACCACCAGCTTGTCCCATACCTCTTGGACCAACTTGTAAGTCTAATGCTTGCTGGAATGCTTTAAATGCAAGTAGTTGTTCTTTTCCAAACATGGCCTCAAGGGTGTCATCTCCGTAAGATTCTAATGCATTTCTAAACTGGTTAGGCTTAAATATATCTGATAGTTTTGCTGTTGATTTTAAATTACCAACACTTACTGCATCACTTAACAGCTGTCCCATAGCATTTTCTTGCACTTGTTTAAAAGTGTTTGGGTCCAAGGTAACTTTTAAATAATTAATATCTGCAGCTGATTGTGGTCTGAATATAGAAGCAACAATTTTTTCTGGAGTTTCTTGATTAACAGTTTTCATAAATACAGACTTAGAAAGTTTTTCTGCTTCTGCTGCAATTTCTGCTTTTTCTTTTAAAGTTTTTAAAATAACGTTTGCTGTATCTAGTTCAGGATAATCTGCAATCATTTTTTGCGTATCAAAACCTTTTTCTCCTGGTAAAAAGTCAGGCTCTCTTCCTTCTATTTGTGCTTTGGTTCTTTGTTGAGAAGGCTTGGCCATTACAAACTGAGATGGGTCTTCGTCCAAAGCTCTAAAAAAGTTATCTAAATCTTTCTTACTTATCTTAGGATTTAGTCTAGTTATTTCTCTTAGTAATTGTATGTTTTGTTCATACTTAGCTCCAAATAAAGGTCTTAAAGTATCTTCGTATTTTAAAATGTTGGTGCTAAATTGTGATGGTTTTAGTAATCCTGTTGTTTGGTCGGTACTTTTTTTAATAACATTTTGGATTAATAGTTTAGTCATTTTTGCTCTAAACATATCTTTTTGACCTGGCGCTATATTTGATAATATTTGTTCAACAAGCCTTGCATTACCTGGACCATCTATAAAAGCAAACATCTCGTCTGCGTTACCTTGGCCTTTGTTAAGTTTAATATCATTAATAACTTTTTGAGCTATAGTGTTATCAAATTTTTTCATTCCTTCTGCATAAGCTCTGTTAGCTTTTCCAAATGCTTTTGCTGCATTCATGGCTGCTTCTTTATTTGCTCCTTCAACTCCTGCAAAAGCTCCTTTGCTTAAAAATGCTTTTCCACTTTCAATATCTTTAAATAAATTATTTATTTCTTCAGAAATTTCTTTTAATACTCTGTAGCTTGTTCCTCCTACATTTCCTTTTTGTTTTAAAACTTCTAACAAAGACTTAACTTCAGCCCTAGCTTTAACAAGTTGTTCTAAGTTTTCAATATTTCCACCTTCTGCAAGCTCTCTTAAATAAGTAACTGGCTTTCCTTGATACTTAAACAATACATCTTCAACATCTGCTCTTGTTAATATTTCTTGAAATCTACTGGTATAAGCTTTTACCTGATTTTGTATTGCTGGTAAAGCTCCAGCCCTTTTTAAAGCAACATCAGATGCTTGATAAAGTTTGTTTTTGTTTTGATACCAAGACTTGTAAGCCGAACTAATTGAATCCATCAACTCTCTTTTTAAAGCAGAACCAGAAACTTCTCCTACTCCTTGAATTGTATTCATTTCGTTTAGCATCTTTTTTAAAAGCTCATCTAGTTTTTGGTCAGAAAGATTCATCGCTTTATCAAATGCAGTAGTAGCAGCTTTTAGTTCTTGGCTAGCTACCCTACCTACAGCTCCAGCAGAAATAAAATCATCTATAGTAGCATCTGCTCTTCCTATAGATTGAAAAAAATCATCCATTTGAGCAATTAAATTTGCAGCTGCTCTTTTTTCTCTAGGACTTGCACCTGTAACCGCCTCACCTATTTGCTGACCCCTTGCTACCAAAGTTTTTCCTAATGTTGCTTGAGTGACAATACCTTTTGGCAAGGTAGGTTTAATTTTTTGTTTCTTAAATTCTTTTAAAATTTCTTTTCTAGTTGCTTTAAAGTTTGTGTCATCTATACCTTTTTTAGCTGCTATTTGTGCATCCACCCTAGCAACATCTTTTAGGTTATACCCCTCCATAATAAAACGAGCATCTCTGGTATTGCCTTCTGTTGCTGTTCTACCAAAGTATGTTTTAAAGATACCTCCTAAAACTTCAGCAGCACCTTGAGCAACGGTACCAAGGACTACTTCATCTCTTACCATTTTTCCTACTTCTTCTTCGTTTTGCAATTGCACGCCTCTAGCAATCTCGTTTGACTCTTCGGCTGCTTTACCAATACCTGAGCCAGCTCCAACTAATAAAGCTCTTCCAACTCTAGAGTCTAAAGCTCCTCTTAACCATTTTATACCTCTAAGATATGGATTAACTGCAGTAATAGCTCCTAATACAGGGCCAGCATATCCAGCTAGGTCTGCAAAGTCTCCAGAAGTAAATGCTTTGTTTTCATCAATAACAATATTTTTATTAGATGGTTTTAAACCTAAAGCTGCTTGAGCTGCAGGTGTTAGGGCAAGACTGCCTTTTGAATCTCTTACGTATCCGCTTGAACCAATACCAGGGAAGTTGTTTAAAACGTTTTCTTTTTCAGATACATACTCACCATCTTCTCTGTAAAAGTCTTCAGCTACAGCTAAACGCGCTCTTAGGGCGTTGTTTTGTATACCTGTTTCGTAATCAAAAAATACTTTGTCGTATGCTCTAGAACCTTCTCTCTTTGCAATTTCTGCTTTAGCTTTAGCTTTAGCATCTTCTGGATTATCAGCGTTTACTCTTACTATTACACCTTCAGCCAGTTTTACATCATACTTTTCCATTATGACGCATCTATAAATATTGCATCTGAATCAGAGCCTGGTGCAGGTCTTCTTACTGTAATTCCAGCTGGCATTTGTTGTCCTAATTCGTCTAAAAATATTTTTAATATTTCTGAGTCAATGGCGTCTGGGTCGTATGGGGCTAAGAATCTTACTGAAGCTTTTATATTTCTTTGTGCTTCATTTCTTTTTTCAACAATGCTTCTAATATTATCATCAAGCGTTGCTTTTAAAGTTGCAATATTATCAAGTTTAAGTATGTCTAAGCTACCTACTACTTGTTTTGCAATATCCCTGTCAATATTAGATATAGTTCTTCCTGACTCACCTAAAATTTCTTTAATATTTCTGTTGGTTAAAATAGTAAGTGCAATTTGCGCCCTTTTAGTATCACTAAGCTGGTCAACATTTTCAAGAGTTTTTACACCAGCAGCTGCTAAAAGGTCATCCATTCCAGCTCCAATTTTTGCTCCAAAAGTTGCAATAGTAGAGTTACCGTTGGCAAAATCAATAACAGACTGAGCTAATTCTTGAGCAGCTATTGCATTATTATAATCTCTAACACTTTCATTCATTTCTTGGGTTTTTGCTAAAATATCTTGTTTATCACCAAATTCTAATTTGCCTGATTCAGCTAACTTTGCAGCCAACTCTGCATCTCTTTTAGCGTCTAATTGTTCTTGTAACTGCCTTTCCTCTGATGCTGCTGCAGTACCAACTCCAATACCTTCTGCGAAATTACCGTATTGAGTTAAAGCCTTACCAACATTTCTCATTAATCTAAGGTTAGCGTCGCTATTAAATGCGTTACCAAGTGTTGTAAATAATTGTTCAGCTTGGTCGTTTTCTGTTGCTACTGTCATTCCTTGAGGTAAGTCTGCATCTTTTTTATCTTCATCTTTCTTGTCATCTCCAGGCTCTGCTGCCTTAACTGGGTCTGCGGATGTACCTGTAGCGTCGTCGTCCGTAGTTGGAGTTTCTTCTTTAGTTGGAGTCTCTTCAGTTGCAACAACAGCATCTTGTTCTTCTACTGGTTTAGCTTCTTCTTTTGCTATTTCTTCTAGACTTTGTTCTACTGTTCCAAGAGAAGAAGATAAAACTATATCATCTAGAACGCTTGGTGTTTCTCCACCCGTACTGGCGTATACCTCTGGACTCATATTTGATGCTGGGCCACCAATTGCGGTAGGGAAAATGTCTTCATATTCTCCTAAGCCTTGTTCTCTTGCTCTTTGTTCAGCATCTCTTCCAAATAAAATACCTCTAAATTTAGGGTCTACAAAAGGTTTCTTTAACAAGTTATACATACCTTCTATACCTTCTTTAGCAAAATCTATTCCATATTTTGCAGCCATATCTAATTCCGCTCTTGGATTTACTATTGTACTAGGGTCAGCTCCAACTCTTATATTTTCTTCAGGAGTTAAAGTTGTTGACCTGCCTTTTGCAACATTTTCTACAATAGCTGCTAAATTAGCTCCATACTCTACGTTTGGATTTAGTAATAATCCAGTAATTATTCTGTCATTTTCTGTTTTCAACATTTCTGCAAATTTAACTGGGTCTATTTCGTGAACAATACCATCACTTGTTCTATATTGATTTGCTTGTAAATTGTTTGTCATTCCAACACTTGCAACATCTGGAAGGTCATCTTCTGTAGCAGTTGTAGAAACTCTTTCCATACTAGGGTCAATTGGAGTTATTGTTGTATCTGGTTTAGGAGACATACCAACTATACGCCTTGCTTCTTCTTCGCTTAAGTCAAAGTTCATCATAATAGCTGTAACCATACCGTTGTCGTCAAAAAGCCCTGCAGTTGCTTCCATATATCTTCTTATATCTTCTGGTATCATCGATATATCAGCTTCACTTGGTAGTTCTGGTGGTGTTACTGGTTCAGGAAAACTTGGATTAATTGTTGTATCGCCTTGCTCGTTAACCAAGGTTCTAGTTTCTGGTACTTCTACAAAAGGATTAATATTACCGCTAAACTCATCTGCTCCAGGACTCGCTACAGCTGGATTTACACTACCGCCTAAAGAGTTAACAGTAGATTCAATAACAGCCATCGGGACTTCTGGTAACATTTCTTTAATTTCTACAGAATTAAATCCCTGACTAACGTAGTAGTTAATTAAATTTGGTACATTAATCATTTTGCTAGGAGCTTGATTAGCGTTTGCTACATCTCCGTTTGCGAACATTCTTCTGTTAAGTATATTCATTCTTATCCAGTTTGAGTTTGTTGATAATTTTGCATAAATTGATTAAACATGTCCTGAGTCATTCCACCTTGAGGTTGCTGACCAGCATTTGCGTAATTGGTGTAAGTATTCATAAAGGTACCCAAACCTTCTGCTAATGGGTCTCTAGGCATACCGTAAGTAGTTCTAAGGCTTGAACTTCCAGCTTGATAACCTGGAGCAAATCCTTGAACAAAACCAAGAGCTTTCATCGGAGCAAATCTATTTCTTTCATCTGCTTCGTAAATTGAATCTATTTCTCTTTGCTTCATATCTCTGGCCATTCTGTCGTAATCTAACAACTCGCTTCTTTCATCTCTGCCATATTGTTGATATAAGCCACCCAGGCTACCCATATCTCTACCGTAAGCAGCGTAATCTCTTCCAAGGCCGCCTAAGTCTCCAGCTACACTTCTTATATCTCCTGCAGCGGTTCTGGCTATATCGCCTCTTCTAGCACCTAAAGCCATTATATCTCCTGCGAAACCTCTTCTGGCACCTGCCATATCTCTACCAAGCCCAGACTCAAATCTAGCAGCATCTGATAATTGACCTCTACCAAATCTTGATTCATCTATTGCTCTGCTTTGAGCTGTATCAAATCCTTTAGACCTTATACTAGCTAAAGCTTCACCCAACCCTCTTCCAAGAGCTGCTCTTCTATCTTCAGCACTTAATCTAGCTCTTGAACCAAAAGCAGATTCTCCGCCTGAACTTATATCTCTAGCTCTTTGCGCAATATCAGCTTGTTCGCCTTGTTTGAATACATCATCTATTGTTTGTTGTACTACTTGTTGCTCAAAAGGATTGTAATAAGCTGCTGAAGAACGTGGGTCAAATCCTCTTAGCGAAGCTCTTTGAAAATCTCTAGCAGATGGTCCTCTTTGACCAAAGCTTTGTTGTAACTCTCCTAAACCAGCTCCGTACTGCATTTCTGCTTGAGATAAATATGGCTGTTGCATCTCTCCAGCTCGTCTATAAGCACCTAAAGATTCTCCTAGCAAACCTTTCTGAGTTCCTAAAGTACCCATACCTTCAAGTAAAGCATCTCCTTGAAAGTCTAAAAATGGTCTATAACCACCTATACCAGAATATACAGACTCCATCGCTCTATTAGCAAAGGGTGAAAATCCTGCTACACCCTTGGCTTGAAATGGATTGTCTAAATATCCTTTTTGAGCAGCAGCATACGCCTGATTAATCATTCCAGGACTATCTGGACCGCCAAAGTAGAGTTCTCTTACAAAAGGGTCACTTGTTGTTTCATCTCTTGTAAAGCCTGTAGCTACTGGAGCTACCTGATTACTTGCGCTGTAGTTTTGAACTGCCATTATATTGCCTCAAAAATATTCATAAGTTCGCGCATATTTTTTACGCCTTTTTCTCTAGATGGGTCTCCACCTTGAATAAGCTCTATACCTGACTTTGTTTTGTTTAAATCAAAAGCACCTGCTCCACGTGTAGCTTTAGCAGTCATTACAAACT
>Ga0255752_10005217_pt1 | contig 12717 bp, 10 predicted proteins | sample 011ome_25_FD_179952 | JGI IMG/M metagenome (GOLD analysis project Ga0255752, IMG submission 179952) | Coastal salt marsh microbial communities from the Groves Creek Marsh, Skidaway Island, Georgia - 011512CT metaG (version 2) | ecosystem: Environmental > Aquatic > Marine > Intertidal zone >...
TTTTTTGCTCTTCTCTTCGAGACAACAAACTCTTTTCAGCCAGCGCGCACCAGCACCAAAGAAATCCATAAATTCATTTTTCTAGGGCTTTTCCGAGACCTTGAACAGCCTAAACCGGTCTCGTTTTGTCTCTCACTCCCTCTCTCTTCCAGGAAGGAAGGAGGAGCGCATTCACAACATCATTGACACCGTCACCCCCTCTCCCTTCTCTTTTTTCTCATCAATTTTGACGACTCCAACAAAAAAGTGTTTCGCGACTCTTCACCCTCTCTCTCTCTCTCTCTTTCTCTCTCTCTCTCTTTCTCCTCTTCCTCCTCCTTCTTTCGTCGTCGTCATCGCAATAATAAAAAAGAGAAGAATTGAAGAAGAAAAGACGATTCGCGAGGAAAAAATTCTCTCTACGAAGTAGTCGAGTTAAGTTTTACCTGAGCTGCTAAATCCGTGCTTCGCGGTCACGTTGCCTTTCTCCGCGGACATGCGCGTTCGGTTCACGGACGCGCGGACGTACGCGTTGTTCTTCTTCACGCACTGCCATACGAGCTCCGAGGAGCACTCCACGTGTGCTTTCACCATGATGATTTTGTGTTTTTGTGTAAAAATGAGGTCTTTTGTTTGTGTTTGTAGGAGACGATTGAATTGTAGTCCAAGAAGGAGGGGAGCGTGAGAGAGAAAAGAGAGAGAAAAAAGAAAGAGAGAGAGAACAAAAAAGGAAAATCAAAGACAAAAAAAAAACGACAAAAAATTATCCAAACAACAACACACTTTTGTTGTTGTTGTTGTTGTTGTTGTTGTTGTTGTTGAAGAGAACACAACAACGCGAGAGTATTCTTCTTCTCGTTCGTAAGAGAAGAAGAAGAGTTGACTTGTATTACCGAGCGTATTGATACCTGGTTTTGAGAGAAGAAGTTGTTTTGAACGAACGAGAAACAAAGAGAATTACACACGCAGAGATAAAAGAAGAAGAAAGAGAAGAGAATTATACTAAGAGAAGAAGAAGAAAAGAAAATGTCTGAATTCACGCCTCCGTCGTATTCCGGCGACCCGAACTCGGCGCGATGCGAGCAAGAGTGCTTCACGCTCGGGTTTATTAGTTTAAACGCGGCAGTTTTGATGAAATGTCTGGGAGGCTCGCGATTACTTTTAGACGCCAGACCTAGAATGAACGGAGACTTAGCCTTGGCCATGGCGGAAGAAGCGGACAATAAGAAACGAAGAAAGAAAGGGTTACCGGAAATCAACCGACGAGAGAAGTTAGGGGCGACCCAGTTTATGTGGCAACAGAGATGGCAAGAGTATTATCGCGCGAGAAACGGAATCTGATGAAAATGAAATCGAAAATGACAGGAACGACGAGAAGAGGAGGAGGAAGAAGAAGAAGAAGAGTGCGCGCGAGATGCGTCGAAGAAAGTTGTTCATCAAGTAATATCATCGCGTAATAATTATATTATAAACACCAATTATTAATTATTAAGCCTCCCGTATTAAAAAGGTTCCTCTCTTTATCTCTCTCTCGTCATCGTCATCGTCGTCGTTCTATATTATTATTATTATTCGCGAATCCAACCGTTGTTCGTCATTTGCCAGTCCACGACGCCGTTCCCGTCCGCAAACCATAAGTTGATTTCTCTCTCGGCGGAATCGACCGAGTCGGAACCGTGGATAATATTTCTGCCAACCTCGACGGCGTAGTCGCCGCGGATAGACCCAGGCAAAGACTCTAAAGGATTCGTTTCTCCAATCATCTTTCTCGCGGCGGCTACGGTACCAGTCGGGCCTTGCCAAATCATGCACACGACCGGCCCGGAAATGATATAATCGACGAGATCTTTGAAAAACGGTTTCGAAGACAAGTCGCGATAGTGCTCCTCCGCAATCGCTCGCGTGCACTGAAACGTCTTCAAACCTTTCAACTGCATGCCTTTATTCTCGAAGCGTTCGACGATTGCTCCAACTTTTCCTCTTTGCACACCATCCGGCCTAAAGTTTTATAATAATACGTATTTATCGTTAAAGAGAGTTGTTGTTGTTCTGAAGTCAGTTTTTTTTTAACAAGAAGAAGTGGATAAAAAAAACCTCCTGAGGTTTTGTTGCGAAGAAAGAGTTTGACGAAGTCAAGAAGAAGTCAAGAAGAAGTCAAGAAGAAAGGCGAAAGACAACGACGACGACGTAAACGACGACGCACTTGATCATGATGTACGTGCGCTCGTCCGGGAATCGTCCCGCGACGACCACCCCTCGACCAGTTTTTGCGTCCTCATTAGGAAGACTTCGACGACGACGATGACCTCTTCTTGGTTGTTGACGTCCACCCCCTTTCGACGACGAGCTTTTGGAAAGAAGGGAAGAAGAAGAAGAAGAAGAAAAAGAAACGGAAGCTCGGGAGGTGAGAAAGCGTGGTCGTTGTTGTTGTTGCTGTTTCCAAGGCGTCGTCTGGGCGCGCGTGGCAGTCGTCGTCATCATATCTCTCTATATACTCTCTATACTACGCAAAAACGAATTCGTTCTCGTGTCTTTTTTTGGTGTGTTTTTGGTGAACTTTTTTTGAAGCGGAGATTTTTTTTTCTCTTTTTTTTGTACTTTTTTCGTCAAAAACACAACACACACGTTCGACGAGACACACACTATAAAAAACTGCCTCTTCCAAAGTTTATGCGTGTGTGTCTGCGCGTGTCTGTGGTGTGATTGTCGTTTAAAAGGAACAATTTAACACACAATTAATATCATCGCGCGGACACACGCGCGCGAGACGTGCCGGAACTCAGAGAGAGAAAAAGTAATACTTTTGTTGTGCGTAAAAGAAGAGAAAAATGAAAGATAAATTGGCGAAGCAACTTACTACAGCCGCAATGACGACAAAGATGACGACGGAGAAGAAGGGGGAAAACAAAGCGGGGGCCGCCTCCACACCACCATCACCACCACCACCACCTGTGGCGGTGGTAATAAAAGGTGGGAAAAACGCAACGACTTCGCTTTCTCCGACCGGGACGTTGCGAGGGTACTGGCAAGCCGAAGAAGAGACGGCGTTACGCGCCGCCGTACAAAAGCACGGCATCGGCGCGTGGGAGAAGATGAGAACAGATCCTGATTTCAAAGCGTTGAGGTGCGCACGATACGTATTTTATCGCGACGAGAGACGTGCTACTGCTTTTCTTCGCGTTTCTTTTAAGCTTTACTCGTCGTTTTCGTTATCGTTTTCTCGTTTTCTCGTGTTGTTCTTTGCGCGGTGATGATGATGAGAGAGACACAGACAAGGCAAATTCGCGACGAGGAGGGGGGCGGCGACAAAAAAACTTTCTTCTTCGATGAAATTTCCTCCAAATGTATTGGGAGCATTTTTTTCCAAACGACAACAAAGTTTCTTCTTTGTCTTCTTCTTCTTCTTCTCGTTTGAGCAAAAAAAAGAAGAAGAAGAAGAAAGTTGTCGTTGTTGTTGTTGTGTTTTCGAATGTGGGAGTTTTTGATGGTTGGGCGACCTGGTCGTCGTCGTCGTCAAAGTCGAATCATCGAGCGTGGCGTCAAATCTCTCTCAAAAAACAACATTTAAAATTAACGCGGGTCTTTCTTCCTTCACGTTTCCAAAATTCCAGGGGAAGAACCGGAGTGCAGCTGAAAGATAAATGGAGAAATCTGATCAAGTTTCAACACTTGCGACGAGGAGAGATTGAATCGGCGCCGTATAAAGCGACGGTTCGCGCGAAGCAAAATGCAGCCGCGGCGGCGAAAGGAAATGTTGATACCACGAAGGCACCAAAGAGTGGTGGAGCGAGCGGGAAAACAGCGAGCGCTAGTAAGAAACGAAACGCGGCTGATCAAGGTGGTAACATCGCGAAGAAGAAAGGGAAGACCAACGCTTCCGGCTTCAAGAAAGGAACAAATAGCAGCGACTTGATGGATACGTTTCAAAAAGGTCCAAAAGGGAAAAGGAGTAAACTAACAAAAGGAGGGAGATTTGGCAAAGGCGCGGATGGCGCCGATGCGAGGAATATTATCGATGCTAACACGAATCTCGATCATTTGAGTAACGGAGGCGAAGGTATCGGTCGATCAATCTCGCCGGCGTTGCCGCCAAAGAAACAAGCTTTCAAGCAACAAAAGAAGAAAATGAAGCTTTTAGCGGAAGCGCGAAAGAAAGCGGGAACTCCAGATGCGAAAGCGAGAGCGTTGCACGCGCCATCGAACGCTCCACCAAGAAAGCGGGTCGCCGCCGCGTGGGCCGCCGGTATATCCGACGTCAATCAAATAGGGAGCGGAGGACTTTTGAACTCGAACATCAATAGTTTAGATGAAGATGAACAAGATATTGTAGGAGCACATTTAGGACACGTGACGTTTGATATCGATGAAGATGAAGATGCGCATCACTTAGCTACCACTTCTGGAAGAGGTCAGAATAACAAGGATGGCGGCGCTGCTTCTTCAGCGAGCATGGCTCGATTTACAGAGGAGATGGAAAGGGAAATCGAGCAGACGAAGGAGCGCAGAGCGCAAATGGTTAGAGACGTGGAGTATTCCGAGAGAGAATTGGCTCGATTAAAGTCGCTCGTCGAGGAAGCAGAAAAAGTGTATTCGGAAGCTCGCCTGAAAGCACAGGAGACGCTTCAACAGGCGCAGAAAGAAATTGCTGAAAAGCGTAGAAAACAATCCATGGAGTCTTTGGAAGAGCAGAAAAAAGCAGCGGCATCCGATGGCGAATTATTAGAAGAAGAAGAAAAGAAAGCTAACAGCAACAGCGACAACAACAACAAGAATGACAAAAAGAGCGACGATGACGATAACGATGGAAAAGATGGTCATAAATCGAAGGGGGCTACAACGAGGAAATCACTCGAGGCGTCAAAGCAACCCAAATCCGCGACGACCGAAAATATAAAGGTTGACGATGATGAGGACGAGCCATCGAACGAAGACGTGAGTCCAAAGTCTGTTCCAAATTTGAACGATGTTGAAGATGTCGAAGTTGACGATGCCGAGTGGGACAAGTACTTGGCGTTTGGAGGAGATAACGCTAATGAAGAAGACGACGAAGACATGTCCGAGATGCAACGGGCTGCGCAGATCGCTTCAGATGAAAAGAAAAGAAAAAACTACGCCACCGACTCTGAGATGAATAAAGCACCAAAATCTCCCAGGCTTAGGAGCCAAGCCGGGAGTGCGGGTAACTCAGACAAGGATGCTGCTACGAAAACGGCTACACCGACTATGGCTATTACGAAGGCTCTAGAACAAAACCGACGACAACAACAACAACAATATCAATTCATTCCGTCAGATCCAAACGGACATTACGATACGGACGATTCGGATGATGATCTCAGCAGCGATGAGTCAGATGAGGAAGAACTCGATGAGGAGCAACTTGTTGCAAAAGCAGCTTGGGAGAAGGCACAAACTGCGTTAGCGAGAGCGGGATTGCCGCCGATGCAAGAGATCGAGAACGTATTACTGCAAGAACTAAAGAGACTCGAACAAGCAAATACAAAATTAGTGCATGCTCGACTTGCTTTGGAAGCTTGTGATTCTGAACTTTCCGAGCTCTTTGCCAGAGCGGAAGCTAGGAAAGCTGGTGTGTATAACGAAGACGACGACGACGATTTGCGTGAGCAGACAACAAATACGGGATCTTTACCGAGCGATCTTCAGAACATTCACACAGATGACGAGGACGACGACGATTTGCAAGTTGTAGGCAAGAAGAGAAAGAATGCGCGTGATGAAGATGACGACAACGATGATGACGACGACGACGACGACGATGATGATGATGATGACGGGGAAGGAGAAGAAGAAGAGAAAATGAAAAAATCGACTCGATCTGGTGGCGCCAAGAACTCCGCGGAAAGAGACAACGCAAACACGAGAAAGAACCTGAGATCAAAAGATGGGAACGAGAAGAAAGAAGAAAGTGGTGCTGCTGTTGAAAAAAAGGATGGGAAAAAAAAATCTGACGATGGTGAAGAAGGTGAAGAAAATGAAGAGGATAAAAATGTCGGAAAGCAAAAAGCGACGGCTAAGAATGCGAATAATAGCAAAAGCAAGCAACAAGCGGATCAAAAAGACTCGAAGAAAAAGAGCAGCGGTAGCGGCCAGAAGAGTTCTGGTGGTGGCGGATCTGGACGAGGTGGATCTGGCTTTCGCTCTGTTTCGGAAGATCGACGTTTCGGAATCTACGATGCTCGACGTTATCGTTCGGTTGAAGAAAATGATAGAAATGCACAAATGAGCGGAGAGAAGATCAACTTCGGACTCGGCGGCTCCAACGCTGCGGCTGCCAATAATGCGCAGAACAGCGCCGGTGTTAGTAATAGCGATGAATCTGGTGAGAAGAATCGAAAACCTGGCAAAGAGAAAGGAAAAGGCACCGGTGGTCAGCAGTCAAAAAAACAAGGCGTTGGGCGAGGTGGTGGAAGTGCCAACGCTAGAGCGAGTTCTTACAAAGAGAGCGCGATGGCGTTTGCAGCGGCGCATTGGCCACAGCAACTGAAAAAACGCAGAGATAACAAAGCTAGAAAGAAGCGCGTCAAGATTGGAAAATCTTTGTGGGAGTAATAATAGTAAACATATCAACACTTAGAGAGAGGAAAGCGAGAATCAACGCAGAATTTTAAATTTCATCGAAACTGTACATTTTTTATTACTGTATAAAAGGATATACTTTCTTTCTCTACGCGGATCAGCCTTGAATCGCGCGATGTGCCGCTGCATTTTACGCTTGATCCCCTTTTTTAGGAGGAACTACGATTTTCCGCGGCGCTGGAATGTCGCGAAGCGACGACGATCCTTTCTCCCTTCCGCCGGGAAGGTTTTTTCTATTTCCCATCGCTTTACCACCGTCACGCTCGCCAAATTTAGTTTTGTTCTGCCGCAAGTTATTAACAGTATGGTGAACGTTGCGTCTATCTCTACCACCCTCATCGACATCATTGGCGTTAGTATTGTTATCGTTATCTTCGTCAACTTCGATATTGCTATTGATATTCGTCGGGAACCTTTTGCTGTTCTTTTTGTGAGCATTGTTGAGCTTCAAGTTTTCGAGCCTGTTTTTATTCGCGGCGTTTACCGTGGAAACATTGTCTTTACTTCTACCGCTCTTACCGCTCTTGAAATTCGTGCTCGCTCCCTTGAACATGGCTTTCTTCTTCTCTCTGTACGACGCTAGCATTTCCTCTTTCGTGAAAGAATCCTCTTTTTCTCCAACGACGTGAAGATATAAACATTCTGGGTTTCCGCATGGAAAATTGCGTAAGAAGGCGTTACAATATTTCGTCGTGCCATGGCATGCTCGAAGAGGTCTTCCTGTACCGTCTGGATGAGCAGGGACACCGTCAATGCACTGAATGCATGTCTCCGCGTCCGCTTCTGCTTCAAACGTTACGTAAGCGCAACCTGCTAAATTTCCCGCATTACTATCATCATTTCCGCTACCATTGGCCGGTGCTGTCGGACAGGACACTTGTAACTTGATGATACTACCATACTTTCCAAAATACTCCGCCTTCCTCAGTATCTCTTCCTTACACATAGCAGTCGGAATGCCGACCACGTAGACTAAGTTTCGCTGAATGACGCGCACATTGACGAGGTGCTTACGACTACTGTCAATCGGAGCGTTTGGATCGTACGATGAATATCCACCACCACCGCCGCCAAAATTACCATCAAATTCGCCCCCTCCTCTCCCTCGACCTCTGCCTCGTCCTCCTCCGCCGAAGAGAACCCCTCCTCGTCTTCCGCCTCGGCCCCGTCCCCTGCCTCTGCCGCCACCGAATACGATGTTGTTTTCGCCCTCACCGCCGGCACCGTCGTAATTTTCTGCGTACCTACTGTGGGGATGGTTTTGGTATCGGTATGATCGACTACCGTGATGATGATGATGATGATGATGTTGCAAAGATGAAAGCGACGACGAAGATGAAGAATAATTGCCTCCTCCTCCTCCTCCTCCTCTTTCCCTTCGTTGTTGTGCGCTACTCGCATCCGTCAAAGAAGCTACTTGCTCCGCGTCAAACTCGAGCAGATCTTGGTCGTAATCCTGTCGACACGCGGGACACTTCCCAACCGTCTCGCCAAATCCAACTTCCATGATTTGATGCCAACACCACGCGCATAATTGATAGCCGCACTTGCACGGTTTAAAGGCTAAATCGGTCGCATCCATATCGTTACAACACAGCGGGCACGTCTCCGCGTCCTCCTCTTCTTCCTCCTCGTAGGCCTCGTCTCTTCCTTCTCCAGAGTGGTCTCCGTTCCCTCCTCCTCCTCCTCCTTGCCTGTTGTTGAAGTTACCCCCACCGTCGCCATGGTAAGTTCCTCTTCCTCGCGTTTCGACGACGCCTCTCATTTTCTCTCAAGATTTGTCGCGTCTTTCCATGGGCAATGGGGCAAAAATTCTAAAAAACTACGCGAGCACTCAAAATACGAAGTACGGATGTGTACAAAGTTGGTCGAGAAGAGAGCGAGAGAGAGTGAAAGACATTTTTTACGAAGAGAGAGAGAGAGAGAAGAGAAGAGAATAAGAGCATACGAAGACGATAGTATCAGAGAGACAAGAACTATACACTCGAGGCGCACGCGTGAAAGTTTTTGCCACACGCGCGCTTCCTTCTACTTTTACTACAACTTTTTTTACTTCCTATTTATTTACTTTATAAACTATTCTGCGATTCGCCTCCGCTCGCTCCGATGAAAACGAACGGAGAAGTAAGAGTTCGTCTTCTTCGTCTTCTTCTCCCGGCGGTTTAATTTCGGCGCGTTCGCGACGTTCTTCCCTTTTTTCTCGCACACCCAAAACGCAATTTTAGGAGAGAACTTCGTCAGAACGACAGAGAGACCGCACGCGCGCAAACACTCGTTGAAAATATCCACGGAACAAAACGGATTATTTTCCACGCACCTCCTAGGAATCGTGATAAAAAGGACCCCTGTTTCTTTCCTCAACATTTTCGCCATTCGTAGCAACATTTCTCCTCGATCTTCCGGTTCCGCCACGCAGTTCAAAACCATCGAATTGAGAACGACGTCGAACTCGTCTTCGCAAACTTTGAGAGCGAAAAAGTCTCGCTTTTCAATCTTTGGATGTTGCGAGTTCAAATCGATCGAGCGAAACCGTATCCAGCTCGGCGACTGGCAGCAAAACTCCGTGGTTACCGCTCCAACTTCTAACCCGTTCAAAACTTTCCTCTCCTCGCCTTTTCCCGGTCTCTTGTTCAGAGTAGTCAACGTAGAGTAGACGAATTTTCTCACGTGTGAGGTTCGCTGAAGAGCAGCTTGACTCGCTTTTTGATACATGTCTCTTTCCGTTTCCGACGCTGCTCTTGCTGCTCCTTCTCCCGCCTGCTCCAACGCCGCTTCTGATTTCCGGTGAAACTCCGCGGTTATTCGTTTCGCCACTTTTAAGGATTTGACGACGCCAACACCGTGAAGTATCGGTCGCTTCAATTTCTTCTTCTTCTTCTTCTTCTTCTTCATTTTCTTTCTTCCTCGCCGAACGAGAAATTCTGTCGTGTGTGATTTGTGGTGTACTTTGATCACTTTTCGCACTTTCACACAAAAAAGAACAAACAAACAAAAAAAAACAAAAACGAACGAAAAACAAAAACGCAAAAGAAAAACAAAAAAAGCAACACAACAAGGAAACGAAAGAAACGCGCGCGCTCGTTTTTAGAGAGAGAGTGTGTGTGTGTGTGTGAATATGACGACGACGCGCGAGGAGGAAGAGGCAAACGACTTGGAAGAGGAAGAGGAGAAGGACGAGAAGGATGAGAAGAAGAAGAAACAACAACAACGAGAAGAAGAAGAATTCCTCCGACTTTTGGAAAAGCGACTGCCCCAAAGTCAATCGCACGTGTTGGAGCACGCGAAGAAGATGAAAATGAGCGAGGAGACGAGAGCGAAAATGTGCGCGCAAATGGAAAGCTTAGGCGATGAGTTGGAGTATTTCTGCGACGCGTTTCACCGCGCGATGGTCTCGTCGAAAAAGACAACCGCGACTCTAGAGAAGAGTAAAAAAGAGAAGAAGGAAGAGGAGAGAGAGAGTACGACGAGTACGAGTACGAGTAATACGGACGATGACGGTAACGGTGTCGGATTCGAGAAGAAGAAGAGGAAGACGAGAATCGAACCAATCGTTCCCGACGTCGTGGCTGCGGAAGCGAGCGAAGAGGAAAAGCGAGCGTGGCGGGAAGAAGGTTACGCGTTGATTCGTTCCGGAAAGGTTGGCGCGATTGTCATGGCTGGAGGACAAGGCACGCGATTAGGAAGCGCGTTGCCGAAAGGGACGTTTGATATCGGGTTGCCAAGCAAAAAGTCTCTTTTTCAACTGCAGGCGGAGAGGATTAGAAAAGTGATTGAGCTCGCCGCCGCGGCGGCGGCGGCGGCGGCTGAAAACGAAGAAGGAAAAGAATCCGCGTCGCCCTCTCTGCCTTGGTACATCATGACGTCTCCGCAAACGCACGAACAAACGGTGGAATTTTTTCGTGAAAACGCGTATTTTAATCTCCCAGAAAAGGACGTCGTGTTCTTTCAGCAACAAGAGGCGCCGGTATTTGACGTCGAAGGGAAGATTATTTTAGCACCGGACGGGTCGATTCAAACGTCACCAGATGGAAACGGCAGCATATATCGCGCTCTACTGAAATCAAACGCGTTAGAGAACATGAAAAAGCGCGGCGTTCGACATCTTCATTGCTATTCGGTGGATAACGCGCTCATTCTTCCTGGAGATTGCGAATTCATCGGATACTGCGCTTTACGAGGAAAACAATCGGGCGCTAAAGTGATTGAAAAAACTTCCCCGGACGAAAAAGTCGGCGTGTTTGCGCGAGAAGTAGCCTATTCAAATATCGATGGCGGTGATGGTGATTACACCGAGAAGGAGGATACAGATGGCGGGAGAAGAAAGAGCGCTTTGTCGTCGTCATCTTCGTCGTCGTCGTCTTCAAGAATTCGCGTCTTAGAATACTCGGAGATAGAACCGAGCGTGCGCGACGAGAGAGAGGAAGTGGATTACGATGAAGTGCTTCCGGGTAACATGCGAACCGACGACAGCAACGATCCTTCTTCAATCATTAAAATTGAAAAGTATAACAGACCGCCCTGGAACCACTTTAATCCCGATAATCGTCCGTTACGATTTCGGTGCGCGAATGTAGCGATTCACTATTTTAGCTTAGATTTTTTATACAAAGTAGCGGGAATAGCAAACGCGAGGAGCAGTAGCGGTAAAAAGATAGTCAACGACCAAGACGACCAAGACTCGTTCGCGATGGAGTATCACGTGGCAGAAAAAGACGTGCCTTGTTATGTCGAGGGCGATACCGAGAAGCGAAGAACGAAGAAAGCAATCAAGCTCGAAAGTTTTATATTCGACGCGTACCAGTACTCCAGCGATGGTGTTACTATTTTTGAAGGAGAGCGTAAGCTTGACTTTGCGCCCGTCAAGCAAGCGACCGGTGATGACTCTCCGGAATCGGCGAGACGCATGATTTCTTTCGTGCATTCGACGTGGATTACGAAGAATCGAGGTCGTGTTCAGTGGGGCGGGTACGGAGGACTCGTCGAGGTGAGTCCTCTCGTCAGCTTGCGCGGCGAAAATCTCGAAATCGTGAACGACTGCGACGTGCAGAGAAACACCAGCATCGAACTTGGATGGGAACCACCGTCTGAAAGGCAAACCCCGTGGCACCGGTACTACGGGAAGCACTCGTCGCTTGCTTGAGTGATAAAATTTCTTCTCGTCAGACAGGTTGGATGTGCGTTGTGTGTAATAAAAATACAGAAATACAAACGCGCTGCGCGCGCGCGAACTAAACACCTTTTGAAAATCCTTTCCTCTTCTTTTCCTATACATTCAAGCTTGCTTAAACTCCCAATCGCCTCGACAAATGGGACATTTTTGTTCCGAGTTTCGTCCGTCCAGCCATTTCGTTATGCATCGCAAATGAAACGCGTGCGAACAAACGCCCCACACGACGGGTGAATCATCTCCGGGATATTTACAATCTGGTGCGCACCCATCGTAAGGCGAGTGGCAAATCCCGCACACGTCTGACGCATCGTTCCACGTCCACGTTGCTACGCCTTGCCACGTTTTAAATTTGAGTTTGAGCGGTATCTCCTTCTTCTTCTTCTTCTTCTTTTCTTCTTCTTCTTCTTCTTCTTCTTCTTCTTCTTCTTCTCCTTCGAAGTTTTTGAGTTTTGAAAACGACGACGATGAGTCTTCTTTCGTCGTCGTCTTTATCGGCGCGGTTGTTTCCTCCTCCTCCATCTTCTACTTTGTCTTCTTCTTCTTCTACTACTACTACTACCACTACCACTGCTACTACTACCACTGCTACTGCTTCGTTGTCTTCTCTCTCTTCTCTCTCTCTTCTTCTTCTTCTTCTTCTTCTTCTTTGTCTTCTTCTTTCTGAAGTTTTTACTTTTTTTTTCCGTCCTCCTCTTCTTGTTCCTCCCTAAAAACGAGGGAAACAAATTTACGTTGCCCTCCCTTCCCTCTCTCTTTTGCCTTTTTTGATTTGTGGTGTACTGATGAAAAAAAATGAAAAGAGAAGGGCAAAATTATACCACAAACCCACAACATCGTTTTCAACCCCACTGAAACCCTCGCCAAGAATACAAAAAAAACAAAAACCCCTAACGCGCGCAAAAAAATGTTGCGTCCCCCGGTGGAAAGTCGCTTTTAGTACTCTAACATGCGAGGGGTCCCCGGGTGGCAAC
>Ga0255752_10005218_pt1 | contig 12717 bp, 9 predicted proteins | sample 011ome_25_FD_179952 | JGI IMG/M metagenome (GOLD analysis project Ga0255752, IMG submission 179952) | Coastal salt marsh microbial communities from the Groves Creek Marsh, Skidaway Island, Georgia - 011512CT metaG (version 2) | ecosystem: Environmental > Aquatic > Marine > Intertidal zone > Salt...
GCCGCCAAATCTGGCGGCCCTTCTAGTTTCGGTAGCAGGCAGGCTGGATATTAAGCCTGCCCATTTCGCCTATTTATCAGCCGGTTTGGCTGTTTATTTCTTGGCGGCTTATTTCTTGGCAGCTGGCTTTTTCGCAGCGGCTTTCTCAGCAGCTGGCTTTTTTGCAGCGGCTTTCTTAGCATCTGGCTTTTTCGCCGCAGCTTTATTGGCAGCTGGCTTTTTCGCCGCAGCTTTCTTGGCTGGTGCTGCTTCTTCGGGTGCGGCGTACAGCGTATCTGTGTCGATTGTGACATCAGTTACCTTGGCCATTTCAAGAATGAAATCAATAACCTTGTCTTCGAAGATCGGGCCAGCAATTTGCTGCATCGCTTGTGGGTTTTTCTGGAAATATTCCAGCACCATCTGTTCTTGACCCGGATAACGGCGTGCTTCTTCAAATACCGCACGGCGGGTATCTTCTTCGGTCACTTCGATATTGTTTTCACGGCCAATTTCGGTGATCAGCAGCCCAAGCCGAACACGGCGTGTGGCAACTGCTTCAGCTTCAGCTTTGGCATCATCATCCATGCCCTCATCGACAGCAGGATGGTCATTGTCGTGATCATGGTCGTGATCATGGTCGTGATCCTGCTCAGCCGCTTTCGGGTTCATCGCCCGTGCCACTGACTCATATTCCTGCTTGAACAATGATGGTGGCACGTCAAAAGCCTCGCCGTCAGCGAGCGCATCAAGGACATTTTTCTTAGTCATTTGACGCAAGGCTGTTTGGTGCTGACCATTGATCTGCTCGGCGATTGCGCCTTTTAGACCATCAAGATTTTCAAATCCAAGACGTGTTGCCAATTCATCATCAATGCTGGCATCGGCCTTTTCATGAAGCTCATTTAGTTTCACTTCGAAAACAGCCAATTTACCAGCCAGATGGGCAGCTTGATAATCTTCTGGGAAGGTTACTGGCACATCGATTGTTGTCCCTGGCTTTGCACCAACAATACCGTCTTCAAAACCCGGGATAAAGCTGTTTGAACCAAGCTCAAGCGAATGGCCTTCGGCAGTACCGCCCTCAAAATCCTCGCCATCGATACGACCAATGAAATCGATCATCGCAACATCGCCTAATTTCGCGGCGCGTGCCTTAGCAATTGGGGCCGTTGGGCGGTTTTCATCGGCAATGCGCGCCAAAGTTTCTTCAACTTCTTTTGGATCGCTGTCAATTTTCGGACGATCAAAACTAACCTTGCCAAGATCAGGAATCGTAATTGCTGGCATGACTTCACATGCAAGCGATGCTTCGAGGTCTTTGCCATCTTCATAAGATTTGATATCGACCTGTGGCTGGCTTGCAAGACGAAGATCATTGCCTTCGATCGCCTGACGAGCGCCTTCATCAAGCGCTGCCTTGATCGCATCGCCGCGAACCTGATCGCTAAAGCGTGATTTCACAACCGACATTGGCACTTTACCCGGGCGGAAACCCGGCATTTTTACTGTTGTCGCAATTTCTTCCAGCTTTTTGGAAACTTCGGCGTCAATCTCGGCTGCGGTGATTACGATTTGATATTCACGCAACAAGCCTTCTGATTTGGTCTCAGACACATTCATCGAACCATTTATCCTTTATCTTGCCATGACCGGTCATCCGGCCGATTTGTGATATGGCGGCACAGCCATATCGCGTTTTCCCAGACCGGTTTGATCTTAAACGATCTAGGCCAAACTATTTGTTGCCCGTACCGGCCTAACCTAAACTCTGGGACAGACGGCACCGCCCGATCGGCATTCACCCTGTCACCTTAAACCTGTGCCGCAGACGCGGCAAAAATCCTTGCAATCAGATGGTGCGGGCGGAGGGACTCGAACCCCCACGACTTTCGCCACTGGTACCTAAAACCAGCGCGTCTACCAATTCCGCCACGCCCGCACATCATCATCTGCTTCTTTTGCCAACGTCTTTTATCCGCTTTGACAGCGCGGCCAAAGACGCCGGTTTCCCCATCAATTGTCAGGAGAAATGGGGCGAGTGACCGGTTTTGAACCGGCGACCTCCAGTGCCACAAACTGGCGCTCTAACCAACTGAGCTACACCCGCCATCAGCAACGCGCCCAGCTTTCCCCGAAAATCAAAGAATACCCAGCCCGAAACTGGACGCGAACATAATCCAAGCCTTGCCAGCATGCAAGGGGCTTTTACAGGTCTTTTTCCCATGCAAATGAAAGGCCGGTGATGCTTTTGCGAATGCGGCTTGATCGCGCCGTGACAACCTAGCCTTTTAGCGGCCGTCCGGGTTTAAAGACACCGCTTGCCGATGCGATCACCCGGCCATCGGGGGCCACAACCTCGCCTTCAGCAAAAAACACTGACTTACCGCCGCCTGTTCGCCGCGCCTTGGCAAGGGCAAAACCATCGTCTAGCTGCAGTGGCGCGATATATTGCGTCGTCAAAGACAGGGTCAGCCCGGGATACAGCCCGTCAGGTGCAGGCCGGTAACTGCCAGACATTGCCAATGCCACATCCAGCATGCTGGCATAAAGCCCGCCATGGACAAGCCCAAGCGGGTTAAGATGATCATGCGTCAAATCAACCTGAAGCGATGCCAGACCGTCCTGCCAGTCAAGAATCATGATTCCATTATGATGATTGAACCCGCCGGCTTGGTTCAATTGGTTGATCCGCTGATCTACATGCGCCTTAATCATGATCCGGCAATCGGAAAATCGCGGCCAAGAGCGTAAAATTCATCGTTTGGGCGCATCGAGGTCAAGCTTGCCATCCGGTTCGACAGCGCAAATAGGCCGGTAATGGCGGCAATATCCCAGATGTCATCATCGCTAAAACCATGCTGGTGAAGCACGGTAAAATCATCGTCACCTATGTCTTGGGACCGTTTACAGGTTTTGATGGCAAAATCCAGCATCGCCTTTTGCCGGTCGGTAATATCGGCCTTTTTGTAATTGGTCGCGATGGCATCAGCGATGGTTGCCGATTTTTCATAGATCCGCAGAATGGCACCATGCGCCACAACGCAGTAAAGACAGTTGTTTTCTGCCGAGGTGGCAACAACAATCATTTCGCGCTCGCCTTTGCTAAGGCTGGAATCGCGCCGCATCAATGCTTCATGATAGGCCCAAAAAGCGCGCAATTCATCAGGTCGGTGCGCCAATGCCCAAAACACATTTGGCACAAAGCCAGCCTTTTCCGAAACATCCTGAAATAGCTTTTGCAGATCGGCTGGCAAAGCCGCAAGATCTGGAACCGGAAACCGGCTGATGGCATGTGTTGTCATTGTGTCCTCATATTCAAGAATAAACGGCAAATGATCCGCGTTGTAACGCGACAATTTAGACGAGAATAGCCCATTAGAATATCGCTGGTTAGAATATGTCCACAATTAAAATACCGCCCGTTTCTTTTCCTGCGCCTAGCTGCGTCACCATATCTTTGTCTTTCCCCGATCGCAACTATGCCTAAAATTTAGGCAATATGCTTATCGTAAGGGCAGATTCGTCAAAATAGGCATCGGAGCCCGTCACTCACATCCGGCCGGTCTTGCCTTCGCCCTGTCGATTGTCCAGAAGAAGGCTAGTTTTCGCAACCATGCGCCAGCTAGCTGATTGGCGCTGTCTGAGTTACATGGCGGGCGATCGTTTTTGAAATGCAGACTCAGGCCCTAACAGAAAAGTGACAGGTTATGAAAAAAATTGAAGCCATTATCAAACCCTTCAAATTGGATGAAGTGAAAGAAGCTTTGCATGATGTTGGGATTCAAGGAATCACTGTCCTTGAAGCCAAGGGTTTCGGCCGCCAGAAAGGCCATACCGAGCTTTATCGCGGTGCTGAATATGTCGTCGATTTTCTGCCAAAGGTTAAAATTGAGGTCGTAATTGACGATGCCATGACTGAACGGGTGGTTGACGCCATTCAAAACGCGGCGCAAACAGGCCGCATTGGTGATGGAAAGATTTTCATCTCGACAATTGACGAAGCGATCCGCATCCGCACGGGCGAACGCGGTAGTGACGCGGTATAAGCACTGGTCTCGACCATGCCGAACCCAGACTAAACAGAGTTTAACGATTAAGTTTTAAATGACAGATAACGGAAGGATCCCTAAAATGTCTGACGCAAAAAAAATTATGGAAATGATCAAAGAACACGACATTACTTATGTCGATCTGCGCTTTACTGATATAGCCGGTAAAATGCAGCATGTAACCCAGCACATAGATACAATTGATGAAGATGCGCTGACCGAAGGTTTTATGTTTGACGGTTCGTCCATTGCTGGTTGGAAAGCCATCAATGAATCAGACATGACTTTGATGCCAGATCTGTATCGCGCTTACATTGACCCTTTCTTTGCCCAGCCGACATTGGCATTGTTCTGCGACGTACTTGAGCCATCGAGCGGGGAAGCCTATGAGCGCGATCCACGCGGAACAGCAAAAGCAGCGCTCGCTCATGTTGAAAGTTTAGGCATTGCTGATACTGCCTTTTTTGGCCCAGAGGCTGAGTTCTTTATTTTTGAAGATGTCAAAATTGACGTGTCGATGAACCGCGGGCTGTACTCAGTAGATAGCGTTGAAGGTCCTTACAACAGCGCTCGCAAATATGGCGAAGGCAATCTTGGCCACCGCCCCGGAGTAAAAGGCGGCTATTTCCCAGTGCCACCAGTCGATTCAGGTCAGGATATCCGGTCTGAAATGGTATCGGTTATGGCTGATATGGGCGTTGCAGTTGAAAAGCATCACCACGAAGTTGCGCCATCACAGCATGAGCTTGGCATCAAATTCGGCACATTGCTGGAAACTGCTGACAACATGCAGCTTTATAAATATTGCGTTCATCAGGTTGCCCATGCGTATGGCGTAACCGCGACTTTCATGCCAAAGCCAATTTCCGGTGATAACGGATCGGGCATGCATGTTCACCAGTCGCTTTGGTCAGATGGCAAGCCGCTTTTTGCTGGCAATCAATATGCTGACCTCTCAGAGGCTGCGCTGTACTATATTGGCGGCATCATCAAACATGCCAAGTCACTGAACGCTTTCACCAACCCGTCGACCAACAGCTACAAGCGGTTAATCCCGGGTTATGAAGCCCCCGTTCTTTTGGCTTATTCATCGCGCAACCGGTCAGCATCATGTCGTATCCCGCATGTGAATTCACCTGCTGGCAAGCGTGTTGAAGTGCGTTTCCCAGATGCGACAGCGAACCCGTATTTGTCTTTTTCGGCAATGCTGATGGCCGGTGTTGATGGTATTCGCAACAAGATTCACCCCGGTGATGCGATGGATAAGGATCTTTATGATCTACCACCTGAAGAACTGTCAAAAATCCCAACTGTTTGTGGATCACTTCGCGAGGCACTTGAGGCATTGAATGAAGACCGCGCCTATCTGACCCAGGGCAATGTGTTCACCGACGATCAGATCGACGCCTTTATCGAGCTAAAAATGCAAGATGTGATCCGTCTGGAGCACACACCTGCACCTGTCGAATTTGATATGTATTATTCATATTAAGCGATCGCAAAAGATAATCTGAAAAGGCGGGGCTGGTTCCCGCCTTTTTCTTTGCCGTCTCAAATCTGCCGTTTCTGGTATCAGCCATTTCTGGTATCAGCTGGTTTTGGGGCATTCTTGGGTATTTTGCCAGTCAATCACAATATATTGGCGTTTGAGCAACAGATCATTGCTAGATACGGTAGACAGACGCTATCCAAGGCCGATATAGTGGCGCAACGCCGCATTCCGCTGGCGACCGCCTTTAAACCCGATGAGTGATTGATGGCTGATCTTTTTGGCAATGCCGCAAAAACCGATGATTATGATGCATCCAATATCGAGGTATTGGAAGGGCTAGAGCCTGTTCGCCATCGTCCCGGAATGTATATTGGCGGCACTGACGACCGCGCCTTGCATCATCTGGCTGCTGAAATTCTCGACAATTCGATGGATGAAGCTGTTGCTGGCCATGCCAACCGGATTGATATTCATCTCGAATCCGCCGACCGATTAACCATTCGAGATAACGGACGCGGCATGCCAACGGGCAAACATCCAAAGTTTCCCGATCAATCCGCCGTTGAAGTCATTATGACAACGCTTCATGCTGGCGGTAAATTTTCGGGCAAGGCCTATGCAACCTCAGGCGGTCTGCATGGAGTTGGCGCGTCAGTCGTGAATGCGTTATCAAGCGATTTACTGATTGAGATCGCGCGTGACAAAATTCTGTTTCAACAGCGATTTTCGCGCGGCAAGCCGCTTGGCCCGTTGGTTGAAGTTGGCGCTGCCCCTAATCGCCGCGGCACATCGGTTAGCTTTACGCCCGATACTGAGATTTTTGGTGCTGGCGCAAAATTCCGCCCTGCCACCCTGTACCGGATGGCACGATCCAAGGCCTATCTATTTGCCGGTGTTGAAATTCGTTGGCGGTGCGATCCGGCATTGCTTGGCAATGATAATTCCATTCCGGCCGAGGCCAGCCTGCATTACCCGGGCGGCCTTGCCGATTATCTTACCGATGCGACCACTGACAAAGCCTTGATGATTTCCACCCCTTTTGCCGAAGCGGTAGAGCTTGACGGGCAGAAATTTGAATGGGCCATCACTTGGCTTGGTCCGGGTGAAGATGGCTTTTTCCACAGCTATTGCAACACGGTGCCAACACCATCAGGTGGAACACATGAAACCGGCTTTCGCCAAGCCATCGTTCGCGGCCTTCGCAGCTTTGGCGATTTGGTTGGCAATAAAAAAGCCGCTGATATCACGGCTGATGATGCGCTTGCTGGCGGCGCGATCATGTTGTCGGTGTTTTTGCGCGATCCGCAATTTCAGGGGCAGACCAAAGACCGGCTTGTCTCGACCGATGCAACTCGCCAAACCGAACAGGCCGTTCGTGACCGGTTTGATCAATGGCTATCAGCCGATGCCGGACGTGCAACATTTTTGCTGGATGCCGCGATTGAGCGCGCGGATGACCGCAAACGCCGCAAAAAGGAAAAAGAAGTTGCGCGGAAATCGGCGACAAGACGTTTGCGCCTTCCGGGTAAACTGGCTGATTGTTCGTCAAGCGACCATGAAGCAACCGAATTATTCTTGGTCGAGGGTGATTCGGCTGGCGGATCGGCAAAACAGGCACGCGATCGGAAAATTCAAGCGGTGTTACCCCTTCGCGGTAAAATCTTGAATGTCGCAAGCGCATCGACCGAAAAATTAAGCGCCAATCAAGAATTATCGGACCTGTCTTTGGCATTGGGCGTCAAACCGGGAAAGGATTTCCGGCTTGATGACCTTCGCTATGGCCGGATTATCATCATGACCGATGCCGATGTTGATGGTGCGCATATCGCGGCATTGCTAATGACCTATTTTTACCGCGAAATGCCCCAGCTTGTTGAGGCTGGACGGCTTTATCTGGCGCAGCCGCCGCTGTACCGGCTGACGCAAGGCGGCAAAACCGTCTATGCGCTTGATGAAGAACAGCGCGAAGCCAGCATGAAAAACATCTTTGATGGGCGCGGTAAGGTTGAAATCAGCCGCTTTAAGGGGCTTGGTGAAATGCCACCATCACAATTGAAAGAGACAACGATGAATCCGGCAAGCCGCCGCTTGTTGCAGGTTTCATTACCGCTTCGCGACTCGGTTGGCGCCGATTTGCGGCGTCACACTGACCAGCTGGTCAATACATTGATGGGCAAAAAGGCCGAATTGCGATTTTGTTATATTCGTGATCATGCCGAAGATGCGCTGGCTAATCTTGATGTATAGCGTTCCCCAGATTTTGAGGTTTTCATGCGTCCACAACTAGCACTTCGATTGATCGGTGGCGGGCTGGTTTTGCAAGGGCTGCTGTTTTACGGCTTTGCAACACCGCTGACGATCCAGATTTTCCCGGGTGCCAGCGATGAAGCGGTTCATGTTGGTATGATCATGCGGCGCGGCCTTGCGGCAATGTCTTTTCTGGCGGGTCTGGTCATTTTTCTGGTTCGCGACGATGGATATCGAACAACAAAACGCGTGTTATTCGGCTGTGGCATCGGATTTGCCGCCATTACCTTGTCACTGATTAAGATCCTTGCCGAACAGGCTGCGGTTATCCCACTTCCCGCAATCGCGCTTTATGGCTTTGTCGCGGTCTATGCGCTGTATATTTCGGTTCGCAAGCAGAAAACAGCCTAGCCGCTAATCGGCAGCGCGCTCGAATAATGACTCAATCGCGTTGGTGACGGCCTCGGGCGCCTCGATTGATGACAGATGTCCAATACCATTTAGCAGACATAATTCGGCCTGCGGCGCAAGACCGGCCATTTCAACCGACAGATTTGGCGGCGTCAAAACATCCATATTGCCACATAAAACAAGAACTGGCGCGGCAAAGCTGGCCAGCGTGTCACGCTGGGCGCGCCGCCCCATAATTGCCGTTTGCTGTTGGACAAAGCCAATGCGCCCAATTTCGGCTGCCATGGCCAGAACATCGGCAACAATCGCCTCATCTTGCAATGCCGCCTCAGATAATAGGCGCGGCATCAAACGGCGTGTGACGCCTTGAAAGCCTTTTTGTTTGGCAAGAGCGATTGCCTGCTGGCGTTGGCGTTGGCTTTCGGCGCTATCATCGCGGCAATTGGTGCTAAGCAATGCCATCGCTGCCATCCGTTGCGGTGCCAGCCGCGCCATTTCTAAAGCTACATAACCACCCATTGACAGCCCAATCGGCACCAAGGGGCCTTCACAAAGATCAAGTGCTGCCTGCGCCATGTCATGAATTGAGTCATGGCGCGTTGTATCAGCGATATAACCCTGATTTGGCAGGCTGGCGCGCTGTTTGGCAAAAAGCAATTCGGTACAAAGAAGACCGGGAATAAAAATTGGTGTGAATGACGGCATCAAGGGCTCGGTGGGGGTGATAGAATGAAAGATTGACCTGGGCAGCATTACTCTGTATCACCAGCAACGTTGAAAGCCCATAAAAACTTATGGAATTTACGGTAGATTGCCCGTTTGGGGTGCGAAGACATTTCCAGTCAACATCAATAGGGAACGTATCCTTGAACTTTTCAGATCTCGGCCTCAGTGACGAGCTAAGCAGGGCGGTAGCCGATCTAGGTTATACCAGCCCAACACCCATCCAAGAAAAATCCATCCCCATTGTATTGATGGGCCGTGATATTCTTGGCTCGGCGCAGACCGGCACTGGCAAAACTGCCTCATTCACCTTGCCGATGATTGATATTCTGGCCTCTGGCCGCGCCAAGGCACGCCTGCCCCGCTCGCTTATTCTTGCGCCAACGCGCGAATTGGCGGCACAGGTTGCCGATTCTTTCGAAAAATTCAGCTCATACCATAAATTAAGCATGGCATTATTGATCGGCGGCGTCAGCTTTACCGAACAGAATGCAGCGCTCAGCAAGGGTGTTGATGTTCTGATCGCTACGCCGGGTCGGTTGCTGGATCATTTCGAACGCGGCAAAGTTCTGTTGAATGATGTGAAAATTCTGGTGATTGACGAAGCTGACCGGATGCTTGATATGGGCTTTATCCCCGATGTCGAGCGGATCGCTAGCCTGTTACCGCGGATGCGCCAAACGCTGTTTTTCTCGGCAACATTGTCTGATGATATTCAAAAGCTTGGTGCCAAATTTGTGATGAATCCAAAGGTCATCGAAGTGGCTCCACCGGCGGCAACAGCCGATACGGTTGCCCAGCATTTGATTTGGACTGATACCAGAAAAAAACGCCAGATTTTGCGCGATATTCTGCGCCATGAAGCGGTCAAGAATGCGGTTATTTTCTGTAATCGTAAACGCGATATCGCCGAATTGATCAAATCGCTGACGCGGCATGGCTTTTCGGCTGTTGCCCTTCATGGAGACATGGCCCAATCAGCGCGCCTTGAAGCCCTACAGCGATTCAAAGATGGCGAAGTGCCGCTGATGATCGCTTCAGATGTGGCCGCACGCGGGCTTGATATTGCCGGCCTTAGCCATGTTTTCAATTTTGATGTGCCAAGCCATGCCGAAGATTATGTTCATCGCATTGGCCGGACTGGCCGCGCTGGCAAATTGGGGCGCGCCTTTACCATCGCTGCCAGCAAAGATGACATCAAATATATCGGCTTTATTGAAAAGCTAATTGGCAAACCTGTTCCGCAAATCACCGTTGTTGATGGCAAGGTTACTGAATCAGGGGCAAAATCATCAGCCTCAAAACCCGCAATCAGTGATGGTCAAGACGTTGCCAAAACCGACAGCGGCCAGTCAAATGCGGCCAGCGCACCAACAGAAGAAGCTGGTGAAAAGCCAGCGTCAAAGGGTCGTGGTCGCGGCAGAAATGTTAAGAAAACAGCCGACAAGCCCGTTGAAACTGACGCATCAAAAAATAATGGGCCGCAAAATGACGTGGTGCAAATTGATGCGATCAACGAAAAACCCGCTAAATCGGCAAAGGCAAAATTGGCTGGCAGTTCGGCTAGCGGTTCATCTGGCGTGTCTTCATCTGCGCAGGCGGCAAAACCAGCACCCAAAACAGCCGCAAAAAACAAAAACCGGTATCGCGATGATGAATTGCCATCACCGCCAGATTGTTCGGGAAATACTTTGGCTGAAACAGGCCATGTTCCGGCATTTTTGCGCCGCTAGCATCACGGCAAAACCGCGATTGATCATCGTCTGATTATCGCCGTCGGTCATCGCCAGTGATGATCGTCTAATCAAAACTATGCCATGTGGCACCATGACCCGCCTTTTACGCGGGTGACGGGCTATCGCCCAGCGCCTTATCAATGACCTCACGAAGATCATTTGATTGCGCCTGTTTTTGTATCTTTTGCAACACTGCGCCCATCTTGGCACGCCGATCAGGTGCATACTGCGCCATACGCGTTAAAGGCAAAGCCATCCTTGCCGCCAATTGCGGGTTACGCGCATCAATCTCAATCAGGCAATCGCCGATAAAATCAAAGCCTGATCCGTCATCAGCATAGAAATGCACCGGATTTCCCGTCATAAAGGCACCAAGAACCGACCGCAATTTATTCGGATTATTCGCATCAAATGCCGGATGCGCCATTAATTCACCAAGCCGCGCAATCGTGCCAGAGACAAGCGACATCGATTCCATCATAAACCATTTTTCCATGACAAGCGGGCTGTCCTGCCACCGGTCATGAAATGCCTGCAAAGCAATGGCACGCGCCGGATGGTCACAATGGTTCAAGGCCATTAATGCGCCTTGTGACAGGGTCATATTCTGGTCATGCACCTGGTTTGCAGCGCGTTCAATCGCGGCATTGTCACCGGCCGCAATGGCCAATCCCAACAGCCGGTTTAACAGGGCACGCCCACCATCTGTTTTGGCCATGATGGCCACATTTTCATCGGTCAGCGCAGATTTGATTTGCGGTGCCAGCATCCGCCCAAGAGCCGCCTCAACCGCCCGTCTTGCATGAAATAGCGCCACTGGATCGGCTGGCGTCATACGACTTTCCAGAACCGAAATCGCCGGAAGTGCCAAAAGCCCCGATTTAAACATATCCAGTAAATCTGGATCGGCGAGACTGTTGGCATAGGCCTTGGCGAGTGCCGCAATTGCGGTTTCATCAATGCCAAGTTTCGGATCATGTGAAATTGCCAGAATCTGATCGGCAAGAAGCGTTTGCGCCGCATCCCAGCGGTTAAACATATCAGCATCATGCGCCATTAAATGCAGCCGTTCAGATGACGATAAATCATCTTTCAAAATGACTGGTGCTGAAAAATTGCGAAGTAGACTCGGCACGATTTTTCCAGATGATGCCGGGAAAATCGGTTGGAGATGCGTTTTGCCAGTGACCAGAATGACCTGTTCATCAAGATAGGGCGCATCGGCAGACAGCCGGAATGGCACAATCGCCCCATCATCGCCAACAAGCCCAAGGCGAACCGGTATCGGCAGCGGCAATCGGGGTGTTTTTGCCATGGTTTTAGGAATAGTCTGGGTAAATTCGATGGCAAACGCCTGATCATCATCAATCGCCACGCGGCAGGCGGTCAATTCAGGCGTTCCGGCCTGCGAATACCAGCCACCAAAGCCCGACAGATCAACGCCATTTGCATCTGCAAGTGCCGCCACAAAATCATCGCAGGTTACTGCCGCCCCGTCATGGCGGTTAAAATAAAGATCGGTGCCGCGCCGAAACCCATCCTTGCCAAGATAGCCGGCAAGCATGCGAATGACCTCAGCGCCTTTTTCATATACCGTCGCAGTGTAAAAATTATTGATCTCACGATAGCTTTCAGGCCGGATTGGGTGCGCTGTTGGACTGCGATCTTCGGGAAATTGCGCGGCGCGAAGCATCGACACATCATCGGCGCGTTGCAGACCAGCATCATGCATATCGGCTGAAAAACACTGATCACGAAAAACCGTTAGCCCCTCTTTCAGAGTTAATTGAAACCAGTCACGGCAGGTCACACGATTACCGGTCCAATTATGGAAATATTCATGGGCAATAATCGATTCGACACGATGCAGGTCAGTGTCGGTTGCGGTTTTCGGATCGGCCAGCACAAATTTGCTATTGAAAATATTCAGGCCTTTATTTTCCATCGCGCCCATATTGAAATGGCTAACCGCAACGATCTGGAACAGATCAAGGTCATATTCAAGACCATAACCCTCTTCATCCCAGCGCATTGACCGTTTCAGCGAGTCCATCGCATGATGGGTCAAACCAACATT
>Ga0255752_10005220_pt1 | contig 12715 bp, 17 predicted proteins | sample 011ome_25_FD_179952 | JGI IMG/M metagenome (GOLD analysis project Ga0255752, IMG submission 179952) | Coastal salt marsh microbial communities from the Groves Creek Marsh, Skidaway Island, Georgia - 011512CT metaG (version 2) | ecosystem: Environmental > Aquatic > Marine > Intertidal zone >...
TCGTACATAATCATAAGTAACTAATACATTACCAAAATCAATATAATCATATACTAATTGAGAAACAAGTAATTCAAAGCGAGATGCTTTAAGTTTTTGTTTCATATAATTAACAATAGCATATCGCTTTTGTAACAACTCTTTATCTTTATCGTCTGCTTCCCAATTAAACCAATTATCAGAAGGGAACAATGCAGCCATGTAATTGGCATGTAAATTGTCACGAATTTGAGTTAACTTAGGTGTAACTGTAGAGTTTTTCCACGGCAATTTACTATTAGATGTTTTACGTGTATCTGTGGCATATAGATAATTACGTAATTCTTGTTGGTCTGATTTCCACACAGAACGTGCGCTATCCCAACGTGTCCACATGTCAGCAATTTTAACTGCCAATGCGTCATCATCAAAAGCCGTTTGAATATTTTCGTTCATAATAATTAAGCGTTAATACGCTACTCCTCCGAATTTAGAATTAAATTGAATTACGTTTGTACGTTTACCCCACATACGATTACCTACGGGAGCTTTACAAATCTCTACACAAGCTGCTATTGCGTCTTTTACGTCATCATGTTCTGGGTTATTCATAATGAGTTCTTCTTCTAAAATCTGGCAATTACCGCCTTTGTAATGCCAAATTTGGTTATTATTATACCGAGGTTCTAGAATAGTAGCAATACGTTCTGCCTTACTCATATTACGTGGAGGATTATATTCGTCAATTGTAAATACAATATTTTGACTCCGCATATAATCTTTGAATTGTCCTACAATAAGTCTTTGTGCTGCAACTACTTCACAGCGCATTTTCTTAAATCGCCATTTACGAAATACAGTTTCTGCTTTTTCATACATAACACTAATTTTATTTGTTTTAAATCTATCAATATCTAAAACATAATAATTGTTATCTTCATCTACACCAATTACAGCAATTACTGTATAATCAGAATTAGCGTTTATTGTGTAAGCAAAATCCATTGCGGCATATACGTGCAACAATTTGTCGTCCATATACCATGCACCGCTAACATTCTCAACTTTATTTCGTTCATAGTAATTAAACCGGCTTCTGTCAATAAGTTGAGTTTCAACAGCGTTAGGGTTATTGTAGTATTGAGCATAAAACTGTGTCACATCTAAGTATTTTGCTTTTTTACGAGCAAGTTCACGTGCGTCAAATCCAAATGTTTTGCCATCTGTTCGACGTTGTTTAGGCCATAAAAACTCACCATTAACTTCTACAGTGCGTTCGAATGTTTCGTAAACTTCTAATTCAATCTCTTCATCTGTCTCATCATCGAAATAAACTTCAGTCATTTCCATCATATCTCGATACAAATCAGCAGGATGATAACGTGTACCTACAGCCCACTCTTTAGCACCAGTAGATTCAATAGAAGAAAGCTGCGAGTAAAATGCTCGTACTTGGTCACGTCCTAATTGAGAGTAGGCGTTATCAGGAACAACTACGTCATCTAGGACGGCTACATTACAGTGTAAGCCGGTTACGTTAGCAGTAATACCCGCAGCTTTAATAGTTGCGTCACGAACACCTTCAGCTTTACGTTTAGGGTGGTCAACGCTAATTTCATCTACTGCCCAACGCTCTCGTTTACCTTCCATGTCATTAACCATTTCAGGCCAATAGAAACGATAAATGTCAGACAATAAAATATCTTTAACAGCTTTAAGCTGTTTTTCAGCCAAGTTAGCTGTAGCTGATACGTAGAGTACAGTTGTTTCAGGGTGTTTGGTAATCCACCAAGCAACCCTATAAGCAATCATAGCACTCTTTTGATGGTCACGTGGCAACAATACTAATTGGTTATCTTTAGCGTCCTCACGTCCCCACCAAGAGCACAACTCTTCGTGTACAGCACCAAGCATACGATGCGGAGCAATCAACCTAATAAAGGTTAATAGATCAGCTTCTGCAGCTTGTTTAACAAGTTCTTTGTCAGTTACCATTTAACTTTATCAGCCCAATATGCAGCCGACATTTTTCCTTTAGCAATGTTTTTACCATGACGAGCTTTAAAACTAGCGCGTTTGTTCTTCATACGCTCAGACTCACCTTCTTTAGGTTTACCTGCAGTAGAAGCGCCTTGTTCGCCAAAACGAATAGTTTTAATTTTGTCACCTTCTTTAGCTACAACAACGTGGCTTTTTTTAGGATGGCTAGGAGTACGCTTAGGTTTATTAAACCCGCTTACACCTGCACGTTCTAGTCTAGGGTCTTTAGCCATTACTTCATCTTTCCATCTTTAGTACGAGAAAAACTACGGTTAGTTTTACGACTAACAGCACGTAAATTACTGCGGCTAGTGCTACCACCTTTGCTTAGTGCTCGTTTATGGTCTACATCTTTACCGTCACCTTTACTAACTACGCCTTCACGAGTTAATTGGCGACGTGCTTTGTTTCGTTTAGCACGATTTTTTGCATTTTTATCGTCATTCTCTTTTTGTTTAGAATAATCACGCTTACCATTAGTCATATAAGGCATTAGTGTTTACCTCCAATTACAATACCCAAACGAGCCATATCACCAGCAATTCGACCTGTAGGTATAGGTAGGTCTACCTTTTCTTGTTTAGGACGTCCTACAGGCTTTTTAGAGGCATCTGAGGCATATCCTTTATCTGCTAACCACTTAGCTGCAGCAGTACCTCCCGGTTGTTTAGCATGGGTTTTCATTTGAGCAATAGCTTCACTACGAAGTTTTACTGACAACTCTTCTTGCCATTTATCAACATGTGGTTTAATTAAAGGATGATTACGTACTTCGTTCCAGTGGTCCCAATCTCCCAACAAGTGCATAGCTGGTTGGTATTCTGATGGATCACGTAAATCAAGAAATACTTCTTTCCATTCTTTTAAAGTGTATACTGGTTTAAACTTTACATCAGGACGAGCAAATTCCTTAAACAATCCTAATATAACTCGTTTACCACTACCGTCTAAATATTTACTCATCATCTTCCCCATACAACGTTTCTACACGTCTTATCATTCCTTTAGGAATTTGTGACCGAACACCATACTGTTGACCAGTAGTAGCATTAGTTAAAATCATTCCTTCTGGACCGTCGTAAACTACATATCCCACTTGTGTTACTAGTAATGGCGTATATTCTACTTCTTCGATATTGTTCCAAGGAGTTGTATCCAAGTCACAAGCATCTTCCCATTCAACTAGTACGGCCTTCATTTTTTCTTATTTTTTTTATTTGTTTTAGCTCGACTGTTACGTTCTGGTAAAGGTCTACCTGCTGAACGTAGTGCAATTGCTACAGCTTGTTTTTGAGGTTTTCCATGTGACATTTCTGTTTTAATGTTTTCAGAAATAACTTTTTTGCTTTTACCTTTTTTAAGTGGCATATTAAAATCCTGTAGAATAGTGAGTTTTACCGTTTACTTTAGTTGCCCGTAATACTTGTTTCTTTAAGTCTTTAGGGTCAAAACTTACATGTACCCAACCGCTATCAGGTACACCATCTTTATAAAATTCTAAAATAAGTTGTGTAAACAACATATTGTCACGTATGTATTCTGCAACAAATTTGTTGTCCATACCCAACACTTCAATGTCTGCTGCCATGCCTAAACAATGGTCTGATGTTTTACTACCACCAATAGCTGTATTTAGTTCAGGACTACGGTAACCGCTACTAATAACAACAGGACCCATTCGATCTCGAATAGGTTGTAAAATATTGTCTACCAGTTCTTGCAAGTTATTAATAACATCTTCTGAAGGAACATTATTAATACCTCGACGAATAGCAGTATCGCTTTTTGTCAGTTCTTCTAAACTAAAATTCTTACTTAATTTCATGCGTCTTTACCTTGTGCTGTATCTGGCTCTATAACAATACATGTAGTTTGATATGCCTCAAGATTCTTATCTTGACTCATTAATTTTTCAGCAGCAGTGTTTTGTGCTGTACAATTTGCTACGTCTGTTGTTAATTGTCCATGATTAAACACACAAGCACCAGCTACATAACAATAAAAGGCAACGGGTAAAAAAATCATTTGACACCAACTTTCTTATCTATAATCTTTTCTAGCAATCCACGCATACCGTAAATAACTACTACCATACCAATAATAATGTACTGATACCATTCTGGCATTTTATTAATAACTTCAAATCCTGCTAATGCATAAACATCCATGTCAGGAATAAATGCCATAATCATAGGAGCTAAAAATACTAGTAACAATACTTCGTCTTTCCAGCTTTTAGACATTTGCTCCATAGCAAGTCTATCTAAATCATAGTTTTGCATCTGTCCAGCTTCTGCCATTTTAGTAGCACACAAAGCTTTAGCTGCTTTAATTTCTGCTTCAGATTTAATTTCTACAAGTTTAGCTTCAGATTTTGCTTGTGTTTCTTCTTGCTTACCTTTAAGCCATGTACCACCTAACTCAACTAAACTACCTAAAAGTGGAATCATAATTGCCCCTTAGTTAGAATTACCCAGATAAGACCACCAATTGCAGCTACACCTGTAAGAACACAAACAGTAATAATAATCCCGTTAATCCACGACCAAATAAGTTCTTTACGTTTAATTTTAGCTAACAAGAGTGCTTTTGCTTCTGCCTCACGTTTACGTTTAGCTTCTGCTTGAAAATGTAACCAATCATCCCACAAACCTGCACGACCTTGATAAATAAACATTTCTTTTAATGCAGCTTCATTTTGCTTGATTGTTTCTAAAGCAAAAAAAGCTTCTGAGTCTGACCCAGATTTAGATGCTTGTTGTGCAATCTTAGCTTTATTATCAAAGAAAGAAAATAAATGCTGCCCTGCTGCCATAATGTCGCCACCGTTAGCAATTGTTTCTTTAATTACCCCAAAGGCAGCATTGGCAATAGCCAGTTCAGCAAGCATTATCTATTCCAATAAGTTAAAAGCCATGTAAGAAAACCACCAGCAGCAGAAGCTATAGACATACCCATCCAAAAACCACCTTTACTTTTGTTAGCTAAAGCCAAAAGTTCTTCGACATGGCGTTCCATTTTGTCTATTTTTTTGTCCATTTCTTGAACACGCTGCCATAAAACACCATATCTAACTGGGTCAAATTCTGGGTACTCCATTTTTAAACACCAAGATTACCTGCTGCAATAATTGTATCTGCTACAGGAGCTACTAAACTAATAACAGCATATTGCCCCATAGTAGAAAATAAACTAGAATAAGATACTAGCGTAGTAGACGCACCTTCTGCAACAGTAACTTTACCAGTACCACCTTGAATAATAGTACAATTAAAACCTGCACCCAAACCAGAAGCTGTAGTAATAGTTACAGCACTACCAGATGTACAGTAAATAATTTTATTAGCATCTGTAGCACTTAATGTACGAGTTGTACCTGCTTCAGTCGCAATTTGTGCGTTACCTGCACCACCTAAAGCTACTGCTGAAAGAAAAGCTTTTTTTAAATCAGTAATAGTTGATGGAGGAGTGGCAATGTATAGTTCGTAAAATTCTTTTTCTAAGTCAGTAATTGTAGACATAATATTCCTTTTTAATCCCAGATTCGGTATGGTGAATTAACTTGTACAACATATTTTTGAATAGCAGTAGGCACAACACCACGCATATTAACGTGCCATCCACCGATGTTTGCCATCTCTGGATATTCCATGCCTTCTTCATCAATCAACATTTTGCCAGTAGCTTTGTAAATAGGGCCAATAATGTCGGTTAGATAATTAGGTGAATCAAAGTAATGCACCATGTTATCTTCGTCAGTTGTTTGACTCCAGACGCCATTAGCCAGCAACAGATTAGTCGCTGTGGTTTCGTCTGGAAACTTTAAGTGGATGTCTGCGGGGTTCATTTTTTTTAAGCTGCTAGTTCTGCCTGCACTTGGGCAAGCGTTTTATAAGTTGCAACATCTTCAACTTCTGATGCGATAGGATTAAAATCGTTGGATACAATCAGCGATGTGCAGTCGTCTACATCTGGTTCACTTTCTGAGCGATTGATAATCCAAAGTGCGCCATCTGGTTTAAAAATTAGTTTCATGTTTTTCCCTTATGCCAATGCTGTCCAAGTAGCACCAGTATTGCTTGATATGTAGTATTGTGTGCTACGTTGAACACCCAACATATGACCTTTTTTATATATACGACTAAATGTATATGATGCTGGTACGTTTGTAAGTGTTTGAGAGCCAGAATACCAATCACTGCCATCTAAAATTTTTGACAAATCAAGAGGCCAGCCAACTTGTCCTGCGCTTTCACCAATTTTATTTCCACGAATCATACAAGTGTTTGTATAAGGTGCTGTTGCTCCACTGGTAAACAATTCGCGTGTATACCCGATTGAAGGTTTAAAGTTGTCGTAAATATAAAAATACCATTTATCAGTGTAATCAGCTTGTGTGTACGTTAACGCAATAAAATTGTACGAAAACACAGTATTATTGTAAATTTTCCAAATAACTTGTCCATTGGTGTTGGCAACTGATGGACCACTACTGTTATAAATAAAATAATCAAACGCTACATCAGCCTGAGTTGCTGTGTTAAGCGTTGTTGGAAAGTTGGCTATATTATTTGCAATTTCAACATAATGGTTAGCAGTCACGCCTGCATCTGGCATAGCTGGAATACAGAAATACTGAATTTTTTGTTGTACTTCTACATTGTTACTAATAACACGTTGAAAAAATGCTTCGTTAGAGTAATCTTGATTAGCAAGTGTTGGGGGTTGCATAGTAAACATACTACTAGAAGTGCCACCTGTCCAACCAGTTCCAATTCGAATAGTATTGTTGGTAACTGTTGCATCACCAACTTGAGAATCTACGCCGCGCCAATTGTCAATCAAGTCTAGCGAACCAGCCAAACTCATGTAGTTACCTTCAACTAGTGCAGAGCCATTAGTTTGCAACTTAATAAATCGCCCCTCACAGTTGCGAATGTGGTTGTTAATAACCGTTGCGGTAGATTTTTGATAGTTGCCAGAACCATTTTGTTGACTAAATACCACAATACCGTCCGCATTAGTGCGATCTGTTCCATCATGTTTAACATCTTTAATACTGTTGTTTGCAACATACGCGGATGTAAAATCAGTAACAACGATAGCTTGGCAAGCAAGTCCTGTTTTATCACGAGTTACATTTTGAACTACACAATTTGTAACACGAGCTGTATAACTCCATGCGGATGAGCTAATAGAAATAGGCGAAACACTCGTAGTTACTGAAGCGTTGTTAACCCCGTGACAATTCCAAACTTCGCAAGAATCAACTTCTGCAATTTGAATTGAAGTTACCGATGAGCAATCAATTCCAGCCGCAACTTTGGTATTACAATTAACATATAAGTTTTTAACTTTAATAATGGGTGCGTCTTGGAATCGCAAATCTATGGCTCTATTGCCATATACAGAAGGATTACAATTAATTACAGTTCCAGATTCTCCCAAAACTGAAATATTAATAGTTTGTGTATTACCTGCGTAATCAGTATTACCAATATAGTCGCTAATGTAATAGGTCCCAGCAGGAAAAAATACAGTACCGCCGCCAGCATTAAAGCAAGTCTGAAACGCAAGGTTAATTGCAGTACGGTCATCCGTAGTTCCATCGCCAACAGCGCCATAGTCTAAGACGTTGAAATACGCCCCATTGACCATTGCATAAGAAACTTTAGTTAATGACATTTATAATTCCTTTGAAAAAGCTACAACTTCGTTGTCAGTTAAACGTTGTTGCCAATAATTAATTTTCTTGATCGTGCCATTGCAGTATGATGAATTACTTGCTAATGATCGACCTATGAATAACTGGTTAACGGTTGGAACTGTTCCACTTGTATCTGTTGATACAGAATCGGCATTTGTTGCTGTTGCAAATAAATCTTCTTTATATGCTCCAACTGATGTTCGCTCTTGATAGTTAGAAATTGAACCAGAAGTTATAGATGTTTGCCCAGAACCATCATAAACAGTACGCAGTTGTGTATTTGTAATTCCATACATATCTATTCTGTTAGAAGTTGTATTGTCGTTTGCTGATATAAAACGCATATTTACACCAGTTACTACTGGAACCGTAACAGTTACAGAAAACGTGCCTTCAGACGCATTAAACCAATCGCTAAAGTTTGTGCCCGTCATCGTAGCCACATCAGCAGTACGTGTGACTTGTGCTGTTGTCGTAGGAATGTAGCTAGTGGCAAAGTCTCCTGCTTCAAGTTGAGCGCCCCAGATGTATAAACCATCAACATCATTACCAGCATACGTCAGCGTTGTATTATCACCCTCTGTTACATAAATCCTAAGCGCCAAAGATGCTGTTGATGTACAAGTTGCTGTTGCTGTGCAGCGATACCAACCATTACCAACATCAGTAATTGTCCCAGTGCCAGCTACTGTTGATTTGATTTCGCCAGTGTCAACATTAAATGTAATCTGAATGTCGTTAGTTGTACTGATGCGTAGTTGTAAGTTTGTTTTTTCAGCAGCTTTTGCATAGACAGAAAATGTATATGTAGTACCAGATGTAAGCGCAATAGTCTGTGAAACAGAATGAGTTGCTGAGTCTGTATTTGGTACTAGCTTATAACCTGTGTTTGTGTTGTCTGGCGATGTTGTTGTTCCAAAGCTAGTGAATTTTGTTAAAGTCCAGTCGTTGGTATAGTCGCTTGAATAGGTGAATAAATTGGTTCTTGCTTCTTCAATTAGCAAACCTTTACAAGCAAGTGTCACTGGATCGTAATCAAACCTTGGCACATCAACACCAGCAGACGCAACATAGCCATTGCTATCTGTATATGTTGCAGTACCGCCAGATCGCGTAAAAGTTACTCGGCTGTCCAAGTTGGCTGTTGTAAAATCAAGCGCCATGCTTGGCAACACCCTCTCGGTTGCTGTCAAATTAAATGATGGCGTAATCATAGACCGTATACCTCAGACTCAATCAACACTGTGATGTTATTGTTTGCAGCGGTGTACCTGTTTTCAACATATATTTTGCCGTCAGTGTGGGTGGACACGGTTACTTTATTATTGGTTCCCGTAGTACCATTTAAAACGCCAGTTGTCACTTCAAGATCACCGCCACCCGTCAACAAGATGCACTCAGGTACAGCAGATGATTCATAGGCAACACTGCCCGTTGTAGTTGCTGCATCTTGTGCATAAATACGAACTGTGCCTTTAATTGTTGGTGGCGTAAATGATGTGGCTGTATCATCGCCAAGCGCAAGTGTTTGGAAATTCCAGCCAGTACCGTTGTGGACTGGTATAAAGCCCGGTGGCAAATCTGAACAACCGTCTGGCAAAATAACAGTAAGCTCTGCGTTTGTTGTGATGTTTGGAATTTGCGTTCTTGATAGCCGACCTCTAACAATTTTTACTGCTCTAGTTGCCCCTGCTCCGACAGTAATAGGCGCTTGAGCCGCTTCGTAATCACAAATTAAAGTGCACTCAACCGAGCTGCTTCCCCACCGACATACAGTTCCGCCTGATGTGGGATTTTTAATTCTTGGCAACTCAGCAACACATTGCTTTGCCCTGCCAAAATTAATGATTGTTCCTGTGTTTGATGCTAGGTTTGCGTAAATGCCTTTGACTTGACCGCCAACAACAGCATTAGTTGCCCCATCAAACGATATTGCGTAGTTGGTGACACTTTCAAACACCATGTTTTCAAATGTATTGCCCTCTCGATCACCAGCTTCTGTGTTGTAGTCGTGAACTGGAAGGCTTGTCGCGCCAGAGCCACCCCATTGACCACCAATGATTGATACCGCTTCTTTGTTGAAATAACCAGCTTTAGCCCCATCAACAACTGAGGCAACATGGCAGTTTGAAAATTGCCATAATGTGCCGCGAGAATTTACCCGCACCCCGTAGTCTGTGTATGACCAAAATCTGCAATGTATAGCTGTAAACAAATAAGCCAAATCATTAGTCGCTGGAGATGCTGCTTCAGAACCAAGTAGCAAACAGCCAAAGCCTATTTGAGCGCACTCAATACGCAAGTTGGATGCAAAGCCAAATGGTGCGTTCCAAACAACAGCATATTTTGTAGTTGCTTGATGGTTAATTCGTAAGTTCTCCATACTGCAGCGATCAGCGGTGCGAGAACCAGCAGAATCTTCAACAATTACAAACGCATTAACATCATTGGTTGTGTTGTCAATAACACTGCCATTTGATGTTGCTCCATGCAATTTGAGTGTTTTTTGTACATTGATTGCAGCAGTAATTTTGTACGTTCCGCTTGGAAAGTAAACAGCGCCACCAGACACTGTGGCATTAACAGCCGCCTGAATAGCAGCCGTGTCATCCGCCACCCCGTTACCCAAAGCACCAAAGTCCTTGACGCTGACGGTTTCACGCAACTTAGCTTGCACCGTTGTTTGTACTGCACCAGTACCAGCAGGATCATATTTTACAGCAGATGCGTTTAAGTTGCCAGTGTCTACAGCTTCGTTGGTAAGAAACAACACTTCTGCACCAATGTGCAGAGGAGAAGAGAACGTAACTACTGTGCTAGATGTTTCTGTGTAGCTTTCACCAACATATTGACGAACACCGTCAATGTATACGGCAAGATTGTTACTGCCGGGAGTGTATTCAATTGAAGAAAGAGTAAAAACTGTTTGACCGCTAGCTGCTGTTGCCCGTTCTTTTAACTGTGCAATAATACCACTAGATGCTGCAGTAATAATGTTGTTTACTTGTTTAACTGTAGCCGCATCTTGGTTGTTAACGCCATCTGCCAAGTTAATAATGCGATTGCTATCTGCGTCTAAATCAGCTTCTAAGTTGTTAGGAGTGGTTCCGTCACGAGACAGGGTGTTTTCAAATGCCGCCTCAATAGCATCGAAGTTGGCATTGAGGGCATCAATGCTGCCATACCTGCTTCCTAATGTTGTCAATGTTATTTTCGCCATACTTTTCCTTGTTAAGGCTATCCGAATGTGTGTTAGAGGTGAGTAGGAGTAAAAACGTTATAATTTTGTCAAACCGTTTAAAACGCTTTCTAAGCGATTTTAACTCCTTACCCTAGCTACCCCCTAGGCTACCCCCTTAAAAACGCTTCTACCCCCCTTAAAATCAATTTAAAGCAGTGTGGTGGGTGGGAGGGAGATGTCAAATATTCTAATTCTCAAACTATTATTACTAATATCACTGGAAGAGATAATTTTTATGAGATAATTTTACCGTGTATTGCATTGTAATACACAGCGGTACACCCCCCTTAGTGGGTTGCCCTGAATAAATCTAGGCTGAAGTGAGGTCTGTCATCAGTATATGCATATATAATTATATATATACTAGCTTATATACATATATTAGTAGGTAGTTATATAAGCAATTACAGATATACTTATATTTATATAGGGGGCTGTATATATATTAGTATATGCTTATATATGTTATTAGTAATATAATCAATGGCTTATATAAGTGTACATGCATACATGTATATAAGTAGTTGATTATATTAGTATATACTTATGTATTGATACAAGCTAGGGTACGGAGAAGGGCTGTTGTGGTATGAAAACAACACATACTAGGCTACGTGCTAGAAGGGCCGTCACGGGCTTTTCAGGGTTTTGAAGGGTAGGGGTAGGGTAAAATTTTTAATCGCTTGTAGGCGGTTCTGATCGATTCTAGAGGCATGTGGATAACTTCGTTTGCAGTGTGCATAACTGACTTATCCACAGTGGTCGCCGACTTATCCACAATGTCATTTGTGGTGTAAATACAACAAATTATTTTTGATTTATTAGGGTTTTCCCTATAGGAGATATTCGAAAAACGGTTACATTGGAGTTGTCGAAGGTGATCGAGCCTTCAGGGGTTGTGGTAAGAATACAACATTAGGGTTTCCCCTAATATACAACCCCAAAAAGATCGATTACATTAGACCCAACGGTGATCGGGCCGTTACTAATAACAGATGTTGTTTTTAGTACACACTAGGGTAAACACCTAGAGACAAACTAAAAAAACGCTGATACATTAGAACCCATGCAAGACAAGCATGCAAAAAAATAACCCGAAAGCTTAGACCACGACAGCCCAATGTTCGTGCGAGTTCGGCAGGGGCGGAGGTGACTAAACATCACCGGAAATCGGTTGTTTATACATAAAAGTATTCTAGTAAATGGGGCGGTAGGCATTACTAGTATCACGGTTTTATGCGAATTCGTGACGGTAGCGTACCTACTGATCTAAGTTATGTTCCTACAATGTAAGCTTGAACCCGATAGCAAGGGAATACGCAAGCAAGGGAAACCTAGGGTTTTCCATAGTACATTACTAGTAATAGTGTGCTATGATCGAGCCTTAGTAAATCAAATCAACTTGTTCAAGGAGAACTATCATGTCAGTGTTTACATCACAACTGCGTAATGCATTATCAACTTCCAAGGATGCCAAGGATGCATCACGTGAAGCAGGCCAAGGGGTATGGGCTAACTACGTCCGGTCCATATGCTACGGCAACACATTACACAATGCCGAAGACGTAGCAACACTACACAAGTCACTGGTCGAAGAGCTGGACCAATTGCGGGAATTGTCTAAAGAAGAGAAAAATTCTCTGCGCTCTGCGAAATCTGTAGTGTCGAAGGCCGTTACTAATAACGTGGACGTGTGGCAACGCACTGAGTCCGGCGACATTGTGCACGAAGACGGCATCCCAATGCCC
>Ga0255752_10005237_pt1 | contig 12682 bp, 16 predicted proteins | sample 011ome_25_FD_179952 | JGI IMG/M metagenome (GOLD analysis project Ga0255752, IMG submission 179952) | Coastal salt marsh microbial communities from the Groves Creek Marsh, Skidaway Island, Georgia - 011512CT metaG (version 2) | ecosystem: Environmental > Aquatic > Marine > Intertidal zone >...
TAGAAGCGGTCATGGATGCCTTAAATGACAACGGCATTGCGCTGATTCAGAAGTGCTACGAATGTCCAAACGGCATTATGGTTGAGACTGTCTTTATGCACGAAAGCGGTGAGATTTATGAGGCTGGCATTTTGCAGTTTCCATCCAGCAAGCAAGACCCACAGGGTTACATGAGCGCCTTGACCTACGCTCGGCGTGGCTCTCTGATGGCGGCTTGTGGTATTGCCCCAGAGGACGATGACGGCAATGCTGCCTCACGCAAAGTGCCAACAATGGACGTTAGCACATACGTTTCCAGCATCAATGACTGCGAGAACCTAGAAGACCTCAAAGCAAAGTTTGCTATTGCCATCGCCGCCTGCGGTACGGACTCACAAGCCAAGGCGAAAGTCATTGCCGCTAAAGATGCACGAAAGGCAGAACTGTAATGGAACAGAGAACCGATGAATGGTTCTCGGCTCGTGCCGGTAAAGTAACCGCCAGCCGAGTTGCAGACCTAATGGCTAAAACCAAGTCAGGCTACTCAGCCAGCCGCGAGAACTACATGGCGCAGTTAATCGTTGAGCGGTTTACCGGTGACAAGGGTGAATCGTTTACTAACGCGGCTATGGCGTGGGGTACTGAACAAGAACCCTTTGCGCGTGCAGCTTATGAGGCGCGTGAGGGCGTTTTCGTTGATGAGGTTGGCTTTGTACCCCACCCGACTATCGACGACGCTGGTGCGTCTCCTGACGGCTTGGTTGGCGATGATGGCTTGGTTGAGATTAAGTGCCCCAACACGGCGACGATGATTGACACGTTAATTAACGAAACCGTGCCAAACAAATACTACGCACAGATGCAGATGCAAATGGCTTGCACAGGTCGTGCGTGGTGCGATTATGTGGTCTTTGACCCAAGGATGCCGAGCAACGCTCAACTATTCGTTAAGCGCGTAGCGCGTGATGATAAGTTCGTTGCCGACATGGAGAGCGAAATCACCAAGTTCTTGGATGAGGTGGACGCTAAATTTAAAACGTTACAAAGCAAACTAGGAGCGTAACTATGAAAACACAGATTGAAGCAATCTTGGCTCACCTGAATCGTAAATCCATCACCCCGTTGGAGGCGTTGGAGAAATATGGGTGCTTTAGACTAGCAGCGGTCATCCACACACTTCGTCGTCGTGGAATCGCAATTAAGACGGTCGATAAGACGGAAAATGGCAAAACTTTCGCTCAGTATTTTTTAATCAAGGAATAAACAAATGGCATACGAACAGCGCGACAACTCAGGCTCACTTTTTAAGAACGACAAAAAGGAGTCAGACAACCACCCCGACTACAACGGCTCTGCAATGGTTAACGGAACCGAGATGTGGATGAACGCATGGCTCAAGACATCATCCAACGGCAAGAAGTTCATGTCATTCAGCTTTAAGCCAAAAGAAGCCGCCAAGCCAGTAGCCAAGTCAGCGCCAGTAAAACAAGCAGAGCCTGATTTTGATGACGATATGCCGTTCTGATGGATAACTTAGTAGGCATCGCGTTGGTAGCTATCCTTGGTGGTAGCTGGTTGACGCATATCGTGGTGTGCCTAGCAGAGGAATCGTGGGGGTTCCTCGTTGCTGGCGCACTGTTTTTTCCGATAGCTTGGATTCACGGAATCGGCGTCTGGTTTGGAGCATGGTAGATGGATAAACTTTTATCGAAATTCGTAACTTTACGATTCCCTCTTGATTTATACGAACAGGTCAAGGCAATGGCAGCGGCTGAATCGCGGTCTGTCTCGGGGCAGATTGTGTATTTGGTGAGAAAAGCGTTGGCATTAGGGTAATCCCTATCCCCTGAGTGTGTTTATTTGTGTTTATAATGAATCATCGCAACACACAAAGGGGAATTCAAAATGACAGCTTCAATCGAAAAATTCACAGTTCGTTTTGTCAACAAGGGAGACACATACGGCCGCGACTTTTGCCTCACGCACGACAAAGATGAGCCAATGATTGAGTTCTACGACGCCCGTTACCCTCATACAGAGTTTGGCCAGTTTGTTTCAAGCTACTACGTTAAAACATTGCGCGGTCATGTGGGTGGATTGATTTTGGATGGCGGCATACCTGAGTGGACGGTTTCTGCGTCAGGCATGGAGCAGGTGCAAAACTTAATCGAACAAAGTTACTAATTTCAACGGGGCTTCGGCTCCATTTCAAAAGGAGAAGATTATGCAAGACTACAACTACGAACCAGTTGAACATGAGCCATACGATGTCGAGGCAGCGCAAGCCGCTGAAGACCGAGGGGCTGAAAAGTACGATATTGAAAAAGATTGGGAGAACTGAAATGAAAGACGCCTTTTTAATCGCCGTCATAATGACCCTGCCAGCAATAATTGTGGTGGCTTTATCATGAGGGGCTATAACACAGGCAAGGTTGTCATCGGGTGCAACTACCAGCCTAAACGGTCGTATATGGACGATTTGGGTATCTGGTGGCAGGGTCACTTGCTGAGTAAAAAGAAATCGCTCCTAGAGCGTTTTAGAGCGTTTTGTGGGGGCGAAATATAATGGCTGATTACCAAGCAGACGTAAATTTTTTACGCAACCAACTAAAACGATACGGTATGCCAGTGTCCGATTCAATGAGTTTGCGTGAACTTGTACAAGTCTTGAAAATGGACTATATGCTTACGCGAGAGCGCGAGACATATAAGACTAGAAACAAAACCATCGACTTGATAGCAAAAATTGTCTATGGCTTTAGACAATCAGACGATTCATCGGACTTGATGATTCAAATGAGCAAAATAATTCAAAATTTAAATAAGGAGCAAAAATGAACGAACGAACCAAATGGCTGAAAGAGATTGAGGTGGCGCAGACTATGACCACGAACAAGATGAGTGGCGTCTACACCTGCCCAGAGTTGAAGTCCAGCACTATGCGGGTTGGTCAGGATGACCACGCAGAGCATCCTAGTCGCAGGGGTAACACCTTGTATTACAGAGACGGTCGAACAGAGAGGGTTACGCTATGAGCCACACATCTTTTAATGAAATCCAAATGCGAGTGATTCGCTGGTCGGAAGCACGCAAGATTCTCGCCAACTCAACGCCAGAGGCTCAAATGCTCAAGATGGTGTCCGAGGTTGGTGAACTAGCCGATGCCATCAATAAAGGCAACATGGACGATATTCAAGATGCCGTAGGTGACACCTTGGTTTGCTTGATTAACGTTTGTGCGCTGCTGGATATTGACCCAGTTGATTGCTTGCAGGTCGCTTATGACCAGATTAAACATCGCAAGGGTACGCTATTGCCGAACGGGGTGTTTGTCAAAGAATGAAATGCCCCGAATGTGGGGCTTGGTCTGACGTAAAAGAGACGCGCACTAGGGGCGATGGGTCAAAGTATCGCCGCTATGAGTGCGGGAATATGCACCGCTTTTCTACAAGCGAAACAATCACCACTCAGAAACGTCAATCAACTCCCCGCGCCACTCAACCAAATCAGTCCCCAAATCGCTGACCATGCACAACTCAGGCATCAGTAGGTGACCATCAATTAAATTCAACACAGCAAACCCAGAGCGCCAGTTTCGCGGACTATTCTCAGAGTATGTGAACTGGTCGCCAAATGATTCCGCCAATGTGCCAGTATCAACACCCCATCGAGTGCCTGTGTAATCAGTCCAGCCGTTTACCTTTAGGCTGTGCAGGTGACCAGTTACAAAACTGATTCCGCTTTGTTGGGCGTGCAGGTGGGTACTATGGACTCCCGATTTCCATCGGTGCTTAACCATTAGCGTATCGCTAACCATGCAACTCATGCAATGCGTCCAATCTGGGAAGTGGTCTTCTAGCGTGAAGCCTTGCACATCTTTAAATTGAGGCGCAACGTGCGCCAGACGCGCTGAGAACCGAGAGTCATGGTTGCCCATAGTCCAAATCAATTGAGCTTCACTAGCGGCTTCCTGAACATCCCTGAGTGCTATCGTGCAAGCGTTTAGTTCCTGAATCACGCTCGGCGTATCTTCCCAACCGCCAACTGGATGCCGACTGATACCAGCACCATCAAATGCGTCCCCGTTGTTGATGACCACCTTTGGTTTGAGTTCATCAATTAACCACAGTAGCGCCTTAAACGCAGTGGTGCGCCGACCGTTAAAATGAGCGTCGCTAAACACAATCACCGTGCCGTTTTCCAGCCCCAGATTGATGTTTCCTAGCGCCTTGGTGACATCGTTCTTTTGGGCAATTAGTTGGACGCCATGCTTGCCCTCGATGCTTCTGCGCCGTTCGTGCAAGGCTCTTTCAGCCATACCTGTAATCTTTGCAATCTTGGCAACAGACCTATGAGCCTCCCATAACTCAAGAAACTCAGCGTCACTTAACTTCTGCAAACCCATCAAAAGTTCTCCTTGTCAAATCCCAACTCGATACAAACATCCCGCGCACAGTCCATGAAAAACAAGTCGTGCGGTTGCGCGTCATCCAGAACCTTGAGTCTGAATTGGTGTAAGTGAATCATCTCGTGAGCAACCGTAGCGACTAGCTGGTTTACGTCCCAGACCTTTGCGGTCGAGATGGTTATGGTATTTGGTGAGTCCTCAAAGCACCCATACATTGATAGGTCGTGGACAACCTTGGTTTCAATCTTGGTCGGCAACTTCCATTCGCAAAAAGGACTCATTCCTCTTAGCATTTGGTACGCCAAGAGGATGGTTTTCTTGGTTACGACTTTATGTTCGACTTGCATCGAGGGCGACCTGACGCACTTCTTCAACTCGGCGCGTCCAGCCCTTACCGAATGTGTCAAACGTTTTCAAACCCTTGAGAAAATTCAATCGGTTGTCGCAGTAAGCGTTCACTAACGCATCAGCGTCATGGGCTTTGACCTTGGCTAGTGTCTTTTCACCAATAGCACCGTCTGCAACGGCTTCTACGGCTTCCTGAAGCCACTTGGCAGCGCGACCAGTACCTGAGTTAACACTGGCATCAAAAACAGCGTAGTTAACGCCAGAGGGTAGTTCATCGCACTTGACCCTATCCCAGTATTTACGTTTGTACAAAGGAGCCACCATTTCAGGCGTCAAAGAGCGCATTTCCTTTTCGCTTGACTCACGCCCAACCCATTCCTCCCAGACTGCGCGGGTAACTCCAAGGTTAGTCATACCTCCTGGGTCTGATGGATGGTTTACAAAACCCCCTTCGTGTTTCAAAACGTGTTCAAGTGCTTCAATAAAGTTCATAAGGAATCGGTGTGCTTGGGTTTGATTTCAAGACAATCAACTTGATAGGCTTTTACTTCTGGGTCTCTGCCCATTGCAACTGCCGCGATTTTATTTTGGTCTTGGCACTGTTCCACTGATATGGATAGGTTGCCGTTGTAAAAAGAACACACGCCATTTGTAAGGCAGGCGAAAGCAACAGGCAACCAGACAGTCATAGCTAATCCTTAGTTGATGCCCCAAAGTAATAGGACAGGATGACCATTAGAGCGCCGTCAAGCGTTCCAAGAACCCTAGCGACCAACTCACGCATCTCCTGTGGGACGGTTGAGTTAATCAGAGTGAATTGGATGCCCACCCAAGCTGTCACCACAATCAAAGCCAGTGCAGGGCTGATTAGCTTGTTGAGTAGGGGTGCTTTTTCACTGGTGGCAATCGTAGCCTCACGGTTGCGTGCTGAGTCCTTGTCAGCCAGAACAGCCTTGAACTTTTCAATTTCCAGTTGTTTCAGCTTCATAGCAGCTTCAGGGTCAGCTTTAATCGCTTTGGTCACGGCTTCTACTTCATCCGAGACACCAAGGCGTTCAGCAATTGCACTAACCGCCAAACCACCCAGAGGACCACCAAGCGCAGTACCGATTGCAGGCGCAAATTTCGAAACCATTGATATAAGGTCATTCATCAAAACGCTCCACGTTTAAGGATAGCCCAAATTAAGCCCCCTATGGAGATTAAACCACTGAGGACTATGATGGCTATCAATATTGCATTAAAAACGCCCAGAATGGCTTTGCGGCGTTTCTGGATGGCTAATATGCGTTCACGTTCTGCTTGGTCGCGCTCCCGCTTCTTTTGAGCCTGAAATGCTAACCAGTCATTCCAAAGACCAGCGCGTCCTTGGTAAATCATCATCTCTTTGAGTTCGGCTTCTTGATTGCGTATTGCCTCAAGCGCCCAGAACTCCTCCGAATCGCTACCTTTTTTGTTGGCTTTTTTGGCTATCTCAGCCTTTAGCCCAAAGTATTCGCCCAGCTTTGCGCCATAAGACGCAATCTCACCACCGTTTGCTATGGCTTCCTTGATGACAGCGAAAGCCGCGTTCGCCGCCGCCAATTCGACCAGCATTAGTTATCCTCATCTAGCAACAAATCAAAAGCGGCAGTTACTCGTGCGTTGTTTGAGCGAACAAAGACCCGAACGTCAATATCTGACTTTTCAGGGATTCGGACTGGGATGACAAAAGGATGTAGGTATTGACCACCGTTGCCAGATACCTCAAACGAATGTCCGACTCGGAACGATGCTTGACCAAAATAACGGACAAACATATCACCTGTGGCATCAGCACCTGACTGACAAGAGCAAGTGCCCTGCAACATATAACCAGTCTTACCAGCGGGAACTGTGTAAACAGTCATTAGGGTTTGACTCTTACTAGCGTTAATTCGAGCCACTGTTGTTGCGCCCTTGATAACGTCGATGTTGCCAACGTTTGAGCCTGTGGTCATGTAGGCTCTGAAGATGCGGATAAATGAGTTTGTCGTGGTATTACCAGAGGCAGCAGTCAATGTGACGCTTTCGGTAATCTCAGCATAGTTCTCATCTAAACCAACCAGAACAACAACCTTGTCGGCATCACTGGCAGAGGCGCGAGTCAGGCTAAGTGTGCCAGCAGTATCAAATGCAGACCAAGGATATATGGTGTCGTTTACGTCCCAGATTGTGCCTGTCGTATTAACCGACATAGCTGGAACCGCGCCAAACTTGTGAATATGCGAGATATTCTGAAACTGACCCTTGGATACGCCGAGTCCAAAATTCGGCAGACGGACTAAATCGATGAACTGAGACATTTTATTTTGGCAAGGAGTTATGACCCCCCAGCCACATGAATAGACCAACGACAGCCGCGCCAGTCAGCCAAGCCAACTTCGTCAAGATGGACTTGCCGACTTCTTGATAGACCCGATTAAAGGTCTTCTCAACGGCTTTGTCTACGATAGCATCGATTTGGGCTTCGGTGAGTTGTACTTCGTTTGACATAGCCGTCGAGGGATTAAGTTAAATTACGTTGATTCTACCAAATCATCCTTTTTTGACAAGGATTCTGTGAGCATAAACATTTAACAAGCCATCAGTACACATGGAACACAGAATGAACCGTCTTCGTATGTACAGGTGACATGAGTTGATGTTACTTTAGCGATGGTCTTTGAGCGAACAATATCATCACCTTGAGGCTTTGCAGTGCCATCACCAGCAGACATCAGCAAGTCACCACGGGCAACAGTAGTTCCAGCGGCAATGCGGATAATCATGTCGCCAGTCATAGCCATGTTGATTTCATCTACGTTGTGTTGTTCGTCATAATCCCAGTTTACGAACACACCAGCAACATTGGCATCACCTTCAACGTCAGAGACCTTGACCTTGTTGAGCTGTTCGTTATCAATTACATGGGTTTCAACTTTGACATCGCCAATATTCACGCCCTCTGGCAATTCATCATCTTCAGTCCAATAGGTTGTTGGCGCAACATAGACGTTCATCTCATCCAAGTTAGACAGAACAGTGCCTTTGACCAGCGACTCATCTTTTGGTGTAAGCGTCTGTGCCCATCGTGCCAAGTGACCACCGTTGTAGGACACGGTTGTGCCTGATACGGAGATGTTACCTTCAGCAGTTCCCTGCCCCCTAAAGATAATCAGCGACCCATCATTTACCCTGTTTATATCAACTGGGTTACTGCCTGCTCTACTAAATTCAGCGGTTGGACCGATGGTATGACCTTCGACGTTGTTTGTAGCTGGGGTAGCGTTTGTTGTGCTGAACATTACGTTACCGGCGGCATCGATACGGACACGTTCGGAGCCAGCAGTTGAAAAACCAATGGTGTTCGTGGCGGGTCTAAAGAACCCCGTGTCAGCATCAACGCCGGGTTGAATCGACGGAATAGCGGCAGAGCCATCAGACGAACGGAATACTCCATTTGTAGCGTATATGCTTCCAGTTGAAGTAATAAACGTTCCCTGAATAGTTCCGTTTACATCAAGTTTTTCGGTAGGCGAATCCGTGCCAATCCCTACGCTGCCAGTAGAGGTAATACGCATACGCTCGGCGGGGCTATTTGAACCACCTGTTGCAAACGCCAAATCAAGGTTGCCAGTAGACCCATTGCCAAATGTTTTTATCCAAGCATTAGTTCCATTTGGAGATGCGGCATCATTTTGCGTAAATTCAATTGCATGACCAAGTTCGTTATCACTCAATGCTGTGTCGGAGTTATATAGTCGCACAGCACGATTGGCTCCACCCACAGACACTTCAAGCGTTGCATTTGGCGAACTCGTGCCAATCCCTACGCTGCCATCGGAAGTAATACGCATACGCTCAGTCGGATTGTTTTCACCATCAGCAGTCGTGCTGAATACCAAGCGACCCGGCATATCGTTGGCGCTTGGAGTTCCATCTACATAGGCGGAAATCTGCGCTGCGCCAACAAAATTTGACCCATCTGCTCCGTTGAATTGAATTAGACCAAGAGCGTTGCCACTGGATACGGATGCGTAATTTCCGACTCCACCAACACCAGCCTTAGAAAATGACATCCAATTATTTGCTGCGTTCCAAGCATATAAGCCAAATGAGTTGTTTGTTGAGCTAAGGCTGTGATGCTGGAATGATGGGGTTGCTGTCGAAGTTGAAACAACCGTTTCATAGCTTTGGGTGGCCCCGTTGATGACGCGACCAAGGGAATCAATCACAAAAGGTGTTGAATCAGGACTGCTTGCATCCTCAACCACCAACGCATTGCCAGCGCCAGTCTGAGTGATTCGAACAGCGTCGGAAGATGTGTCTGCTACGACATTTAGTCTAGCATCAGGCGAATCTGTGCCAATACCTACTTCGCCATCGGAAGTAATACGCATGGCTTCTGAGCCACCAGTTTGGAAAGCAAGTGCTTGTGCTCCACCGTTAATGTTTTCAGAGTTTATAAATGCGTGTCTAATTGATGAATTTGTTGTGTTATTCCCGCCGATACGCAAGCACGGCTGACTACTACCGCCACCTCTAAGTATTGCGTATTCAATCTCTGTATCGAGAGTGCCTTCACCCTGAACATCTAATATTGCATTTGGCGAATCTGTGCCAACACCAAGCGAATCAACAACCACTGCTGTAAAATTGTAATTTGCAGATAAGTCATTCCAAGAGCTGCCGTCCCACTTTTGCCATTTGTTTGATGCGCTTGCCCATCGGATAGCGTTAGTTGGTACGTTTGTTGGGCTAGTCGTTGCAGGGTCAAGACCAAGCGCCAAATCATCCAAGCGCCCATCTAACTCGCTCGTATAGTTTGCGTATGTACTTGTTACGGTTGGTTTGCTATGGTCTGCCATGTTTAATATCCTTTAATTGACCAAGAAACTACGCCATCGACGCGAGTTCCGCTTGAGTTGAACAAATAGATTCTAAAACCTTCTGGGTACGCAAGACAATTGCCGCTTGTATTCGCAACAACCATAGCGACCTTAAATGTGTTTACGGTTTTGTTTGTAATGGTGTAAATACCATCAATGCCGTTGCCACTGGAAAAAGCCAACCTAATATTTTGACCAACAATCAAACCGTGGGCAGTTGCAGTAACCGTACAAACATTGCTTGATACTGCGTAAGTGGCACTCAAGTTTGCATCTTGGAAATCATAGACAGCGGTTGTTGGGGTCGTGCCAGACGGCGATACGACGATACTTGTTACGTCAATAAACTCTTTATTAAAGTTAACCAAAGTGCCATCGGTATCAGTTGAAACGCAAGACACAGAGCCAGAGTCGGAAATTTGTTTTGCGTCTAATCGGACATTCAAGTCCGTCAATTTATATACACCTAGACCATCATCTTCTGTAACAGTTGCACGAACCTTGATGTATCTGAAGTTTGTTGCAAAAGCCTGTGTAACGCCAGTTAGGTCTGTGTAAGTTATATCGTCAATGGAGTAGCTTAAAGTGAACTCGATATTTGGCGTTCCAGCAACAATTTCACCCGCATAGTTAATTGTGATTTTGCTACTTGCCAAAATTGTGCCAAAGTCAAAAGTTTCCTCATAGTATCCAGAGCCGTTTGCTGGCTGGATATAAATTGGATAGCCCGCATCAATCTGGTCTTGAGGTGTTGACCAGCTATTGTTATCAAAGTGTTCCTGAAATGTGTCGGTCAAATTTACAGGCATTACAACGTAACCATCTTCTTTGAAAGCCGATGATTTGGTAGCGGTAAAGTCGCTTGTAAACTCTCCGTGGAAAATGAAATCAGGCGGCTCTGCAACTTGAACACCAATGCTGATTGGAGTTGATTCGTTGTCGTCCGTATCTACCGTTGCAATCCAATATGTGTATAAACCAGCCGCCCTTTCATTTACCGTTGTAAACGCGCCTTTTTTATCACCAATAACAGTGGCTGTTGCCCATGTGCTACCACGCTTTAACAAACAATGGTCAATTGGTAATGATGTTTTTGTTGGTAAATTCCAATAAAGCATCACATTATTGTCAATAACTTGTGCGCGGAAATTGGTTGGGCTATTAGGCGCAAGTTTTGTTACTTGATATGTGTAGCCGCTTGATTTGTTTCCTCTGTTATCAACAGTTTTGATTACATAGTTTCTATTACCAATCCAGTTGGCTGGCAATGTGATTGTGCTTGATGATGTTGTCTTAACGACAGAATCATAAGTTATTTCATAATGCTTCAACCCAAACACAGGCAATACATCATTCCAGTCAATAGTAATTGTTGCATTAGTTAAAGCGGTATCAGCAAACAAACTTGTGACTGACGAAACATTGTTTGGTGCAGAAACTGTATATGTAAATGTTGATGATGTAGTGCTGTAATTTCCACCGCCATCTACTGCACGAACATACCAAGTCCTAGATACACCTAACCCTGATGGCTCCACAATACAAGTAGATGATGCACCCCTATAAACGCGAGCAGAGTCGCCCCAGCCAGAATTAGTTAATCTAACCTCGTAATACTCCAAATCAGGCTCTTTGTTATCAGCCCAATCCAAAATAATTTTTGTACCGCTTACGGAGCCAGTAACCCTGCCAACTTGAGCGGGAGGATTTGATTTGCCAACAACAGTGTGTGTAGAACTTGTAACCCAAGGAGCGGTTCGACCATCTTCGGATTCATAGCGCATCCGAATTTTGTAATCCTCTCCTTCTTGGACATCTCCAAAAATAACGCTTCTGGCTTTTACATCAACAATTGTTGTTTGCTCCCAATCCTGAATCTTATCGTTTGCAAAATCTATTTGGGCGCGTATAAACTTGATGTTTTTGTTTAGATTTGTTGGATTAGAAAAATTAACTTTAATCTTGTATTCATAAGAATTTGGCGCGAGTCGAACCATTACAGACTCATCGCTAACCATTTGACCTATTGTTGGGACTTGCGTAATTTTTTGTTGTTGCAACAAAGGCGGCAAGGTAATCTGACTATCAAAGTCAGGAATAACCTCATCGTCGCTATCATAAATCGCTGGAGAATAATCAACCAGCGTAATGCGAGCAGACATATTGTCTGACGGCTCTATTGACTGAACAAGCAGTGTTACGGTTTCTTCTGACAAAGAACCAAACATGAACAAATTACCAGCCTTGCCTTGTGTGCTTGTAAGGGTGGATGTCAAGTCAATGGTTGTGTAGTAACCATCAGTACCTTTTGCGGCAACCGTTCTTGTGACGCTAGTTCCATCCTCAAGACGTATTCTGATTGTGTATTGAACGCCAGCGTCCATTGGCATGGCTTCATCAAGTTCCAGTGTGTTTGAATCAACATAATCCTTGATTCGACCCGTCCCAAGTCCCCACATTGGAATGTCGTGAGTAACTTTTACCAAATCGCCCCGAGTGCATATTAAATGCTCAAGGTCGGCGTTAATCGTATAAGTTTCTGGTCGCAACTTTAGTTGTGCAAAGTGAAATCGAGCGTGCTTAAAAATTTGGTCTTTTGTTGTTACGCCAGGGAAAGCAAGACTTTCGAACATCGTAGCGTTGGCAGCCGAGTAACCATCGTTATAGACAATCATTTCGTCTGGCTGATACGATTTTTGGGAATTGTTAAATTGAACCCTAAAGGCGTGTGGCAACTTAGGCAAAGAGCGCACACCTTCAAAGCCCCAAGAGTTATGAGGCGTAAAGTATTGAGCAATGGCACTCTGCGGTTTGTCTGTAATAACAGTCCATTTACCATCGCGCATTGTTGGCGATGAGCGACCAGCCGCACAAATGTCCCGCATTACATCAAAAAGACTGCGTTGCTGAGTGATGACCATATCAAACATAAACTTATTGCTTTTGCAATATGAGTGCCATACCTCAAGGTCATCTAAGTTAATTTTTGAATTGCTTACCTTTTGAGCGTTAGCTGGATGTTGCAACACATAACGGAATAAACTTGCTGGGTTTCTTG
>Ga0255752_10005244_pt1 | contig 12664 bp, 24 predicted proteins | sample 011ome_25_FD_179952 | JGI IMG/M metagenome (GOLD analysis project Ga0255752, IMG submission 179952) | Coastal salt marsh microbial communities from the Groves Creek Marsh, Skidaway Island, Georgia - 011512CT metaG (version 2) | ecosystem: Environmental > Aquatic > Marine > Intertidal zone >...
AACTTAACAGAGGAACAAATAACTGCAATTAAATTTGCCTATGAAACAATACAAGAAGCGGAAGGCAATCTTAACGAAATGTTTGACATTACGATAGATGATGCTAGAAGTATATCTAAAGCAGAAAGTAGGTTAAGAATGTCTTTTCCTCATTTATGTAAGCACCCTTATTATTCTTAATACAAACACAAAGGAGTTAAACATGTTTGTACTTGTAGCAACTAAACCACTCAATGACGGAACAAAAGGGTTTCGTTTCAACCTCTTAGGTAAGAAAGGATTGTACCGTAAACGTAATCGTGACTCTCGTGGTTGGTTTAAATATGAACCACTTAGTACTATGAACGCCTATCACTTTGGCAAACGTAGTTTGTATATTGAACATGCTTATGGACGTAAGCTGTATCACTTTGCAGGGTAACACATGGATTACTACGTAGTAGAAATGTATGTTGACGAGTTGGAAGAGTGCCTCATTATGAGGTGCTCGACCATCGAAAGTGCTAGTCTTATCTGTGAAAAACTAGAAGAAGCATTTCCTAATGCTGTCTTTGACATCATGGATACTGAACCTGTAATAAAAATGAGAGACTATAACTTGGAAAGGTATGAAGAATTGCGAAGTGTTTTGACATCTAAACCAAGAAGTCCACAACTAATTGTGATAGAAGGGGGTAAGCGTTAGTGTTATGTATTACGTAGAAGTTATCCATAAGGATGAAAAAGTAGCTGGATCTTATCAAGATCTTCTTTCGGATAGTGTTGATGTAGCAAACAAACTTTCGTTTGCAGATTGCACTGTAACTATATACGAATGTGTTAAGACATTATGTAGCATTGATAAAATCAATAAGGTTTTATCTTGGAAAGATGACGGTTACAGAACATAAACTTTAGTGGGGTATTGCATTGCAGTACCCTACTATGCTACTCTTAATTTAAAGTATTACTATGAGGATTATAAATACTATGTATAAATATACTAAAAAAGTAACCTTAAAGAGTGGTACTGCATGGAAATTTGTACCACCTCAAGATGCTATTGATTCTGGTGTCGTACAGAGACAGACCTTTCGTGATGGTAGGGCTGCACGATATGAGATACCTAGACTAGTAGAAAAGGTAGAAGCATTTAGACGTGGTGATATTGTCGCAGGAAATATTGGGCCTAACTCTACGATATTACAGATTTATAAATACTATGTAACAACTACACACTTTAGAGAGTTGGCATATAACTCACAAAGAACTTACGATAGCACTATGGATGCGATTGCTAATACAAGTATCAATAATAAAAAATTAGGTGCTATTAAAATAAAAGATCTTACTGCTATGCATTGTACTGAAGCTTATGAAGAGTGGTGTGAAAGTGTTAGTGTGTCTAAAGGGAATCAGTGTGCAAGAATCTTTTCATTACTAATAAATTTTTGTATATCTATTGATTTAATTATGTATAACCCTATGTCCAAAGTTCGTAAAAGAAAACATGAAACAAGGAATACAACATGGACACAGGAACAAGTAGAAAAGTTTCTTGATACTGCATTCACTGATTTTGATTGGCGTAATGTAGGATTAATTGTTTTGATGTGCTATGAGTGGGCACAAAGACCTACTGATATAAGATTATTAAAGTGGTCTTCAATTAATTTTAAAGATAAAAGAGTTAAAATAAAACAAACTAAACGTGGTGCAGAGGTAGAGCTACCAATCTCTGATGAGATTATGGAGATGCTCACTCAGCAGAAAAAAGATTGGGACTTCCAAGACTATGTAGTACCACACCAGAGGCCATCAGATGGTGCTTACGGGCCGTTAAATATTGGTCAGGTATCGGTACTCGCTAATCAAATAAAAGAAGCTGCAGGACTACCATCTGATTTGCGTGTTGGAGATTTAAGGAAGAGTGCTATTGTAGAAATGATCGACTCAGAGGTAGATCATTTAGCTATTATGTCAGTGACAGGACACCAAAATATCTCGTCACTAAATCCATACCACAAGCATACCTATGCTGCAGCTAAGTCTGCATTAGAAAGGAGAAAGAAATGAAAAGACTAGTACCACCAGAGGTGTTTGAGCATTGGGCTACATGTTTCCAAGAGGGTAAACTGTCTGATGAATATGCAGATGAATTAGCTGAGGTATTATTCTTACTTGCAAACAATGCAAGATTTGAAATAGAATATGCACAAAGATATCATGGTGATCAGTATGACAACACGATACATTAAAAATCCTATGGCTAAAGATCTTAGGCAACCTAAGTATAAACAACAGGTAATACCTGATAAGAAAAAACCTGTACCTAAACGAAAAGAAAAACACAAAGGAAAGAGTGATGAAAGAACATAATACAGAAACTGTTATAAGATCATTAAAGTATTTGCTTGATGGTAGTGATGATGTACTTAGTAGTAATGCTGTATCATCAATACATGGCTGTTTGTATTATGATATACATAATAGCTTAATAGATGCTATAAGTTTATTAGGTGGTGATGTAAGTAATTACAATTATATAGATCCTGAAGAAGAGGGTAGAAACTAATGATTGAAGTAGAAATGTGGGCTATCAAAGATGTTGAAAAGGATAAGTTGGTTATGACTAAGTTTGGAAGGTCTTTGTGGAAACGTAAACAGTCTCCAAAGAATGTTAATATTATTGGCTATAGACATTGGGAAAGGGGTAGTGATATGCTAGAGCCAGTTAAGGTTATGATAAAGGAGATAGTAGATGATTGAAGTAACATGCATAGATCACATGGGTACTGACCTATCAGTGGTTAATGCTGCAAGGGTTAGTTTTAATAAAAAAAGTACATGGGCTGGTCAAGAAGATGGACTACATGATGGCGAAGGTGGTATGGGTGTGCTAAATACTGCTGATTCAAAACTAATACGCTACTTAGCCAAGCATAAACACATGTCACCCTTTGGACATTGCTTTGCGTCCTTCCATGTTAAAGCCCCTGTCTTTGTAGCACGTCAGCTAGTTAAGCATAAGTTCCTACGTTGGAATGAGATTAGTCGTAGGTATGTGGACAGTGAGCCTGAGTTATATGTGCCTAATAAATGGCGTGGTAGAGCAGAGGATGTAAAGCAAGGAAGTTCAGGTGAAGTTAGGGTTCCTTATCTAGTTCCACATGAGTTTAACAGATCAGCATTATATGAATATGAAACATTACTTGAAGCAGGTGTATGCCCAGAGCAAGCACGTATGGTTCTGCCACAGAGCATGATGACTGAGTGGTACTGGTCAGGTAGCTTGGATGCATTTGCTGATATGTGTAAGCTACGTTGTAAGCCTGACACACAGTACGAGACACAGATTGTAGCTGGGCACATTGACACAGAGATGGCTAAGTTGTTTCCTGTATCGTGGGAATCATTAAGGGATAATGAATGATGAGTGACCCAAGACATGCAATAATATTTGAATGCGCAGAGAATAAATTCTGGCTCAATATCGTACCAACCACAGAGCTTCCAGACGGTAGGTTTGGAGACGATAGCCCACTATCGGCAAAGACCTTTGGTCCGTTTAAATCTGTAGATAAGGCCAGAGAGTTTGCAGATGAAAACTTTCAGAATACAGGTTTTGAAATACCACTTTATGTTGATAAATGGAGAGAAGGGATAAGGGGATATTGAAATGAGAGGTAACATTAACGGTGCAATAAAGGCGTCAGCTATTGTAGCATTTATAATAGCAGGTCTACCAATACTAATTGCTATGACCTATGACGAGTTTCCACGTTATTGTAAGCAAACTATTTTATTACCATGTATAGGAGTGAATAATGAAGAGTGATATAATTAGAATAACAGATATAGAAGAACACGAGGATGGTAGTGCTACACTACAAGTAGAGTGTGATCCAGAAACCTTTATGGCTATCTTTGACGTTGGGTTTGTTGAATTAGTAAAGCGAGGTTTAGAATCAGAAAGGAGTGAAGATGTACGCAGTTCAGATTGAGATAGAAAAAGGTGAGTACACTTTAGTACGAAAGGAAAATCCTTGGACTTATGATTCAGAAGTTCTTTTATTTGAAACAAAAGAAGAAGCAGAAGCTGAATCAACAAGATGGAATACAGGTATTGTAGTAGACTACAAACGATACATAAGACCTATGACTAAGGAAGAACGTACTAGATCTATTCAAAGGAATAGAACCCTTGTCAGTAAGTGAGTATATACCGTACATAATTTCCTTATCTGTTGTCGTAGGTAGTATTGCATTCATACCTCTTTGGCTGCTATACTTCGGTTTCAGAAATTTAAAAACCTTTATCAAAGGAAAAACAAATGTCAGATAATCCACATTCACCCTGCCCTTATGAAGACTGTAGCTCTTCAGATGCATTCAATTGGAATGATGATGGCTACGGTCACTGTCACTCATGCAGTAGGGCATACCCAATGAAAAACATGCCCACTACATTTGATTGGGTTAAGCAGGAGTACCCCTTGAAAGAACGTATTCAACCACAAAACATACAAGTCACTGGTGTGAAGTATGATGGCATCAGAGGTATTGATCCTGATGTATGCAAACTATATGGTATACAAATACAGACTGGCCCGAATGGTGAGGATGTACGCTATGCATATAAGTACCCACATACAATTAAATATCGTATGTGTAATGACAAATCAAAGTCATGGGTCAAAGATCGTGGCTTAGGTATGAACCACTTGTTTGGCCCTGAGTTCAATGCTGGTACAGGTAAACGTATCTATCTTACAGAAGGTGAGTTTGATGCAGCTAGTTTGTATCAGATCCTTGGCAAAACATTTCCTGTTAAGTCTTTACCTTCTGCATCTATTGGTGAGAAGTTCATCAAGCACAACCTAAAATACCTAACATCATTCAAAGAAATTGTGTATGCAGGTGAGCTTGATGATGCAGGACGTAGGGCTGCAGATAAATTGTATCAGGCATTCCCTGAGAAGTTTTATTATGTACCTATGACTGAGTGCAAGGATGCTAATGAGTTTCTTGAGACAGGTAAGCATGAGAAACTTATGTGGGCTGCACGATCACCACAACGTTATACACCAGAGAATTTCTTTTGTTCTGATGCTGATGTAGAAGCAGCAATCAAGAATGAAAATCCATATGAGTACGTACCAACAGGTCACACTGGCTTGGATGAAAAGATCCGTGGTATGGTTAAGGGTGGACTGACATTCATCAAAGCCCCTCGTGGTACTGGTAAGACTGAGGTGATCAGATATTTTGAGACAGGATTACTTAACAATGGTGATACATCAGTAGCAATGCTGCACATGGAAGAAATGAAGTCTACTACCTACCGTGCTATGGCTACATATCATCTAGGTGTAAACGTTAGAACTAAAGAAGATGCTGCCAACAACAACGTGTCAGAGCAAAACGTTATTGAAGCGGCTAAGATTGCAACCAAAGGTGAAAGGACAATTATCTTTGAGATGATGTCACACGATGATCCACTCAAGCTGCTAGATTATGTACGTCTAGCTGTTACAGTGTATGGTGCTGGCTATATATTTATTGACCATGTACAACGTCTAGCCTACCTATCTAACTCAGGTGTAGATGGTGCTACTAGCACATTGACTACACTAGGCTCACGTATGGCTCAGTTAGCTAAGGAGCTAAACATTGGTGTAATCTTTATCTCTCAAGTTAATGATGATGGACGTACTAAGTATGCTGCATCACTTGAGGAAGAGGCAATCATTTGTATTAAGCTGGAACGTACAGCAGAAAGTGAGGACGAGGTAGAGCAGAATACAACAACCTTTATCGTAGATAAGAACAGACCCTTTGCTAAGTTAGGTAGGGCTGGATCAGTATACTATGATCCATCAACAACCATACTAAGAGAGGATTTGTTTACACAAGAATCACAGGTGGCGTAATGATATTTGATGTAGAAGCTGATGGCCTCTTAGATGATGCCACTAAGATACATTGCATGTCGTTTACTAGGGATGGCTTTCCTATGTGTTCGACAAGTGATTATGGTGCAATGAGAAACATATTACTTAATCAAAAAGTTTTGATAGGTCATAACATTGTACGTTACGATGTACCATTACTAGAAAAGATCTTAGGTATTAAGATCAAAGCTAAGTTGTATGATACATTACCTATGTCGTGGGTAATTAATACTGATAGACCTAAGCACAGTCTTGAGTCTTTTGGTGAAGACTTTGGTGTACCAAAGCCTGAGATAAATGATTGGGTAAACTTATCTCAAGAAGAGTACATACATAGGTGTCAAGAAGATGTTAAGATAACTAAAAGACTTTGGGAAAATCTTATCCAAAGATTTATGATGGTTTACAAAGATAAATCTAACCTTGATAGATTCTTTCAGTACCTTACATTTAAAATGAAATGTGCTTATGCTGCAGAAGAAAGTGGCTGGAAGCTTGACGTTGATTTAGCTAAAGATTGTGTAGCTAAACTTAAAGCTGAACAGGACGAAAAGATTACTGAGTTAAAAACAGTAATGCCTATGCGTACTTTGTTTAGAAAAAAGTCAAAGCCAAAGGTAATGCATAAGAAAGATGGTTCTCTATCTAAACAGGGTGCTGAATGGAATGCTTTACTTCTAGAGCATATGCATCCCTCTGACTATATCGGTGAAATAGAAATAGTAAAAGGAGTTGAAGAGCCTAACCCTAAGTCCAGTGATCAAGTAAAGGCATGGCTGTTTGATCTAGGTTGGAAGCCCTGTACATTTAAGTTTGTTGAGGATCGTAAGATACCACAGGTACGAAAGAATGGTGAGCTTACTAACTCAGTTAAATTATTAATTGATGCCAACCCTACCGTTGGTGTACTTGATGGCCTTACCGTTATTCAACACAGGCTTGGAATCTTTAAAGGTATGTTAGAGTGTGAAGTTGATGGTTATGTTAAGGCAGAGATTGAAGGTCTTACTAATACACTAAGATTCAAACACAAAAAGCCTTTAGTAAATCTTCCGGGTATAGATAAGCCTTGGGGTAAAGAAATACGTGGTTGTCTTGTAGCACCAGAAGGTTATGTATTATGTGGTGCAGATATGACTTCACTTGAAGATACAACTAAGCGTCACTATATGAAACCATATGACCCTAAGTATGTAGAAGAAATGTCTCAGGATGGATTTGATCCACACTTAGACTTAGCTAAACATGCTGGTGCAGTGACACAAGAAGATATCAACAAGCATAATGCAGGTCAAATTAATTTAAAGTCACTACGAAAAAACTATAAGGTTGTTAATTACTCAGCTACCTATGGTGTCGGTGCAGCAAAACTATCCAGAGAAACTGGTATGACAGAACAAGAAGCTAAAAAACTTTTGAATGCATACTGGGAACGTAACTGGTCTGTCGCAGAGTTTGCTGCAGACAACCTAAAGAAAGTAAAGCTTATCAATGGACAAATGTGGGTACAAAATCCTGTCAGTAAGTTCTGGCATACTCTTCGATATGAGAAGGATGTATTCTCTACACTCAATCAATCTACAGGTGCTTACTGTTTTGATAAGTGGGTAGCTTATTATCGTATGGCAAGACCAAATATTGTAGGTCAGTTCCACGATGAATCAATTAACCTTGTTAAAAAAGGTGACGAACAACAACACAAACTTAAACTTGTGTCTGCTATTAATAAATTAAATAAGGAGTTAAAACTTAATGTTGATCTAGGTATAGATGTACAGTTCGGAAATAAATATTCCGAGATACATTAAAAAAGTTCTTGCATGTTCTTTTTAATACATGCTACAATTCAATTCTAGTCTTTAAAGGAGTTAGCAAATGGCTAAAATAACAGTAACAGGTATTGCTCAATGGGCAAAAGTATTTGAACAAAACCGTGATCTTGAGGGTTATCAAGGGCAGTGGCGTGACACTGATGGACGCTGTACGATTGAGATGATTCTTGACGAGGACAATACAGCACGTATCAAAGCTGCTGGCTGCATGTCATCAGGTAAGGATGATCCAGAAGGACGAGGCCGTGCCTTTAAGTTTACACGTAAGTTTGATACCCCCAATGATTGGGATGGTGGAGCACCTGCAGTGTACAAACCAGATGGTACTGTCTGGGATTTTGAAGCTGATGGGCCTATCGGCAATGGTTCTGAAGTTCTGGTAGAACTAGATGTCTACAAGAACAAACAGTACAGCACTGTTACTACACGACTTGAACGTGTTAAGGTAATGAAGCATGTATCATACGATGGTGCATCAGGTATGTCTGGCCCAGATCCTTTTACTAAAGATATTACGTCAGGTAGTGTAGTCGCTGCACAAACTAATAATGTTGAGCTTGCATCAGAAGAAATCCCGTTTTAAGGAGTAGGTTATGCCTAATATAAATACGTTAGTCGAAGATATTTATTCTGTAATTGAAGGAAAGGGCGGGTGGGATAGAACAATTACGGAATACTTAGCACGTAATATAGCTGATGTTGCACACGATAGGTTTAAGGAACCTCAGAAACCCAGAGGATATTTAAGTTTATCCTCTGTGGGTTCACCCTGTAAAAGAAAGACTTGGTATAGAATAAATAAAACAGAAGAAGCTGCACCATTAAAGCCTCAGTTACTTGGTCTTTTCTTTTACGGGGATCTTTTAGAAACTCTACTGCTTGCCTTAGCCAAGGCAGCAGGGCATGATGTTCAAGGTGAGCAGGATCGTTTGTCTGTTTATGGTATCAAAGGTCACAGGGATGCGGTCATTGATGGTGTGACAGTAGATGTTAAGTCTGCGTCACGTTATGGTATGCAGAAATTTAAAAATCATGTATTACGTGATGACGATCCCTATGGTTACATCAGTCAGTTAAGTTCATATGTATATGCAGGTAAAGATGATCCACTTGTAACAGATAAAAAACGTGGTGCTTTCCTTGTCGTACAGAAAGATAACTTTGAACTTTGTTTAGATACATACGACTTTACTGAAGAGTTAAAAAACAAAGAACAAGAAGTTAAGAAAGTAAAAGAGGTTGTGTCTGGAGATATACCAGAGGAACGAATAGCACCTATACCTCAGTCAGACACATCTGAAAATACTAAATTATCTTTTGCTTGTTCTGGTTGTGAATACCGTAAGACATGTTGGCCTGAAGCAAGAGTGTTTCAATATGCTGGTGGACGTAAGGAGTACTTGATTGATGTGGTTAAGAAACCAAAAGTACCTGAGTTAATAGATTGAGTAAACAAGGTAAGCAGAAAGGCAGGTTAGGCCAGCAAGAAATCAGGGATGCTTTACTAAAAGCATTTCCTGAACTTGAGCCTGATGATATAAAGTCAACTGTCATGGGTGATACTGGTGCAGATATACAATTGTCACCAGCAGCACGTAAGTTAATACCAATATCAATAGAAGTTAAAAGGAGAAAGTCAGCACTTAAAACAGTCTATGCTTGGATGTCACAAGCAGACAATCACACAGATAATCCACCTGTAGTTTTCTATCGTTCAGATAGACAGAAATGGTTAGTAGTAACTGAGCTAGATCACTACATAAAATTGCTTAGGAATAAAGATGGTAAACAGTGATCTTAGAGATAAGCCAGTTAAAATTTGGGATGTCATATCAGGTCCATATCCTTTAGAGCATCCTGATTTAGATGATGTACATTACAACCTATGTAAGGTAGAGGTAGATGGTAAGGTAGAAGATATAGAATATTTCTTCGATAGCTTTAACGATGCTTATGAAATGGTAAAATATTTTTCAAAAAATATTGAACCTATAGAAATTAAAATGGAAGATTGACATGGGGTTTTAGATGAGTATAACTAGGGGTTTCCGATATGAGGTTACTGTCAATATAAAGGTAGAACCAGATGCAAACTTTTTTGAGTCAGATCCAAGATATAATCTGAATGTGATTCAAGAACTAATACAGGATGTCCTGTATGACTTAGACGATATAACTGTAATAAACTGTGAGGTAAAAACAGATGACTAAACTAACATTAGACGATAAAGAATATGAAATCGAAGACATGAATGATGAACAGAAAGAGATTTTAAATATCTTAAATCTAGGTTCTAACTCCGCAAATCTTTTGAACCACATAATCCAATGTGTAAATGCAATTCAACAGATGAAAACAAATGAATTGAAACAATCATTGGAAGGTGATGAGGATGATAAATCGGAGTGATTTAGAAGCGTTTGGATATTTTGATATGTTTCAAAATAGTCCAGACTATGAGAAAGATCCTGTTCTTTTTTATAGCCAGTTTGTAGAGGACAAGATATTAACTAAAGGGCGTGATCGTCTAATAGAAAATACCTTGGGTCTTGTTGGAGAAGCTGGTGAGGTATCTGAAAAAGTAAAGAAGCTCTTTCGTGACAAGAATAAATTCAAAGATGAAGATATACTGAAAGAGTTAGGTGATGTGTTGTTCTACACAGTAGCCTTGGCAAACATCTTTGGAGGTAACCTACGAAAGGTTATGGAGATGAACATGGCAAAGCTAGATGACAGAGAGCAACGTGGTGTATTAAAGGGAAGCGGAGATAATAGATGAGTAACTACCTACCAACAGACTATCAATCATTTATCCATACATCACGATATGCACGATGGCTTGAAGACGAAGGACGAAGGGAGTCTTGGGATGAAACAGTATCTCGTTATGTAGATAATATTGTTGGGCCAGTTATTAATGATGACAATCCACATACTGCAGAAGAAATAGAACAAGCTATTCTTGGTCTAGAGGTTATGCCTTCTATGAGAGCTATGATGACCGCTGGTCCTGCTGCTAATCGTGATAATACTTGTATGTATAACTGTAGTTACTTACCCGTAGATGACCCTAAGTCCTTCGATGAGGCTATGTTTGTCCTCTTGTGTGGTACTGGTGTCGGGTTCAGTGTTGAGAGGCAGTTCATCAGTAAGCTTCCAGAAATTCCTGAGTTGTTCGACAGTGAGACTACTGTTGTTGTTGGCGACTCCAAGGAAGCTTGGGCTAAGGGTCTTCGACAATTAATTGCACTCCTTTATAGTGGTGAAATTCCTAAGTGGGATGTATCTAAAGTTAGACCTGCTGGTGCTAAACTAAAGACGTTTGGTGGTAGAGCCTCTGGCCCAGCACCTTTAGTGGATCTATTTAACTTTGTAATTAATACTTTTAAATCTGCACAAGGACGTAAGCTATCTAGCATTGAGTGCCATGACATTATGTGTAAGATCGGTGAGGTAGTTGTAGTAGGTGGTGTACGTAGGTCAGCTATGATCTCTTTAAGTAATCTCAGTGATGATCGTATGCGTCATGCTAAGTCAGGTGCATGGTGGGAGAACGATCCACAACGTGCCTTAGCTAATAACTCTGTGAGCTACACAGAGAAGCCAGATGCTGTATCCTTTATGCGAGAGTGGATGGCATTAGTAGAATCAGGAAGTGGAGAACGTGGTGTATTCAATCGTCAAGCAAGTAAAGTCCAAGCTGCTAAAAATGGTAGACGTAATCCAGACTACGAGTTCGGAACTAATCCTTGCAGTGAAATTATCCTTCGTCCATATCAGTTCTGTAATCTTACAGAGGTTGTTGTCCGTGCCACAGACAGTGTGGAGGATCTTGAACGAAAGGTCCGTCTGGCAACAATTTTGGGAACTGTCCAATCTACATACACTAAGTTCCCCTACTTGCGAAAGGTGTGGTCTAGAAATACAGAAGAAGAACGACTGCTTGGTGTGTCACTCACAGGGATAATGGACAATCCTTTGATGACTCTAAGTAACAAAGGATTGGAGAAGACTCTTGAACACCTTCGTGGGATTTGTGTATCTACTAATGCTGAATGGGCTGACCGTCTTGGTATACCTGTTGCTGCTGCAATTACATGCGTCAAGCCTTCGGGCACGGTCTCACAATTGGTGGATAGTGCCAGTGGCATACATGCTCGTCACAGTCCCTATTATATCCGTACTGTCCGTGGTGATAATAAAGATCCACTAACACAGTTTATGATAGATCAAGGCATCCCCAGTGAACCTTGTGTTATGAAGCCAGATCAAACAACAGTGTTTAGTTTCCCACAAAAATCACCTGTCAGTGCTGTCGTTACAGAGGAAGTATCAGCCATTGAGCAGCTTGAAACTTGGTTGGCTTATCAACGTTCATGGTGCGAACATAAACCTAGCGTAACAATAAATGTACGTAAGGATGAGTGGTTTGAAGTAGGTGCGTTTGTTTATAAACACTTTGATGAAATGTCAGGTGTGTCATTTCTACCATACAATGAGCATACCTATCAGCAAGCACCTTATCAAGAGGTTGACAGTAATACTTACAACAATGTACTATTGACTATGCCTAAATCTATTGATTGGTCAAAGCTTTCAGAGTACGAAAAAGAAGATAACACGGTATCAATGCAAACAATGGCCTGTACAGGTGATGTTTGTGAAATGGTAGACATAACATAAGGAGAAAAATATGTTTGAAGTTATAACAGCAATAGCAGGTGTAGTAGTGTTAGCAGACTTTGTTATCCCACTGGTAGTGGATACAGTCTCAGGTTTGTTCTAGTGTATGTTTTAGTACTCATCATGAGCTTTCAAGGTAACATGAAAGTTCAAGCTTTTCACTCACTATTTACTGATTACAATACATGTATGAAAGTAGCAATAGCGATGGAAGA
>Ga0255752_10005249_pt1 | contig 12658 bp, 8 predicted proteins | sample 011ome_25_FD_179952 | JGI IMG/M metagenome (GOLD analysis project Ga0255752, IMG submission 179952) | Coastal salt marsh microbial communities from the Groves Creek Marsh, Skidaway Island, Georgia - 011512CT metaG (version 2) | ecosystem: Environmental > Aquatic > Marine > Intertidal zone > Salt...
CTCGGGTTTGGCATTGGGCGTGAATGCACTTCCTGGGAGATACTACGACTTCGCCGTAGACGGCAAGAGCCGCTTTGGTGGCGACGTCCAGGTTGGAGGCGACGTCCAGGTTGAAGGCAATCTGGACGTAACCGGGACCAATACATACACGTCGTTACAAGCAAGTACACTGAGCTCGCCGGGCGACTTGACCATCGATCCCGCAGGCAAGGTGCACATCAAAAAGTCGCTCCAAGTGGACGGGTCCATCAACTTGGCCGGCGATTTCATCAAAACCGACACCATTGTACGCATGACGGAACAGGTGGACATTTCCAACGACGGCACAGGCCCGGCCCTGAAGGTCACTCAATACGGGGGCCATCATGTTGCCGAGTTCTACGACGACAATGCGCTCGCCATGATTGTCAAGAACGGCGGCGACGTGTCGTTTGCCCAAAGCGTTACTGTGGGAGGGTCCCTTACGGTTGTTGGCACCCTTAGCGCAACCAATGAGTCTATAACCAACACATATACATCCGCGCAAATAAATGACATTTCTTTTTCTATATACAGCAACGACAACGGTACAATAGATTACAGAACCGACTATAGTGACGCATCCGCGGGAATATACATGCGAATAGGAAAGAATAAGGTGGGGACTCAAGAACTTATCCCTTCGATGAATTTTGTAAAGGACGGTCTTGGGGACGAGCCAATGCGAATTGCATATTATGCCCGAGGCACTGGAGGCGCAGCAGAGATATGTAATTTGAACACCTATTGGAACAATGACACAAGCATGGCATCGTTTACCATAGATCTATATAATGACATGTACGATAGAATAGACCAATTAGTCGAATTTTCAAATACGAACGGCGTGAAAATTGCGAATTTTTCAAGTAATTTGATATTCACTGAGAACCAGTACGACATTGCTCCCATGTTAGCTAACGATCTATCGGGATTACTGGTCATTACCTATCGTACCCCGGAGGATGATAGTGTTCTGCAGGGTCCACAGGTGGGGGACGGTGATACATTTTTGCTCGCACATACGATAAAGCCCATAAATGCCGGGGTACATATGGGGGTATTTCGCTGGCAGCGTTATAATGACAATGCTTACTATCAGGAATCTACTGCAGAGATTGATTTAAACTCTACTGGATATGGTTATTATGGTAACGCTATCACTTTTTGGATGAATCGATATGGTGACACCGTCGATGGTAAGTATGTTGCCCGAATGATCAGTAAGGTAGATACAGGCGGGACCGCAAGCTTCATTTTGAGAACCTATCATAGTGAATGGGTAATATTCTCTGTCGATAGCAATAATAACAAGAAGGTACAGTTTTACTGTGATGTGTATGGACCCAATCTTGGTACGGCTTCGGATGTACGTCTGAAGACAGATATTGAGACTATCGAGAATGCGCTCGACAAAGTATGTCGGCTGCGCGGCGTGTCCTACCGCCTCAAAGAAAATTACGACCCAGAGTCGACGAAATCGCTGGGCATGATCGCCCAGGAGATGGAACAGGAGTTCCCTGAACTGGTCAGTGAGTTTAAAAAGGACACCGACGGGGACGGCGAGGAGGAGTCATACAAGGCCATCAGCTACGGCGGGTTCACGGCCCCCTTGCTCGAGGCCGTTAAGGAACTCAAGGCCAGGAACGACGCCCTCGAGGCCAAGACCCCCGAGTTAGAAACCAAGCTGGGGTCGCTTGAGACGACCGTTGCTGCGATGAACGCTCGCATAAAGGCTCTGGAGACCGCATAAAGCGCCGCGGCAGCGAATGATATTTAGAAGCATACCGTGCCATACATCATATCAATACAGCATCCGTAAGCGTGACGGAAATTTGTACTGTAGCTATTATATATAGTACAAATGAGTAATTGGACAACAGACAGTGCGGCAAACCGCACAAAAAAATCATACTTCAACGGATTCATCGACATGAGCGGCGGGGAACTCACCGTTCGGCACCGCGGGGCCACCTTTGGCGGCGATGTATCATTTGGGGCAGGTGTGGATATCAGTGGGGATATCTCAACCCGCGGTGACGTGGATATCGGCGGGACGTTGACTGTCACCGAGGATCTCAGCGCCCATGAACTGGTTGCCGCGCAACGGCTCACGGTTTCCAGCGACGCGTCGTTTGCAGACGTGAACATTGGTGGAAATCTGTTTGTTAAGGGGAGCATCACCAGCGGTGACGGCACACTTACGCTCCAAGGACTGACCCTCACAGGCGACCTGAGCGCACATGCACTGATTAGCACGAAGAATCTCAACGTTGTCAGCGACGCCTCGTTTGGAAACAATGTAAACATCACTGGACGTCTGGACGTGGTCGGCGATGTCAGTGCCGAATCAGGTACCATTACAGGAAACCTCGACGTCACCAGTGATCTCAGTGTGAATAACGTTATTTCCACCAAAACCCTCAAGACAAGCAGCGATGCATCGTTTGGAAACAATGTAAACATCACTGGACATCTGGACGTGCGAGACATCAGTGCCGAATCAGGTATCATTACAGGAAACCTCGACGTCACCAGTGATCTCAGTGTGAATAACGTTATTTCCACCAAAACCCTCAAGACAAGCAGCGACGCCTCGTTTGGAAACAATGTAAACATCAATGGACGTCTGGACGTGGTCGGCAATGTCAGCGCAGGGGCCGGCGCGTTCACTGGAGACGCAACCGCTTACCGTTCTATAAACAGCGCCACAGGAGTCTACATGGGTGAGTTTGAAAACAATGCACTGATGAACTTTGTATCAGAAGGTGCCAGTGCAGAGATCCTCTTTTCATCGTATGCAACAGGCGTGACAACAACGGGAAATATCATCTACCACAATGAATCTGAATCAGATGCTAACAAAAAGAGTTCGTTCCGCATTACACCGCATTATGCGAACCCAGATATGGGCCTTCAGATCCAAAGCTTGGCTGATCTGGCATTGGAAGTGAGCATCGATGAAGGTATGCTGACCATCAAGCGAGGCCTGGATTCTTCCGTGCGAAATTACGCGTCTTACTGGGCAACTGCCGGCGGAAACGCAGTTCTAAAAATGGGCACGTATCCATATGCTGACGGTCTGACCAATGCTTACTTTCACATCGTCGGTCCTGATGGGCACGATCTCCTATTGACCGGTCATGGATACAGTGGAACCAACGACTCAACTCGCGGTTTTAATCTGTATTCCAAACAGGCGTCATATGCAGAAAATAGCGCATCCCATGACTCACAAGGGCTGTGCATACAGACGTCTTACGATGACGGCACTGGATGGAATTATGATTTCCGATTGGGCATCGGCGACCGCCCGAAGGCGTACCAGTTCCTGACCACCAAGGACGCGAAGATCGGCGGGACGCTGGACGTGGACGGTTCGCTGAACGTTACCAACGATGCATCCTTTGCGGGAGACCTTATAGTGCACGGCGCAGGTAGGTTCACTGGCAGTACCAACATTAACTCGACCATCAGCCCCGCAGGGGTGTACCTCGGAAACATCACGGACGAGAATAACAGTGACATCCAAAATTCCATTATCCAGATGACGAGCACTGGTACTGGTTCGGTCATTGATTTCACATCAAGTGCTGCAAGCGGTGACGAAAATAAAGACTTTGAAGGTCGAATATTATACCAGAATAGCACCCACAACGACGCATCTTGTAGACTTTATTTGGTTCCAAAATATTCGTACCCTTATGTAGGGCTTAGGTTGGATCCGGCATCCAACGGTGCCGTGTTAGCCACCGTAGAGGGTGATCTTCATGTGAAGCGCGACATACAATTCGACGGCTCACTCAATCTGAACGGTACCGCCACCATGAAGAGCACATTGGCCATTGTCGAGGCCGGCGCAGGCACGGACGCGTCGGCCACCGGTGGCTCAATTACGCTGTCCCACGCTACCTCCAACGGCACCGGAAAGAACTCCATTGTGTTCAAATCGGCGTCCAACCCCAACAACGACTTTGGGTACATCCAGTATGAAGATGACGGCGGGATTGACAGCACCAGTCTCGAAAACGGTTTGCTTACCATCGGAATACAGAACGATCCTACCAGATACAGTGGAACAACTACAGGCCACGCAGAACGAATAAAATTCGATATCGCGGGCGCATCAGCGTACTTGCAGGCGAGAGCCAACAGTACCGGTGGAAATATAGGTGCTGCGTTTACTACGAACTATGTAAATCATGTAGGTTTATCCGCAGATGCATACACTCTTGACACTATTTGGGGTACAACATTGACCGCATATAACTCCACAGACAATACGGAACGCAGTGCATTGTATCAGTATTTTGAGAATGCCGAGCATAGCGATCATGACTTGGCATTTACAGGGATGAACGCACCAGGCGGGTCAACCGTCGATGGCTCAAGTAAACCCTACGGGTACATGTTACGTTCAAGGTCAGATGGTTACATTGCATACCAAACAGGGTGGATCGATGGGGGTTACGATGGCTACAGGTTGGCATTGGGCGTGAATGCACTCCCGGGGAGATACTACGACTTCGCCGTAGGCGGCAAGAGCCACCTTGGAAACGACGTCGACATATCAGGTGATCTGACCGTGTCAAATGGCGCAGGTGTTTTCACCGGCGCGGCACAACAATACGACACAGCCAACACAGTAGGTGTGTATATCGGAAAGAATTCGAATGAAAGCGGCTATGCAACCGCTCAATTCGTTACCGGTGAAGAAAATTCATGGTTGGGATTTACACATACCGGTTCATCCAACGGTCATGAGGGACTGATCACACACTATAATAGCACTTCCGGCACCAAACCTTACCAGATGGAATTTCATCCCAATCGCTCGGTCGGTGATACTACAGCACTGCGGCTGAAATATGTGTCTTCTGGTGTTTTAACCGCCACCGTGGAAGGTGATATTCGATCAACCCGCAATCTGGACGTGAGCGGCTCAGCCGTGGTGGACGGCAACCTGTCTGTCAACGGAACCATATATGGAACCGTTCATGGTATTAACACAAGTAGTGCGAGTAATCTGGTCACCGGTGGCGCTTTTGGGGTGGTAAACCAACTTGGATCATATTCAATTAGTGCTTCGAATTACGGACAACATAATGCAGGCATGTATGCACAGGTTACAGGTGACACTGGGGTGTGTATCCTGAACTTGGTGAAGGGCGGTTACACCAAATACGTCAATGATACTACTGGGGGTTGTGCCATCAAGTTCTGGCAGGGAGACACGGTAAATCGGGACGATGACACAGTTGGTACAGTGCCAATTATCGAGATGTACAGTCAATATAATCACGGCAATGATCACGGTGACGACAGCACAAGTGACTTCTTTAGTAAGCTTATTTTCAGAGCAAAATACGCAAGTAGTGCCAACTACACGGAGGCCATAGCGAGTATTGAGTACTTTAATAACAATGTCTCGAATTACAGGCGTATTAGTTCATATGCATACGTGTCATATTCCGATGCAAGAATCAAAAAGAATGTGGTACCAATAGAGGGCGCACTGGACAAAATCTGTGCATTGCAGGGCGTTACCTATCACATGAAAGAACAGGACGATAACTCTGTCAAGGCAATGGGTCTTATTGCTCAGGATGTACTTCCTTATTTCCCAGAAGCGGTCTCTCTGTCAAAGGATGCAAGCGAAGAAACTGACGATAAATCATTATACTCTATCAATTATGCCACAATGGTTTCCCCTCTTATTGAGTGTGTCAAGGAACTCAAGACCAAGAACGATGCACTGGAGGCAGAGAACACCCTTCTCAAGAGCCAGATGCAGGACGTATTAGCTCGTCTAACCGCGCTCGAGAACAAATAAGCACATTTGTTGTGATCGAGCATAATTTTTATCAAACATTATGACATGCATAAACATACATGTCATACACGAGTCCGTCGACTCCCTATTTCCCATTATTTCCCGACCTCTTTCCATATTTTTTCAAGGTCCCTCGTCGAGACACCCGGCTGGACCGGGACACCCGGCTGGACCGGGACACCCGGCTGGACCGGGACACCCGGCTGGACCGGGAGCACTTCGCACCGCCCTGCGAATCCTCCAAGTCGCTCAGGCGGAGCGGCGGCGGGGTGTCGATCGGACTGTACGGAGGGCTGTTGGGCCCCCAGCCCGGCGACCCCTCCGGCGTCACCGGCGCATACACATCACTGATGCCCTCGATCGGGCTCATCCCGGGGTCGCGCAGAGTGGTCACGTTCTCGGGCGTCATGTCTTCGCCACTGTTATAGTCTCCGACAAGAGCGCTCATTTCTAAATCCGAATCCATGCTCGTCGTGGCCACTTCGGGGCGTTCAGCCATCTCCGACGCACCCTCCTCCCGGAGGGCCTCGACGTTGTCCTTGGTCGACGGCCGTGCCACCATGAGCGCGGAGGTGGCCGTTTTATGACCCGCCTGGCAGTGAAGTGCGCTTACCACCTCGCCCCCGTCCATGACCGCCAAGGAGGTATAGCTGGGGTACGTCAAGCGTCGCTGGTGAAGAAAGAACAGCTGGTTCTCCGCGTGCGTCACGAACTCGTTCAAGTCGCAGTAGTTGGCGTCGGAAATAAGGCCGATCGACCGGAGACTGAAATAGATATTGAACTGGTTCACATTTTCGTGCCGCGGCATGATGGCGGTGTCCTCGTTGTAGCACCCAAAGAACCGGTTCTCGGTACTTTCGTACTGCGTTTCTATGGTGCTGCGCTTCGTAAGAAACATGGTATTCTTGTCATACATAATCACAATGTTATCAGGGTCCTCCGCGATGTACTCCTCCACCGTCCCCTTGTACGCGTCGAGCGTGATTGGGTCCGAGAAGTCCACCTCAGCGGCAATGTTTAATCCGTATCTTACCATATACTTTATGGTAACATAATTACGTCCTTCAAAAAGGCCGCTCGTAGAGGTTAATGACATGCGCCACCACCGGCGATCGCTGTATGTCGTCGGCGTCCATCTGGACCACCCGGATCAGGTCGCTGGGTCCGTGACGCTCAATACGCTTTAAAATGTCGTCCAGCCCGCTCTCGTAGGGACCCGCGTCGCTCTGTCCAGGGTCCCCGTTGACAATGAGCCGGGAGCCCTCGCCTATACGCGTCAGCAGCATCTTCATCTGGTTGGGCGTGGAGTTCTGCATCTCGTCGGCGATGATGAAAGCGTCCTTAAAGGTGCGGCCGCGCATGTAGCCCAGGGGCGAGATCTCGGCAATGCCGCTCGCCAGCAGCGCCTCCACGTACTCCTTGTTCATCAGCTCCGTGAGCACGTCCACAATGGGGCGCGTCCATGGATCCATCTTGCTCCGCATCGTGCCCGGGAGGTAGCCGATGCTCTCGCCATCGACCGCCACCAACGGCCGCGTGATGACAATGCGGCTCACCTCGTGCGCCTTGAGTGCCCTTAGCGCCGCATTGCAAGCAAACAGTGTCTTCCCGCAGCCCGCGGGACCCACCCCGAAGACCACCGGTGTCGCGCCGCCGTGCAAGAGATCCACGTACTTGCACTGGTTCTCGGTCCGGGGCTTCATGGGCACCGGCTTCGGCATCTTGTTAAGCGCGACCGTACTTCGCATCCGGGCGACCATCCATATAACGGGTATACACAATCGCATACATAGCCCCTTCATTTCTCTTTATGTTCTCCGCGATTTTATTCGACAACTTAGTTGTATGGAGCGATACCGACATTCGTGAGTATCTCTGCCAGGAACGACACCTTGAGGGGATTGAACCCCGCGCCGTTCACCGGCATCCCGTAGACCTGGATGTAATAGCTGTACACCGGCGCGAGCGTCACTGTCTGCGTGATCCCAAACTGGCTATTCGCGGACGCCACGTCGACCGTGTCCACATTCGCCTGGGCAATGAGCTCATTGATGCGATCCTGCAGCGAAATACGCTGCACTGCGAGAATGGTGTTGTCCGAGTGCAGATTGACCGAGTGAAACGCCGTGATGAGCGTCTCCTTGGCCAGGGTCACCAACAGGGAAATCGTGGGGTCCGTCACCTGCCCTTGCAGGGCAGTCATGTTGTCATAGAGATCCACATAGGCACTCTGACTGCGGGGAATGGTCAGGTAGTTCTGACTGGACGCAGGGGCACCATACTGCGTCTCGATCTGCTGGAGCAGCGCCAGGTAGTTGGCTGCGATATTGGCAATGTCCGCATTGCTGCCGGTCGGCACCTCCACTTGCACAATCTCCGTGATCACGCGCTCCACCTCACCGAGGGCATCGCGATCCGTAATACCGGTACGTCGGAGATCCTTACTTAAATAGTGCATATGCCGCAATGTCCAGCTTTGTTGTCCCGTAAATAAGTCTTTTGCAAACATACAATATCCGCTCATTTTTGTTGCGTCGTTTGTGATTTACTCGCATCCGCAAGGGCCGTGGTGGTTGCACGATGCGCCGTCTCGAGCGCACCCTCGATCCACTGCTGGTAACGCCGCGACATGTAGTCGCCACACATGTACACCCGCTTCCCCGGCATGGGGTTCGTCAAGAGGGCCGAGAGCGCCTTGCTGTCTGCCCCGGTGCCCCAGTGGTACACCGCATCGCTCCAGTAAAACACCTTGATCGTGATGAGCTCTCCCTTGGCAGGCGCCACCGAAATGGTCTTTTGCAGAAGATCCACAATGCGGTCGTGGACCGCGCGCACGCCCTTGGTCCGGTAAAGGCGGTCCCAGTAGCGCGCGAAGCGCGTGTCGCTATAGGACAGCATGATGACCCCCTCCTCCTCGCTGACCGGTATCAGCATTCGGATCGCGTTCGCCATGGTGACCTTGGGCAGCCCCGAGAACCACACCGTTCCGTCAGCCCGCTTGCGGTACTTGGCGTAGATGCGACACATGGACGTGGGCAGGATGCGATGGGTCAGCGGGGAAAGCGACGAGAAAAAGAGGATGTTGCGCCACGCCCACGGCGGGATCGCGCACACAATGGATCGCGCCTTGATCGTCTTGAGGTCGGTCGCGCGCCCCGTGATGTGATAGACTCCCTCCTGCTCGACGATTTTACGGACCTCGTACTTGCGCTGCTCCACCTTGCCGAAGCGCATGAGCCGCCGCCGGAGACCGTCGGTCAGACGCTCCATGCCCCCGTTCAACGTATAAAAGGCGTTGAGCGGCGACAGGTTGCGCGTCATGTTGTCCATGCCGTCATGGGCGTTTCCGCGCATGATCTTGTCGTAGTACCCAAAGCTGTTGACAAGGAGCTTCACGTCGTCTTCGCTGAGAACCTGCTTTGCAAACTGCACGACCGTCATGTTCCGGAGCTCCTCTTCCGTGCGCATACGGGCCGCCACAATCATCCGCAGCACCAGATTGGCGTTGGGAATCGACTTGGCCCCCAGCGCCGCCAACAGCGCCGCGTCCTCTACCACCTCGATGACATTGGCGCTCTTGGCAAAGGGAATGGCGTTATGCACAATCTCGCCGCCTGTCCCGTACCCCACGTCGGTCGAGAGCCGGGTTGCGTAGGACGTCAGGTGCAGATCTTTCACCAGATTGCGCACGTGCTTGTGGGTGCTGCTATATCGACTGGCACCCGCATCCACTGTCATTTTGTCGGTATATGTGTACACTCTGCCGCCGTCCTTTGACAGGACCACTACGCTCGCTTTGGAGCGCGCGAGCAAGAGCGCCGCATAGAGCCCCGCGGGACCGCCGCCTATCACTACGTAATCATATATCATTACAATAATGCTATATTATTCAAACGACGGCTGTACCTATATACTTGACCATATACAATGCAATTGGGTGCGGCGCCGCCGTCGACGCACCCGTCACGGGAAACCGGTGGATTATCTCGTACCCGTTCCCGAGAAAGTACCGCTGCAGCTCCGAGTCGTCTTCGCTCGTCATGCAGATGCCATGCTCGTCGGTGATTGCCGTGATGTCACACGTTAGGCGTCGGGTTCGCATGGCAAGGGGGCCTTCTGGAACCGCATTTACCATCAGGATGCGCGAGTATCCATTGGGGCGCACCAAGTAAGGCACCCGCGAAACGTAAAAAAGAGAGGACATACAATGTACGCCTTTCTTTTTATACGCGAGATTCGTAACACCTTCGCAGAATGTGCTCAAACATAGGACACAGCTCCTTGTTGCATGTGCTGGTTGTTTTGCAGACCCCCATTATGCTATAGCGCTCCTTATCACACGCGGGTTTGGGACCGGGCTTTTCTGGCATGGTTTTTGTTTTTCTGGGTTTGTTTTATCTGCCATCTGTTGAAATATTGTAATCAATTTTATCTTACCTTACACGGCGACCGTATACTCTTCCAGTAGCGCATCGATTGCGTCTCTGGTGGGACGCGAGGGAGACTGCTCTACGATGGGCGGGGTCGGAACAGGCGCAGGCGCACCAAGCTGCGCGTTCAGTGTTCTTGTCAATTGTTCCAGCGAGTCCGACATGCGCTCCATCTGCTGTTTGAGGTTCTCCTGGTCCTTGATGCGGTCCTCGATGAACACACGGACCGCGGCCGCGCGCTTCGTGCATTCCTCCGCAAGCTCGGGCTGGGCAGACAAAGCGTGGTCCCTGACAAATCGCATGTTCGCCATGAGCTCCTCTACCTCCTTTTTCTGATTGTCATCGAGCGTGTCCGCATCGGGGTCCAACTTGTACAGCTCATAGAATACATAATGCATCAGGTCGAATATCGCACGGGTATCCACGCGAAACACGTCTATGTCGGAAATGCCTGCATTGTAGAACTGATAGTAGGTTTGCACCGCTGTGAGCATGCTCTCGAATGCATCGTCTGGGTCTGTAATGACCGCACTCTTGATATGCTCATAAAGCATCGTATTGGTTCCGCGGCGAATGTCTTGGTTTTGCATCTTTTGTGGGCGTTTGTCGTCTTTTTGTACAATAACTTTTGTGCGCATATACAATCAATTTTCCATCAAACGATTTAAAGCCGAGAACCGTATATGTTTGTCCTTGGGATCTGGTCTCATGGTCTAATGGTTATGACTCAAGACTCTGAATCTTGCAGCCTGGGTTCGATTCCCAGTGGGACCTATCTCCCATAGTATAATGGTAAGTATATCCGCCTGTCACGCGGAAGATCGGGGTTCAATTCCCCGTGGGGGAGATTGCTTGGTTCGTATAACGGTTAGTACAGCCGCTTCACACGCGGCAAATCTCGGTTCGATTCCGAGGCCGAGTATCCTCGACTTAGCTCAGTTGGCAGAGCGTTGGACTGTAATTATTTCGTAACATTTATCCACAGGTCGCTGGTTCGATTCCAGCAGTCGAGAAGTGGGGTTGTAGCTCAATTGGTAGAGTGCGCGTTTAGCATTTGACGGACTACGTTCGGACAAACTGAATTACGCGAGGTACCCGGATCGAAGCCGGGCAACTCCATACATCGGGGTGGCGCAGAGGAAGCGTGTTGGGCCCATAACCCAAAGGTCGGAGGATCGAAACCTCCCCACGATATTTCACAGTTAGTCGGTCTGGATGAGAAAATCGACTATTTGCCCGGTTAGCTCAATTGGTAGAGCATACGAGTATATGTAAATTACATATTTTAAACGAGTTCATGACAATGGTTTGAGTTAGCAATCGTGAGTCTATGGGTTCAAATCCCATACCGGGTAGGGGGCGAGACAATTGCTTGACATCAAGCAAAAACGGAGTCTCATATTCTTAAGCATTTCTTAGGGCGTAAATACAGTATAATCTGTATTTCATGGGGCTTAAGACCGACCTGTAGGATGTCGTAAAAAGACTTGAGATCTCTCATAGCTCAGCTGGTTAGAGCGTGCGACTGTTAATCGCAAGGTCATAGGTTCGATCCCTATTGAGAGAGTTTTGTGCGCGGGTGTGCACAAAACTCAAAAAATTGAAAGCATTCACGCTGATAATTAATTCAAATACTCCATACCAATAACGTTATCGTCATAATGGCCAAGACTGTATACCGTCACAAAATGTCCACCGAGCTTACTGAAAAAATTCAGGAGTTCGCCACCGTTCACCGGTTCTCCCCCTACAAGGACATCAAGGACGCATGGACCGCGTTTGCCAAGAACGAAAACGTCGAGAACCTTATTACCGAGGACCGCGAGCGCCTCGAGGAAGAGGGGTACGTCGGCGACCATAACCGCAAGCTGTTTGTGTCCATGCGGTATTACCACATGCGCGTGAAACCCGAGAACAAAGAGCGCAAGAAATACCAGAAGAGCGAGTCGCCCGCTACCAACGCCGACATTGAGCGCATACGCGAATACATGAGCGACATCTGCGTGGCCGCAAAGCCGGCCGTGCTGTGGGCGGACTTTACCATGAAATGGCCCGAGTATCAGGGGTCCAAGTTTGTCCACAAGGCATTTGTTAACAAACTGCAGTACATGAAGAAGCAAAAGAAATCAAATCCAGTTGTCGTATAACGCGCTGTCAGTGTGCCCGTACATGGTTTTGTTTTTTATGTTCGATGTTTGGGTTCTCCTATATCGAGAATTGGATTCCATTATGTACCGTAAATTTAATATACATGAACGAAATTTTATACCAGCATCTAATTGCTCCATGGATACCCTTGAGAACCCGTCCCGTCCTCCAGAAAAAGGACGTATGGATATTCGCCGCGCGCCAAGTGGACTGCTTCGAGCGCTGCGCA
>Ga0255752_10005270_pt1 | contig 12621 bp, 11 predicted proteins | sample 011ome_25_FD_179952 | JGI IMG/M metagenome (GOLD analysis project Ga0255752, IMG submission 179952) | Coastal salt marsh microbial communities from the Groves Creek Marsh, Skidaway Island, Georgia - 011512CT metaG (version 2) | ecosystem: Environmental > Aquatic > Marine > Intertidal zone >...
TCCATGCAGTGCAGGGTGTGGACCCAGACATCGCCTTCGGGATGCCATTCGGGTTCCTGTTCGCATCCTACCAGTGCCTGGAGTTCAGGGAAGTATTGTAACCAACCTGAGTTTTTAAGAAAAGAAAGGCCTGCGGTAAGGTTTGTTCCCCGAAGAATTAATTTTTTCCATTCTTCCCAAAGACGTTCGGGAGGGAGGTCTTCAATCGAAATTGAACGGCAAAGCTCAAGAGTATCAGGGTGGGGGAATAGGTTAAACCGGGCAATAAACTGCATCGCCCGAAGGACCCGCAGGGGATCTTCAGAAAATGCGGGACCGACATGACGAAGGATTCGTTTTTTGGCATCAGCGATGCCATGAGCTGGATCGAGTATTTCGCCAGAAAGAGGATCGAGCCCGATTGCATTGATGGTAAAATCGCGTCGCTGGCAGGAGTGCTCAAAGGGTAGGTCAGGGTCAACATCAATAGTGAACCCTTTATGGCCCATGCCTGACTTGGCTTCAGTGCGGGGAAGGGAGAGCTCAACGGGCAGTCCGCGAAGCTTGAGCACACCAAAGGCTTTTCCCACTTCGATGCAGGAATATTTAGGGGTAAGAATAGAGTTTAGTTTTTCCGGGGTAAGTCCCTGGATTTCACAATCAATTTCCCGCGGGGTGAAGCCCATACATCCATCGCGCACACATCCGCCAACCAAAAGAAGCCGACCTCCGGATTTACTTACATCCTTAGCAAGGGTGCGGGCAAGCGTGACCAGTTCGTCGGGCAGGCAGGTAAGAATACCCGAATGCGGTGCCATTTAGTCGGATTTGGGAAAGAGGGTTTCTTCAACCACCGTGCAGATAGAGTGGTATATAGGAAGGTGAAGTTCCTGCACCCGGGGAGTTTCGCTTGCGGGAGCCTGAATGGTAAGCTCGCACAAGGAAGCAAGCCTGCCACCGCTTTGCCCGGTTAGGGCAATTGGGATGACACCCAATTCTTTGGCAGTATTTACCGCATGAATCAAATTTGTGGAATTCCCTGAGGTACTTATTGCCAGCAGTACATCGCCTGCCTGTCCAAAAGCAAGGACCTGCTGGGCGAAGGCATAAGCTGGGTCGTCGTCATTGGCGAAGGCGGTGTGAAAGCCGATCATCGAAGGCAGGGAAAGTGCGGGTAAGCCCTGGTGGAGGTTTTGGGAAAGATCCGCACCTAACCGGTTGGACAATTCTTCTGGGAGGGGGCGCGGTTTTGAAAAGCGCTTAATCAATTCCCCGGATATATGTTCGCAGTCGGCTGCACTTCCCCCGTTTCCGCAAAGCAGGAGTTTGTTTCCATTTTGGAAGCATTGAATAAGCTTCTTGGTGACTTGCTCAATACTGTCCCTGCACGGGACGAGGGCAGGGATTCTTTGGCATAGATGATCAATATCGTCCATGCTTATGCATATTACAGAGAGAATTGAAAAGTAGCCAATTTAATTTCGATTCTGTCATAAGTAATGCCCGCTCTTTACTCGAACCATAAATTTTGGCAGTATGTTTGCTTGCTTGAATGAATATTGATTTAGAAAACTTAGACGATGCCAATGAGGAATTATCCAAATTGGATGCATCGGATCGTATTCAGTGGGCATTTGATCAACTAGGTTCTGAATTAATCGCATCGACCAGTTTTGGCCTGCAAAGCGCTGTGATGATTCACTTGTCTTGTGGGGTAAGTAAGGAGATTCCCATCATCTTTATTGATACGGGTTATCTTTTTCCGGGTACTTATGAGTACGCCTTGAATTTACAGAAAGAGCTCCAGTTTCAACCAAAAGTTTATTCAGCCAAACTATCTCCTGCTTTTCAGGAAGCTTCATTTGGAAAGCTCTGGGAACAGGGAAAAGAGGGGATGAGTAAGTATAATTGGCTGAATAAAAAAGAGCCCATGGATCGTGCCTTGAAGGAAACGGGTGCCAAGGTATGGATGGCCGGCTTGCGTCGCACACAGGCATCCAACCGCAAAGGGCTCAACTTTCTCGAGCGTCAAAACGGAGTGATTAAACTTTACCCTATTTTAGACTGGGATGACCGAATGACCTATCAATATTTGCCCAAAAATAACCTTCCGTACCATCCATTGGAGGGAATGGGGTATGACTCCGTCGGAGACTGGCATACCACCAAAAAATTAACTGAAGTGGACAATCCAGAAGATGCCCGTCATGGAGGGCATGGCCGTGAGTGTGGCTTGCACTTGGATGTTCCTGAGGGTGCTGATTTTACCGTCTAAAATTTTTATATGATTACCCCGGAACAAAAGGCTGAACTACAAACCCTCCTCAAGCGGACCGAGCATCTTTGGTCATTTTTAAAATGTGATGAGAAAAAGACCCAGATTTCGGAAATGGAGGAGCAGATGTCCAGCCCCACCTTCTGGGATGATCAATCGGAAGCCAAGCGGGTAAGTTCTGAATCCAACCGGCTGAAGCAAATAGTTGAAAAGATAGAAAGTTTTAAAAACCAGGTGGGAGATGTGGAAGCCTTGGCTGAGCTGTGCGATGAAGATGAATCCGACACCGCATTATCCGAGGAGTTTACCAAAGATTTGAACCGCTTGGTCGAAAAAATCGAAGACCTGGAGGTGGAAAGCTTTCTTAGTGAACCGATGGATGTACGCCCTGCTTTGCTTAGCATTCATGCAGGTGCGGGCGGTACGGAGTCCTGCGACTGGGCAGATATGCTCATGCGAATGTATGTTCGGTGGGCAGAGCGTCGCGGGTTTAATGTGGAAATTCAGGATATACAACCCGGGGAAGAAGCAGGCATTAGCCGTTGCACTATGCGCATTGATGGCACCAATGCGTATGGTTACTCCAAAGCGGAGCGTGGGGTCCACCGGTTGGTTAGGATCAGTCCCTTTGATTCCAATAAGCGCCGCCATACCTCTTTTTGTTCAGTCGATGTGATCGCGGAAATGGAGGAGGATGATGTGGATATGGAAATCCCGGATGATGACTTACGAATTGATACTTACCGGTCGAGCGGAAAGGGTGGCCAGCATGTAAATAAAACTGATTCTGCGGTTCGTATCACCCACCTGCCTTCCAATATTGTGGTGCAGTGCCAGAATGAACGTTCGCAACTGAAAAATAAGCAAACGGCAATGAAGGCCCTGAAATCGAGACTTTACGAAAAACAACAGGACGAAAAACGGGCAGAGATGGAAAAGTTTTATGGGGATAAGGGAGAGATGGGCTGGGGAAACCAGATACGCAGTTATGTATTTCAGCCTTACCAAATGGTGAAGGACCTACGCACTGGGGTGGAGACCTCTGGTGTACAAGCGGTGATGGATGGTGATCTGGACCGGTTCGTGAATGGATGGTTGCGTGCGGGGTGTCCCCGTCAGCGAAATAAGGAAATTCAAATTGACGACTGATGGGAACGGTTCCGTTTCCAGTTTGAGCTGGAATGAGATCGAGAAAACTTCCAAAGACTCGCTGTTTGCGGGGAAAACCTGGAAGTGGTCGCCCAATGCCTGGTCATTACCCCATGAGGCCTTTTGTTTTTTGGAAGATCTGGGAAATGCAGGTCTGTCCTTTTTTAAGGCACTGGATAGGTTGTATTTAAAATCTGCCAGGAACCAGAAAATTCTTCGCAACCACGATCTGTCTGTGCCATGGGTGGCCGAGTATTTTGATCGTGGGAAGCCAGACTGGTTGGTCCAGCATTCCCGTTCTCCCAGAATGCAGGGTGTGTTACCCTCGGTTCTGCGTCCTGATTTATTGCCTACTTCGGACGGATTTGCTTTGACTGAATGGGATTCCGTACCGGGAGGGATTGGGCTGACTGACCACCTCGGGAGGCTCTACCTCAAACAACATGCTCCTGATATGGCGGGAGCATTTGCAGATATGCTGGTTGCGCAGGCGGGCGAAAAGGGCAGGAGTGCTCAATTTGCGATTTTGGTGAGTGATGAGTCTGCCACATATTTGCCAGAAATGAGTTGGCTGGCCGAGGAGCTAAGCAAGCATGGTCTTGAGGTGCAAGTGGGCAACCCAAACGAAGTGGTCTTTTCCAGCAACCAGGCCTTCCTCAACGGTGTGTGCATCGATGTGGTATACCGGTTTTGGGAACTTTTTGATCAGGAGGTTTCACAAATGCCTCATTTCGCACAATCGGTGGAGGCAGGAAACCTGGTGGTCACTCCCGGAATGCGACCCTTTTTGGAGGAAAAACTATCTCTGGCCCTGTTGCATCATTCGAGGTTGCAAAGATACTGGGAAGAAAACCTGGATCAGGGAGAGTTTGAACTTCTTTGTAAAACGGTGCCCAAGACATGGGTGCTGGACCCTGCACCGGTGCCTCCGGGAGCATTTTTGGATGGGCCGAAGATAGACGGTTTTCCTCTGGGGAATTGGATGAACCTTGGTGCTGCATCCAAAAAAGAAAGACCTTTGGTGATTAAAGCCAGCGGTTTTCATGAGACTGCATGGGGGGCGAGAAGTGTGGTTGTGGGGGAGGATGTTTCCGGGGAAGAATGGTCCACTGCTTTAGGGGAAGCCCTCCAAGCATACCCATCTCCAGTTTTCATACTTCAGGACTTTAAAAAGCCGGTGGTCATGCGGCACCCGGTCTTTTCTGAGTTGGGGGAAATCGAGCCGATGATGGGCAGGTTGCGACTTTCTCCATATTACTTTGTGTGTGGTAAAAAACTATCGCTGAATGGAGCACTGGCGACTTTTTGCCCGGCAGACAAGAAGGTCATTCATGGAATGAAGGATGGTGCCCTTCTTCCTTGCAGGATTCCGGATGCAGAGGGCTAGCTAGGGGCTTTCCCTTTCGTGGTAATCAGAACTAGCAATCAGCCCATCCGCTTCCACATTAATAAACCACCCTGTCGTTCCGGCGGGTAAGGGCCAATCTGCCCGCCAAATGGTGCCCTGCTTGACCAAGCGGATTGGTGTCTGGATCCATTTTCGTTTCCCGGTAACTCCCTTTTCAGTGGAGTGAACAAGGGTGGCCTCTTTGAGCGGGCGATCGGAACTGAAGCGGGCATAAGCCTGTTTCCCGATAACGCCCGAGCTTAATCGTTCGCACCAAAGCTTTCCGGTGGTCACAATTTCTCGGGCAAAAGCATAGCTCTCTGGTCTGGTCCAAGCCGGACGATGCCCGTGCCCCATATTTGGTACAAGCGAAACTAGATTGGGCCCAGCCTGTTGCAGATAAGACTTTTTCAGGATTTCCATAGGAAAGTGTTTATCGCCAGGCCAGGAAAACCAGAGTGCGGGCATCTTAGCACGGTCCAGCCGTTGTCCTGCCTCCCATCCATTAAGATAGACCGGGTTGCTTGCCAGGGCACCCTTGTAGTGGTTGTCCGCCTCGTTCAAATATCCGCATCCATACACCGGGATGGCGAAAGAGAACCTTGAGTCGATTCCCATGACAATGGAAGTGATAATTCCTCCCCAGGATACTCCCATTAGACCGACTTTGGAGGAATCAACCTCGGGTAGAGAGCGAAGGAGCGAATGAGCCAGAATCGTTTGGGAAACGGCGTGGTACATCCACTGGTCAGCCAAGGCTTGGTCTGAATCGCCAAAAATTCCAACCCGTTGAGGACCTGCCCATGGGTGCCTATGCCAAACCTTTTTGCCCTCATCGTTGTCCACCTTGCTATCAGTCTGCCCCTCCACCGCGATGCTGATGGCAGCAAACCCTTGCTCGTTCCAACGCACCACCCATTCCTTGAAGGCGGAGCCTCCGCCACCATGCACCAGTACGACCGCTGGCACCTTGGAACCGGTTGACTTTGGCATTCCCAGCCAGCCGTAGCTACGGGTACTTTTTCCCTTCCAGGGCAGGGCATCGAAGAAAATCGCCCGTGGGTTGTCAGAACTTTTAGAACCTTTGGCCGAGTGCACCTGAGGGGCATCGGTGAGGGAGCCTAGTTGCTCTATTTTTTGAAGAAGGTCGGGTGACCCTTTTAAAAAGGCACAGGAAAAAAGAAAGGTAGAGAAGATACGAAGCGTTTTCAAAATTTTACTTTCCAATAGTGGTAAGGGAGAAATTATCGGTTCTGAAAGGAGTGACAGGCAAGGTGACCGCACCAATTTTGTCGTAGAGGTTGCAAGAAGGGTTGTCTGCCCAGGCATATCGAACAGCTACAGGGGAGGGCACTGATTGCGCCCAAACCTCCACCTTGTCTTTGCCAACGATTTTGGCTTCGGCCCAAACGAACTTTTGATTTTCACCACAGATGGAAAATCCGGTGGGTGTCCGAGTGTCGAAGGAATACAGAGATCCATCTACAGATTCGAAGCTAAGCAAGATTTTGTCACCCTTGATCTCCATCGACTTGTAGCGTGGGCTTTGGTGCGGCACGGGGTGACCGTAATCCTTGGCAAGGGCATGACGAAGGAGGCGTTTGGCGACGATTTGCTTATTTCGAGGGTGAATATCTCTTCCCTCTCCTGCGTCGATGATAACTGCCTCGCCTAAATTCTTGAGCTTATCAAGGGTGAGGGTTTGGGATTCTCGAAGTTCCGCCCAATCGGAATCACTCGGCTCAGTGGACTCCTTATTGAAGTCTGCCAACTGCACCCAGTAAAAGGGAAAGTCTCCCTGACCCCAGGCTTGCCTCCAGGACTGAATCATCAGGGGGAATGTTTCCCGGTAGGCATATCCACGACCCGCGTTAGTTTCACCCTGGTACCAGATCGCACCTTTGATTCCATATCCTATGATGGGGGATAGCACGCCCTGGTAAAGGTTAGCAGGTCTGTGCTGCCCAATCATATCGTTCCTCGGTTTTCTCGGGGGGCGACCCTGGGCTTTACCGGCTTTTTGATCAGCTTGCCATTGGAATAATTTTTCTTCGTAGGCTTTATAAAGTGTTTCGTAGTTGTAAGTTTTTTCCTTGTCTTCCCACAACTTTAGGTAGGTTCGGGAAAGAGGATTTTCTCTTAATTTATCCCGGGGGATCCATGCTTCGCAGGCAGAACCACCCCAGGCGTTATTGATCAACCCTACAGGTACGCCGAGGATTTGGTGCAGGCGGCTGCCAAAAAGAAATCCTACCGCGGAAAAGGAAGCTCCCGTGTCAGGACTGGCGGGTGCCCACGACCCCTTAAAATTATTTTGTGGAATCTGAGTACCGACTTGAGGTACGGAAATGAGACGTAAGTTTGGATGGTTGGCTGATAGGGCTTCAAGGTCAGCATCATCGGATCGATTAATGGCCCATTGCATGTTGGACTGTCCGGAGCATAACCATACCTCACCAACGAGTATATTCTCATAGACTAGGGTATCTGGGAGGTTTCCCCCATAAGAGATGATCATATTCTTTGGGTCGGATGATGCCTCTAAGGGCGAAAGTGTAATTCGCAAGTTTCCGGACTTATCAGCCTTTGCATCGTAGGTTTTTCCCGCAAAGGTAAGAGATACGGAGGAGTTTGGATCAGCCCAACCCCAGACCGGGCAAGCATGGTCCCTTTGCAATACCATATTGGACCCGAAAATAGATGGCGTGGAAATTTTTGCCCAAAGGAACGAAACTGCCCCAAGGCATATTACCGAAAGCACGGCGAGTTTTTTCATAGGTTGTAATCGATTACGAAAACATCCTCCAGTAGCGGTTTGAGGAGGTCGACAAAGGCTTGGTGCGAAGGGTGGGGAAGGTAGTTTGTACGGGCTTCCTCATTGTGGAAAGTGACAAGAAAACAATGGCTGAACCCTTTGTTTAATCCCTCCGGACTATTATTGGTTCCCCATTCGATCGAGGCAATTCCTGGGATGGAGTCCTTTAGCTGTGGAAACCGATCTTCAATCTCATTAATTTGTTCCGGAGTGGTTTGTTCTGTAAATTTAAGGCACACGATGTGACGGATTCGGATCGTGTTGCTCTCTTTGGGCTTGTTGTTCTCAGAATGAGTCATCCCAAAAAAGATGCAAATGTTCTCAACTAGGGCGAGGGAAAGTTTTGCTACTACAAAATTTTTTTTTTCGGGAAGTAAACTGGATATAGGTAAAAGAAGCATGCTGGAGTTTTGATAAAAATAACCGTAAGGACTTCCTCCTACTTGACTTAGGCGTTTGGATCGACATCATGTTTTTTATGACTAGTGAATTTGATTGGTTTATGGTGACCATGCCTATTTTTGCCATTGTGGTGTACTTAATTGTGATGATTGGGTCTATGGAAAAACAGCCTAAGTTTCTTGAGGCAGATGGCGTAAAGAAAGTAACGACTCTTCTTTTTGTTGGTCTTTTCGGTGCAGGGATTTTGGTATCTCTTTACTACATGATTTTACGATTTGTAGACCTACTAGCCAATTATTAGGTTCTCTATCTTTGAGTCCTCAGTCTGAGTTTATTGTTCCAACCCGTAGAGAACTCTTCAGAGCACTAGTTGTCATTTCGAATTGGTTTTTTACAACCATTGTTCGTCCCTCTTGTTCCGGTTTTTTTCAGCAACAACTTTTTTGCTCTTATTCATCTATTTCCATTCCTGCTATCAGAACTCTCTTTTTTTACTTATGCGGGATAACTCGTTTTAGATGTCTTTGGACTTTCAACTAACCTAACTTTTCTTCTACGATGGATGCTTGGCAATCATGGGAGCACACAATCATTCGATGGGGGCTTGCTATAATCTTACTTTCCGTTTGGACATGGCGTTTTAAAAAGCCAACTAAGTTTCGTGGCAGACGGGCCCAGAATTTGTCTGAAGAATTTCAAGTTTATGGATTATCAAAGAGAACTTTGTATGTGGTAGGTTTTTTGAAAATCACAATTTCTCTTTGTTTTTTTCTGGGGCATCTATTTCCATTCTTAATTCGTCCCGCTGCAATCATGCTTTGTATTTTAATGATCAAAGCAGTTCTCTGTCACCTCCAGGCTGAGAGAAATAAACTTTTTAAGGCACTGCCTGCTTACCTTGTCCTTTTTTTTAGTACCTATTTGGTAATCATGTAGGATGGTTCAGTTTTTTGAACTTTCGAACAAGGTCTGTTTGGCGCTTTAGAGTCTTATCGTTACGAATCGCCATTGCATAGGCGGCGGGATCCCCAACGAAAATTACTTTTTTCTTAGCTCTTGTGAGCCCAGTGTACACTAAGTTCCTTTGCAACATCATAAAGTGTTGTTTTAGTAGCGGGAAGATAACCACCGGATATTCGCTACCTTGGCTTTTATGCACAGAAATAGCATAGGCGGGTTGAAGGTCCGTCACCTCCATGCGTTCATACCGAACAGTTTTCCCTTCAAAATTAATCTCTAGTACCCCATTAATTGAATCAATTTTAAGGATCACTCCAAGATCACCATTAAACACATCCTTATCGTAGTTGTTTCTTGTTTGTATGACTTTATCTCCTTCGCGGAACAGTAAACTCCCCATTATATAAGTGGCTCCAGTTGGGTTAAGCTGTTCTCTTATTTGATCATTCAAATTTCCAATTCCACCAACACCGCGATGTAGGGGTGCTAAGACTTGAATATCAGACTTAGGATCTAATCGAAAAGTTTCTGGGAGTACTTTAGACCACAGATTACAGACTGCATCTACACATTGCTCAGGGGTTTCGGCTCGTATAAAGTGTACATCTTTTTGTTTGGGTAATGCAGATTTAGGCTCAAGAGGAGAGGGAAGAACAGATTTCCCTTTAAGTATATTGTGAGCGAGCCCAACAATGCCACTATCTTTTGCCTGACGAAAAGTAACCGCCAGACGAGTGACCGGAAGTTCTTGGCATTCGATAAGATCCTTAAGCACATTACCCGAACCGACAGAAGGTAGTTGGTCGGCATCGCCAACCAAAAGGAGGTGAGCATTCGATGGCAAGGCTCGAAGTAAGGCTGCTGCAAGGCGGACATCAAGCATACTGGCCTCATCCATAATCATGAAGTCGCAAATTAATGGATTTTGTTCGTTCATACTAAATCCACCCTGTGATGGTTCGAAATTTAGTAAACGGTGCACTGTTTGTGCAAAATGAGAAGTGCTCTCCGCCATTCTTTTGGCAGCTCGTCCAGTGGGGGCCGCAAGTAATACCTTAGTCTTTTTGGCTCGAAGGATTGATACAAGTGCCCGCAAAATAGTAGTTTTTCCGGTACCTGGACCGCCAGTTAATATCGAAACTTTCGAGGAAAGCGCCTGCCTAACTCCTTCGGTTTGATTGGTGGCAAAATCGAAACCTGCTTTTTGCTGAGCCCATTCAATTGCTTTATCAATCAGGATGGGAGGAAGACTCGAATTGCCCTGAAGTAATTGTAATAGAGAATTGGCTAGTGAGCTTTCTGCTCTGGCCGTGTTTGGTTGCTGAATCCAGTCTTGTACCGATACAACTATCTCTCCTTGGCTCAGCAGTGAATCTAGATGTTTTTCAACATCATTTGAATTTGCTTCGAGTAGTTCACATGCAAGCAGAGCAATCTCACGTCTTTCAAAATGAGTATGCCCTTTATCCTCACACTCCTGAATAATGTGCAAAATGCCAGCTTCAATTCTGGGTGTACCATTGTTGGCTAACCCAAGATTAAGAGCAATTCGATCGGCCGTCTTAAAGCCTATTCCTTTAATTTCACGTATAATACGATATGGGTCGCTTTGAAGAATTGTTTTGGCTTGATTTCCGTATTTTCTGACAAGTCGTAAACAAAGTGCATCCGAAACTCCATAAGTCTGCAAAAACATCATTACCTCGCGAACAGCCTTTTGTTCTTCCCAAGCTTCCTTGATACTTTTTGCACGCAGTTTTCCAATGCCATCAATTTCCCGTAGTCGTGCAGATTCCTCCGAGATAATTCTTAATGTGTCTGCCCCGAAATGTTCGACAATCTTTTCTGCATAAGTTTTTCCGATCCCATGGATCAGTCCACTTGCTAGGTATTTCCTTATTCCATATGCGGAAGCAGGTAATTTGCTTTTTAAGGTTTTAAATGAAAATTGCTTTCCATGCTTGGGGTGGATGGTCCAGGTGCCGGAAAGAACCAATGTTTCGCCACATTGCACCTTTGGGCCTTTTCCTACTACCGTAATCTCTTCTTTGAGTTCAGCACCTTTTAATTTACCAATCAGAAATCCATTTTCGTCATTATAAAAGGTAATTCTCTCAAGAACTCCTTCGATCTCTTGGATGTTTTGTGTGCTTGGATCTTTGCCCATTCCCAAGAATGATTGATTTGTTAAAATGCGCGAGTAACCAAAGCTTAATACTCAACAGATAACTCAATTCCAAGTTGTTGAAACAATTGATCTGAAAAATTTCCAGCTTCTCCAATTTGGTCAATTCTGTAGAAAATCATTCCTCGATAATAGGTAGACCATTTCCGACCCGCCCCCAACATAACGCCGTAGTAATATGACGATTCGAGCGTATCGGAAAGATCATCGTTATCAATTACCAAGTTTTTTCTTGAGACTGAATAGCCAAGAGAACCATCTGCCTTAAAGAAAAAATCTTCATTGATTGCATGTTCCCATCCGAGGGACAGAAATGGAGATAGTAACAAATTAGTACCCCCTGAAGCGACTGTTCCAAATTGAGGAATTTCAATTTTTTTAGAATTAAAGAATTTGGTATCCAGACCAATCCCCCATGAGAGATTTTTAAGCAACCTACGGTATTCCGCCCGTAAATTAATTCCAGTCTCATATTTCACCATAAAGTTTCCGTTTTGATTGGAGAATTCGGTTTCTTCAGGAACTAATGGACCGAGATAAAATCCTAGAATATTTTTACTGGGTATTGAAATTTCATTATTTTGCGAAAAGGTTTGTTTGGGGTAATTTTCAACCATTATTTCACTTTCTGCTAATTCACTTGGCGGAGGAGGAGAAGTGATCGGTCTAACACCCTTCACGCTATCAAGATTAATGCCCTTGCGAGTGTACTCATCTTCCACTGCACGCATTTTCTCTCTAAGCTTTGCAAAGTTTTTCCGAACCGTTTCAAGAGCCATTTCTCGGTTTGAAAGTTCTTGTTCCTTATCCTTACCTTGGATGCTAGGAAGAAAGCAAAACCCAACGAGTAAGAATCTAACAAGAAGTACACACATCAGTTTTTACCTAAAATAATTCTTGCGGCAGCCTTAGCTTGTTCTTGGCTTGGTAATTCTGACTTTTTAAGCTCTTTAAGTTCATATTGGGTAAGTTCTTTTGAACCAAGAGTGGAAGGGTCGACTTGTTCAAAGGAAAAGAATGTTTCCCAACTTGACCATTTTCGGCGTGAATAATCATAACACCTGACCGAAGAATTCTCATGTTGAAGCAATAACCAATCATTTAAATCTGTGGAGTATAAATAAGGGTAGACTTTTTTATTGCTCCAAATCCATCCTGATCTCTCTGTCCAAAACCATAAGTCTCCTATCTCACTTGGATGGGAATAAATCCATCCTAACCAATAATGGAAAATCCAATTTTTACCTGACTCCCAGAATGGCCCAAACCAATATGAGCTAAACCAGTTAAAACCATCTATTGAAACTGGGAATCCAGTTGATGAACTGTCCGCCTTTGTTACTTCCTTAAAATCTTTCGACAATGCCTGAAATTCTGCTGAATTAAATGAAATGGTTTGAGCAATCGACCGAGTTACATCAAATGTCTTTCGGTCGTCATGTAACTTGTTCTCAGAAAAATGGGCACTG
>Ga0255752_10005271_pt1 | contig 12621 bp, 15 predicted proteins | sample 011ome_25_FD_179952 | JGI IMG/M metagenome (GOLD analysis project Ga0255752, IMG submission 179952) | Coastal salt marsh microbial communities from the Groves Creek Marsh, Skidaway Island, Georgia - 011512CT metaG (version 2) | ecosystem: Environmental > Aquatic > Marine > Intertidal zone >...
CATATTAGTCCGTAATTATTCGACGTATAACGTTCGTCATACTTCATTATCCAGTTCATATATTCACTCGTTGAACAGCCCAAATATTCAATTGTATGTTTTTTCTTGAGATGTTTCAAACAATTGTATATGCGAGTTCTCACACATCGTTTGAATTTCTCAATTGGTTCATCTCTTTCACAATCTTTGCATTTTAACCTGTTATACCTAAAACGTTCTTTATGTTTGATTTCTGTGCAATAACGACAAGTTTTGTTTTCAATACCAATATTTTCTTGTTCTTGAGCTTTAATTTCATGCTTTTCCTGAGACCTCTTTTTTTTAAAAGAAGTCGCTTGTTCTATGAGAGTTTGTCTGTGTTCATCGTCTACCTGATATCGTTGCTTTCTGTTGGTATTATTACATACCTTGCAAATATTTCGGTTTTTAATGAACTCATTTATATCCCTACTCTCAGAACACACTCTGCATTTTTTACAGCCTTCTACATTACAAGAATTATTATGGTATTGTATTCGCTTCTGGTCATTACTGCACTGTTTACAAACATTTCGTCTTAAAATAAACAAACTCTCGTCTTTTATTTCCTTACATGTTGAACATGTTTTATATGTCGCACTCATTGGGTTTGTATCTATACCATGCCGATATTTTTTTTATATTGTTTTAATACTACTACGTATTCACTAGGGGGTATCAACCTTTTCAGTCCCCCTGTTGCCGACCCCGATGGGTTTAGTTTTGTCGATCGGCATTGTAAGGTTTAGTATCGCCCACATTCATTCTAAATGTGTCGCCGACTTTCATAACCTTCACAATATGACACATCATAGACATTCGATGCAAACTAGGTTGTCTGTTGAACAACACAGCATCCCCGTCCATCATGTGTCGGTGAACAATATCACCATTTTCCAAGCGAATAGATTCTCGGTCAACATACCGCAAGGATATATGTTCACCATTCTTCCTTTCCAGAATTTTCGCACCAGGGTGTTCGTCGGGACCCCGTTGCACTAGTTTCATAAGGAACTCGCGGTTACGGTCATTCACCATTTCTGGCTTCGTAATATTCATCGCAATCTTTAACGGAACACCCAGCTGTTTTACCGACAAGTTTGGGTCACCTGTAATAACCGAACGAGCACTAAAATCAACACGTTTTCCCATCAAATTGCCTCGAATACGACCATTCTTGGAGTTTAATCGACCCATTATACATTGAAGTGGACGACCTGACCTCTGCGCCATCGGTGCGACACCCTTGATTTTATTATTCACAATCATTGCGACGGAATGTTGCAAGATTGTAAACCAACCTTCCGTCACATTCGGGTGCGTTTCGGGATTCGCCAACTTTTCTCGAAGAATATTATTCGTCTTAATAATGTTACTATAAATATGAGTCAAATCATCTTCACTTCGCTGTTGGGCATCATGTTTCACCGAAGGTCTCACTGCAGGTGGCGGCACCGGTAATACCTCCAATATCATCCAATCGGGACGAGACCATTTGGGACTAAAACCCATAAACGATACATCATCATCGGATATCCGCTTGAACATCTTTAACACATGTTCCGGAGTTAACTTCAGTGTTACCTTCTGGCTTTCTGTTTCACCTTTTGTGTCGATATTTTCCCAAATCGCGCACACGGTAGCCATACCCTCCAACTTTATTTTATCTGGCTGTCTACAACCACACCCATCTTCGGTATGTTCACCACACCGCTTTATCATTTTTGACGTTAACGCTGATACATAACTCCATCTGTCTTCTTCGCTCCTAGACAAAATGTGCTTATGTTGATTCTTATTAATCAATAATTTACTACACTTATAACAGACTGAACGAGCTATTTTGATAACATCCTTTATATGCTGAATCGCAAATACAGGTCGAGCCAACTCAATGTGTCCAAAATATCCAGGTGTATCGATATACGTCATCCCATCTGTGGGACAAATCATTCCTGGTTCCAATACACCCATGCGAGGATCAAATAATCCTCCAACAACGGGCTTATTATTGTTATAAGTATCTCGAGATGTTACCTCCACAACAGAATTCTTTCGAATTTCCTCGGGAGATAGCATACTAAATTGAATACCTATGATTCTGGACGGAGTCCTTGAACTGTCCATATTTGAACGACGAGACATGTTACTATAATATAGAAGTGTATATTTTATATTGTTTATAACAACTAAATTACAAATCAATTTTGTATATGTTCGTTACGTCGCATATACACAAATTATATTTATATCAAAAGGTAATAAACGTTAACATTGTATATTTACTAACATCATTTGTTAGCTATTATGGGTTCTAAAAAAGGCGATAAACAAAAATACAATACCCGAAGTCAGAACAAGCGAAGACGAAATCGCGACGATTCTGACGATGAATCAGATGAAAACATAGTTCTCGAACTGGAAAATTCTAGCGATGATTATGAAACTGTTTCAGAATCTGAAACCGACTCTTCTTATAATCCTCCGACTAAACCAACGAATATCAAACAGCGTATTCGTAAGAATATTATTGAAAGTGAGTCAGATGACGATGATGGGGAGGACGATGATGGGGAGGACGATGAGTCCAGTGAAGACGATGACGATAAATCGGCAATTAATCCACGTGAACTTCGTAAAACAATCGCTACTCTTTTTCCTTCGAATTACATTAATAAAAAGGTAAAGGCGGACGACCGTGAATCAAAACGCACGAAAAAACAATCACGCAAAAATGTTCATAGAAAACGTTGTCGACGATATAAATCCGAGTCCGAGGATGAAGACGACGATTCAGAAGAATATTACGAAGATGACGAAGACGATGAAGGTGATATGGAGGATTTTAATATTATCATTTCTGCACTTACGGGAGGCGGAATGAGCGGTGCAGATGCAAGTGATATGAAAGCAATTGAAGACGATAAAGATGAAGAATGTAATAGTGACGATGAAAAACTTTTTATGAAAGAGAATTACGAAACTATTTCGATTCCAAACGTTGAGAAAAAGGTATCTGATAAAAAGACAAAGAAGGATAAACAATCAAAACGTCACAATAAATCAGACAAATCTGATGCGTCCGAAACCGTCGACGCCGAGACGGAATATAAAGACCTTGTCGAACTAAAAAAACAATTGTCTGAAAAACTAGCCAAACGTCCTAATAATAAAATTCTGTTAAACGCGGTTGAAGAATGCCGCAATTCAATTCGCAAGCTTATCAAAAAATCTCGCATGAAAAACGCCAAAAAATATTATAAAATGGTTAACGGCGAGGACGAAGAGAAAACCGGTGAAATCGAATATTTTAAAAAACAATTGTCGAATAAAGAACAATTGCGTGTTATCAAAGAGTTAAATGAAATTAATGAACATACGAGTATTAAAAAACCATATCGCCTTACTCTTCTCGATAGCAATATTCCTCCAAAATATAAAGCAACCGTTATGCAAAAAGTGAATATGTTACGCTCGATGGAACCAGGTGACCCTGAATATTTTAAACTCAAAACATGGGTTGACGGTTTTATGCGTATTCCCTTTTCACAATATAAAACTCTGGATGTGAATATTACCGATGGTATTGAAAAATGTAGCGAATTTATGGAAAACGCGAAACAAACATTGGACGAATGTGTTTACGGTCTGAATGACGCAAAAATGCAAATTATGCAGATGATTGGACAATGGATTACCAACCCGGGTGCATTAGGAACAGCCATCGCCATTAAAGGTCCTCCAGGAACAGGTAAAACCTCGCTTGTAAAAGAGGGTATCAGCAAAATTTTAGGGCGCGAATTCTCGTTTATCGCATTAGGTGGAACCGGGGATGCGAGTTTCCTTGAAGGGCATGGGTATACATATGAAGGCAGTATGTGGGGTAAAATTGTGCAAATATTAATGGAAAGTAAATGCATGAACCCAGTCATATATTTTGATGAGTTAGACAAGGTTAGCGACACTCCCCGAGGAGAAGAAATCATCGGCATTTTGACCCATCTTACTGATACTTCGCAAAATAGCCAATATCATGATAAATATTTCAGCGAAATCACTTTTGACCTCAGTAAATGTCTATTCATATTCAGTTATAACGACGAAAGCAAGGTAAATCCAATCTTGCGCGACAGAATGTATCGCATTATGACGAAGGGATATGAAGCGAAAGAAAAACTAATTATTGCAAAAGATTTCCTGTTACCTAAGATTCGCGAACAAGTCGCATTCAAGGATGATGAATTGATTATTCCCGACGACATTTTAACCGAGATTATCAAGAATGATGCTATTACATTGGAGGAAGAGGGTGTTCGTAATCTGAAGCGATGCTTGGAAATTATTCATACCAAATTAAACCTTTTTCGATTGATGAAACCCGAGAAGAACATTTTTGCGAAAGAGATTGATATGCAAATTACCTTTCCCGTTACAGTTACGAGTGACCATATTAAAAAATTAATCGAATGTGATAATGAACCGAATCAGAGCTTTCTTGCTATGTATGTGTAATGTATATTTCAAAACCTATTAGATATATAATCTATTATTATATATCTATAATGAGTCAAACTGAAAATTGCAATGCTATGATTCGTTCACGTGAAATATTAAATACAGTTCATATCAGCATTCAAGACGGCACGTATCGTAATATTATAAATTTAATCGAATCTTATATAGAGGCAAATTGTAATCATGAATATGTTGACGACTTAATTGATATTGACCCAGATACATCAAAAATGATTCGATATTGTATACATTGCGAACATTCTCCTTGATTTTTTGTATATAATTAGATGTTTCGATATATAGCCATTCCGACCTCTTGTAAATCAATCATGACTTTTTTTAAGTTTTCTATGTTTTTTTTATCGTTCGACTTTTCATTCACATGTTTTTCCATTAAATTCACAAAATCATATACTATTTTGTCCTCATCCTCCTCGCAAATGTCTTTCCAATAATCAAAATCGTCCTCGGGAAAATGTGTGTTGAATATTTCGTTTATCACACTAGGATGGATATGTTCATCTATACATAATTCATTCAGGTATGCAAATGCGATATCATTTATGCATCGCATACATTCAGGCGCTATATTGTTGTTCATTAATGTAATGGTAGTCATCATTTCATTAATTGTAATCAAAACTTTGTTGGGTTATCATTCGCTTAAAATAAAATAAACCTTTCAATTTTATAGTTATTCCTCAACTGTCTCTTCCTCTTCAACGGTCTTTTCCTCTTCAACGGTCTCTTCCTCTTCAACGGTCTTTTCCTCTTCCTCTTCAACGGTCTTTTCCTCTTCCTTTTCCTTTTCCTCTTCAACGGTCTTTTCCTCTTCCTTTTCCTTTTCCTCTTCAACGGTCTTTTCCTCGTTTGTAAAGAATGTAAACATTCTAGGTGTGCTACTCTGACTATCAACTTCCTCGACGACGGATTCTTCAGATTCCTTATCAATTGTTACATTATCGGTTTCATTCTTATCAGCAGGACATTCACCACCTAACATACACGTAACATAATCAGTAAACCCTTTAAACATCTTATATTATCTCATGTTAATATAAAATTTACAAAACTTTTTACTGTGCTGCCTTACATGCAGTTTGATTTCCACCACGGGTTCTCAATAATTCAAGTTGTGTTGCGTCCAGGCATAAATATCCCTGAGAATTACTCATACCATTAGAAGTTAACGCACATTCCTCAGACAAACTACCAGATGCTTCGGAAAATGTATCTAGCTTACTATTTAAAGATTGGGGTCCATATAAACCTTGGATATTCTTAACACGTTGTGCAGTTGGGAGACTAGATGTGCTCTCGATTAAATTTCGGTCTTTAATATCTATATTTTTATCGCCAGGATATGTAGCATAATGAACAGGTCTAAATCCTTCTGTGTCTTTCAACATTGTATGCTTAGGAAACGAGTTATACGCGGCAACTTTTTGCGATGAAAGACATGTAGACATTGTGATTACGATACCCAATACAATAATGGCGATTAAAAGCCCGGTTGATATCTTTACAGGAGATTTCATGATTACTTATATATTTTACCAGAGAAAATCTATTCCTATAAAACATATTCTCCGGGAGATACCCCCGGAGATACTCCAGGACTATCTACTTGGGATGCAGATTTAAACGTCTTTTTATCTATGTCTGTTAAAGAACGATACAACTTTTGCAATGGAGCTGTATATGATGCGAATGCAGGATTGATTATACTTCCTTGTATTTGATTTTTTAATTCTCCTATCTGTTCAGGAAGTCCTTGAATCGTATCCAATACCTCCTGGGGTGCATCTTTCAACAACGAGCCAATGTTCCCTAAATATTTTGACGCAATTAATTGGGTGATTGACGAAAGTTTGGTTAACTCATCAACATTTTCTTTTCCAAATTGCGTATTACTATCTAAATTATCTTGAATATTATTGTCCGCTTCATTAATCATTTCTTTCCCTTCCGCAGTGCGTTGTCTAACTCCTTCATATTTACCTGTTTTTTTATTATATTCTGCTACACGGTTATAATATGCCTGTTTCATAGTTAAAAAATTCGGATTTAATAACATCTGTCGTGATTGTGTATTTCGACATGCTTCTCCATAATAAAACATAGGGTCACATATTCCTTGCCGATTGTAACTCTCATATTTAAATACTAAATACATTATTACGTAAAATAGCCCAAATAACACCAATGTAATTACTGATCCGAAATAATAAGGTCGATTATAAGTAAAATAGTCTATCGGTATATATTTATATTTGGTCATTATAATATATGTGACGTTTTTTACCTCGCATATCTACGACGCCTGCACTGTCGTTAATGCTCCATCTGTAATATAATTACCTAATACAAAGGAACCCACCAATTTCGATACTGTATCACGTAATTTTGCTATATTCTTTTGTATTGATATTCCTAAACTGTTGGTTTCGGCATATTTTTCAGGCACATCTGTAGACACCTGTTTCGACAAACGAGATGCACTACTGTCTAATCTCGCATTAATTGTTCCTAAATCGGTTGACGATGATTGGATATCATTCATCACTGCAGAAATCACTTCGCCTTGAGAATTCTTCATATATTGTTCGAATGTTCGCTGAGGATTTTCACCAAATAAATATGCGTTTGTTATTACACTGATTCGATTTTGATAATCGGTATAATTCGCATATACGTATGCAAACAATATTGATATAAACATGGCTCCAAATAATAAAATTACCATGATTGTTTGACCCCATTTCATATATTGTGCTGTATTTGGTGGAATATAATATCGCGTAAATACACTTTCCATCGATTGCTTTTCTGGAATATTCTCTTTTCCATCATTATTTATTTCATTCACTGTTGTTGTATTAGAAGACATGTGAAATTATATAATATGCGGCGATATATTATAACCTGTGTAAAATACATAAAAAGAGATATTATAGTATTATTATAGCAAAATGAGTCTTACCAAGGATGAACGGTTAAATCTTAAAAATATGATGGGTGAAATGGATTACCAAGATAACACCGACATGATTCGTCGAGTCAAGCATAGTGTGAAGATTCGTAACAATATTCGAAGAATGGAAGACCTAAAGCGTGAACACGTCATTTTACGTCAACAATCTCCCGAACAATTTTTCAATATTGTTTATGCTGAATGTAAATTTTTATACGATAACTACATGGATATTTTTACACGTGTTATGAAGGACGAATTAGATATTGGTATTATGTCCAAACTTCTTATTGTTCTCAAGCTTATTGAAGACGGGCAAATGGACCAACAAGATGGTTCGGTTCGAATTGGACGTTTATTGAAAGATTTATATCTAGATTCCGCTGTTCGCAGGGCTGATAATCTAGATAAAGAACGCAATGATAATGAAACACCGGTTCAAATTACAGGGAAAGAGATTTCATGGACAAAATATAAGTCTGCGGGTATGAACACTTCCGTATAATTATAGATAATACATTTGACTGTATACACATATCAAATGTATTATATTACACATTTTTTATTTTCATATCGTCATCGTTTGACCGTTTCGTTTTTTTTAATATATCCATCTTTCGCGTCTTACTATCAAACAAACTCATCGTATTACATACATTTGTTTGCAAACTGCTACTTGATTCTCGTTTACGTGTTTTATATTTATCTAACGCATCTTCATAATCGTCTTCGTCTTCGTAATCGTCTTCATCCGGTGGATTTCCTACCTCCTTCTCTAATTTACGTGCAAATTCTGCTTGTAATGGAAAAAACGATTTGTTTATCGCATGACCTATGCTAGCTCCTGCCTTTTCAAAACCGTCGACGTATTTTATGAATTCTGCTTCTCCATATAATTTACGATTTTCATCTTTCTTTTTCTCCTTTACATAATGAACTCCGTTCTTTATGTCTGTCGTTTGTATAAAATTCATATATTGAGGATTGTCTTCCAAACATTTAAACATGATATTATAGACATTTGTAGCTAAGCAAATCTGTTTATTTGCGATGTTTCTATAATTTTCTATGAAAAACTCGGTGCATTGTTTCACGTATCTATCTGTGAAATCGTGAATTGATTCGGCGTCTTTACATGTATTCGTCAAATAGAAATTCAACGTATTATTATTGGTCGTATTATTATTGGTCGTATTACCCATCCGGGGCATTACGTCAATCACTTTATTAACCAACTCCTGATTTCCTTTTACAGTTTCTTTCAATATTTCTCTTGTATTTTCTTGATTTTGCATTTGCATTTCTTGGTATTTTTCCATCATCAACATAAACATTGATTTCATATCATTCTTTTCTGCACGTTCTACTGTTAACTCTTCTACTAACTTTTCTATCATAACATCTTTGTTATTTGATGTGACTTCTTCGGACTTATCTTGTTTTATTTCTAGTTCAAGTTGAATGAATGAACATATCTTTTTGTGATTCCATAACGAAGCACGATGGTTATATTGCTTACCACATATACATTCATATACTTGTATTGAAGCTTGTTGTATTTTTGTTGTAGTTGTTGTATTGTGTTTTTTGCTTTGTAAATGTTTACCGAAGTCATTTTTTTTACTGCATGTATAGTTACATTTTTCACAATAAAATTGTTTACGAGTTTTATGCGATTTTTCAGTTGTATTATTCATATATATATACAACCGAAACATTCGCCTAAACATAATCCGCAACTCAATCACGCGATTTTTTTCGAAAATGTGTGCAGTCATTTTTATAAATCAATTTTGCAAATTACTGCATTTTAGTAACATTTCGTAAAATCCGAAATTTACGAAATATAAATAACCTGGGATATTCTATTTTGGAACTTTTTCCTATAATCCAAAAAGTTCCAATATGACAAACTTTCATCTATTTATATTTACTAGTTTTCTGGATTTGTGGGAAAAAGTTCCCACATTTACGAAATGTTAGTTATATTGATTATATAATCGGTATTTTCATTCTTCAGACCCTAATGTAGTGTGAATGCTATCAACATTACTAATTGTAAATATAATAATATCGGTTTTACATTCAGTCAAACATGTTCCGCAATGTCTTCATATGATGGAACGTGAAAATGCAGATGGATTATCTACTCGATATATCCAAGGTGAACTATTATTGAACATGTTATCTTCCATGGTAACATTCAAGATGTTCGTAACAATACACAATTCCTTATATTTATTACCTGTATTGGTAGAGAAAACATTCGCGTTCAGTATGATACTTACGATGTATTATTTAAAGCAAAAATATACCGGTGATTTATGTGATGACGATTGGCGCAGTGTCGATAGTGAATACTCCGACGATGATGATTGGTGTAGTGTAGATAGCGAATGAAAATTATATGTGTATAATTATATATGACGACTCAAAAGAAGAATAATAAATTGAAAAATAATAAAACACAGAAACGAAGGGATGTGGAATTTAGTCCGAATTTATCACCCAGAGAAATGTTCAAATTGGGTTCATTTGGAGGGACTTATTGGAGACCAATTAAATCTAAGTTTTTTAAAAATAAATTAAGAAATGTTCATAGAAAATATCCAAACAGTTGGTGGAAAAATATACCTGAAGAAAATTTGTCGTCAACTGACTATGATATCAAAAAAAATAAATACGGGGTGAAAGTAGGCACCTCACTTGATTTTTGGGAAAGTAAAAATTGGATTATGAAATCTCACCCATACGGATGGGTTCATTGGTATTGTGATTATTATATGGGTAAGAGGGGTGATGATGACGAACGACAAATAAAAAGGTGGAAAGCATTGGCTGGACCAAGAGGTCGGTTTATGAGATTTTTAGTAACTCAAATACTAAAACGAAAGGCGAAATGGGACGATGAATCAGTGAGTCCAAAAATAAGACAGGTTTTGCAACATTGGGGGTATAAACTGACGGAAAAAGATTATAAATATGAAGTGAAACGAAGAGGAATGAAAAAATAGTTATTCGTCTAGTAACATTACCGCCATAGCTGCATAATTGTGTAAATCCATTAATGTATCACGAATACTTTCATCATCTACCATATTCACACCATTTTTTGTAATAGACAGAGCACGTTGAATTTTATCCTCGATACGCATGAGCACACCAACAACCCCGAATTTTGCAAATGCATCTCCATAATCTGCATTTTTCTTCCGAAACATATCAAGTGCACTTGATTGAACACGTTCCATTTGTTGAACACGTTCCATGTTATAGATACATAATAAATAGATGTATCTATATTATTTTGTTATTCTTCGTATTCTCAATATATTATAGTGGAAAAATGGATATTCAGGACGAACCGGTTTTACATATTAAAAAAGGTAAGGGGCTAACAAAAGGGACACCAAGCTTATCTGAATCAAAACATTTTATATTTGATTTGGACGAAACAATTGGTTCGTTTTCAGAGTTGTATTTATTGTTTCAATGTATAAATAGTTTACCCACATCGTTACATAAAGACCCAAAATTGTTAGTAGATGAATTATTATTATTATTTCCTGAGTTTTTTCGTCACGGTATCGATGTTATAATGGCTTACTTGTATAAGAAAAAACGCGCGGGTGCATGTTCGGGTGTTCATATATACACCAATAATTCATGTTTACCTGATACATGGTGTTATTTTATTATGAATTTCATTGAAGAAAGGTGGAATATGAAAGGTTTGTTTGATTCTGTAATACGCGCATTTAAAATAAATGGTAAAATCGTAGAACACAAACGCACCATGAGCGAAAAGGCCCATAAAGATTTATTGAATTGTCTTCTACTACCATATGATACTGAGTTTTGTTTTATAGATAATGAACATTATGCAAAAATGGAACATAGATACGTTTATTATTTACAGCCTCGTCCTTATTATCATTATATGAATCGCAAACAAATACTCGAGCGATTTTTAAATTCTTACTTCGGTAAACAAATATCTACCTTTATGAACCAAGATATTCAACCTTTACTATATGAATGGTATAAAACGCAGAATTATTCGTTGTCTTCAACAAAACGAACCTTGGACTATTTGGAAATAGATTTGGATACTTCAGAACAAATATTCAAACATGTCCGAAAATTTTTAAAAATGACTCGTCGCAAATTACATACTCGTAATAATCGAAAATCACCAGATAATACTAGCAGAAAAAATAGATTATAAACTCGACTTCAATTGTAGTATCATCATTTCGTCCGTAGATAATCGTTGAAATGTGATACATTCGTCGAATTTATATTGAATAAATCGTTGACGACATTTACATAATATATGGGTGCCTGTATCTAGAAATTTAATATCTACCACAATTCCGCCATTTGTAAGTTGTCCATTACGTAACCATCTTACATGCTTTCCTTTATGAATTTGATAAATATAGTCAATATGGTAGAATTCAACTAGTTTATTTGTAATATTTTGTAATTGTTCACCAATTATACCAGTTGATTGTATCGCATTCAGGTTATCTTGGGATATTGTCGAAAGTGAATGTGTATTTAAGAAGTCTGAACTAACATTTTCCGCAGCAGCTAATAATGCAGGGACGTCTAATGTGGATTCTAAATCGGGGTTGTTTTTCTCACTGTCTATTAAATCTTGGACATGGTTGGTTAACATTTACTATATAATACGGTAAATGTTAATATCGTTTACACGTGTAAAGATTTGGTGTATACTATTCTACTATACTATACTAAATGGATTCTATTGTTGAATGTCCTCATTGCAACGAACCCATAATTATTGAAAAATTAAATTGTGGTATATTTCGTCACGGAATAATTACACCCTTGAAGATTTAAAACGCCGTTTTCACAACATAAAAAAATAATCAAGAATGTAAAATCAATAGTAGGAGTTTCGCCTACGATGGTCTAACTTTTTCCTCTTCCTTTTGATTATTTGAAGAGGTGAAAGACGAAATTTGAAAACACGCAGGGCGTTCTTGCTTCTCTATCCAGCACTTTGTTAAGTTCATTATATTGATTGCCGAATTAGCGTCTCGTGTTCTAAATACGATTTGTTTGACTTGGGGTCTCACGCATCC
>Ga0255752_10005286_pt1 | contig 12592 bp, 20 predicted proteins | sample 011ome_25_FD_179952 | JGI IMG/M metagenome (GOLD analysis project Ga0255752, IMG submission 179952) | Coastal salt marsh microbial communities from the Groves Creek Marsh, Skidaway Island, Georgia - 011512CT metaG (version 2) | ecosystem: Environmental > Aquatic > Marine > Intertidal zone >...
CTCGGTGTAGTCGCTCTCTCACAAAACGACTGGATTCAAAACGCAGTCAAAGAACGTTGCCGCATTGCTATGGAAGAAATCGTAGCGGCTGAAGTCCAACGCAAACTAGCCGCTGGTGAATCCATCACTGGCTCAAAGGACGACATTGTTATGGCGGCTAACGTGGAATCTGCGGCACAACGTCAGGCACGTATGGAAGCTGAACAAGCGGCACGGTTGGCAGAAGCTGGAGGTGTCTAATGAGTAACGCAAGAAATCTTGCGCGTCTAATCGTTGACTCAGGCGGTGATTTAGACACAAGCAACTTAGGTAACGCACCAAACCCAATTAACGCTGGAACTATTGCGTATCTTGGGATGTCTACAGCCCCCACGGGTTGGCTAAAAGCAAACGGTGCGGCTATCTCTCGCTCAACATACGCTGACCTATTTGCCGCCATTGGTACAACTTATGGTACAGGTGATGGGTCTACTACATTTAACATCCCTGACTTGCGTGGTGAGTTTCCACGGGGTTGGGATGATGGGCGTGGGGTAGATAGTGGGCGTGGTTTTGGGTCAGCTCAAGCTAATGCATACCAAGTTCATACCCACACACTTAGATATAACAATGCCGCCAATAGTGGTGATTATGGGAACGGTGGTGATTACCTTACTGCAAAAAGCACTGGACTTACACGAATTAGCTCACCGGGTGCAAGCAACGAAAGAGAAGGAAGCATGATTAATTCTTCAGGTGATGGCGAAACTCGTCCCCGAAACGTAGCCCTTTTAGCTTGCATCAAATACTAAGGAGCAACTATGAAACAAGTAATTCAATTAGATGCTCAAGGGTATTTTGTAGGCACAACAACGGCTGATGAGTCTCCACTTGAGCAAGGTGTTTACATGATGCCGGCAGATACTATTGACGTTGATGTTCCAACAGTTTCTGATGGACAAAGGGCTAAGTGGGACAGCGGCTGGGTGTTAGAGGATATTCCCCAACCTGAGCCAGAGCCTGAGTACATTCCAACTTACGCAGATTTACGAGCCGCAGAATACCCTCCAATCACCGACTACCTCGATGGTGTCGTAAAGGGTGACCAAGCGCAGATTGACGCATACATTGCGGCTTGTCAGGCTGTTAAAGCGAAGTATCCAAAGGTGTAACCAATGGAAGAAGTCAGCCACAAGGAAATCTTAGACCGCCTTGTAGCTGTCGAGCAGAAAGTCGATCAAGTCCACGCTGAGACCCGAACAATGGTCAGTGCTTTCCAAGCAGTTGACGGTGCGTTCACGGTCTTAGGGTGGATCGCCAAAGTAGCCAAGCCGTTACTTTGGGTCGGCGGTGTGATCACAGCTATCGGGTTAATGTACGGGCAGCTTAAAGCTGGAAGATAATGGATCCAGTAACAGTCATTGCGACTGCTACGGCTGCCTATAATTTCATCAAGAAAGGCATACAGACTGGCAAAGAATTAGAGGGGATGACTAAACAGTTGGGTCAATGGTTCGACTGTTTAAGTCAGTTCCGACAGCATGAAAAGTCTGTATCCAACCCCCCATTATTCAAAAAGCTATTGTTTGCTGGTTCAGTCGAGCAGGAAGCACTTAATCTCCTAATCCACAGAAAACAATTAGAGACCCAGGAGCGTGAGCTTAGGGAACTCATAATGTACCGCTATGGCATCGAGGCGTATCGAGAAATGATACAGATGCGAAGAGAGATCGCAACATCTCGAAGACAAGCTATAGCTAACCAAAAGAAACGCCTAAAGAACCTCTTGTACCAAGGTGCACTCTGGACACTCATTATAACCCTTTTGGGTGTCGCAGGGTTTATCATCTGGATAACCATTAGGCTAATACAAGGATAACAAATGAATATCTTGTCAGACGCAACCAAGGGTCTGGCAGAGGGAATCATGGGAGGGCTTGATGCCCTCTTCACCTCTGATGAGGAGAAAGCTAAGGCTAAGATTGAGCTAGAGAAAGTCCTCCAGCAACCCCATATCCTCCAAGCTATGACCAACATAGAGGAGGCTAAACACGCCTCTGTGTTTGTAGCTGGGTGGAGACCTGCCATAGGCTGGGTCTGTGCTGTAGGTCTTGGCTATCACTTCCTCATGTTCCCCTTTGCTGGTCTCATTACCACCGTCATAGATCCCCAAATCATCCTACCTCGACTGGTAGATGTTGGGGAACTCATGACCCTAGTTCTGTCACTCCTCGGTCTTGGTGCCATGCGTACCGTAGAGAAGTCCAAAGGTGTTAACAGGGAGAAACTATGAGTAAAGCTAATGAAAAAGCCCTAGGAGAACTCCATGGGCAACTGGCTAATATCCTCACAGAGGCTATTGGTCGAGAATACTTCGATGAGGAGGGCAACCCCACAGCCCCTCCTGCGGCTATCCTTAACGTAGCCCGTCAGTTCCTCAAGGATAACAAGATTGAAGCTACAGCAGCCCAAGGGTCACCCCTGGCTCGACTAGCTGACCTCCCAGTATTCGATGAGGATGATAACGTCATGCCTATCCGTAAAGCCATTTAAAGGCTCTACAAGCGATTTTTAAGGGTCACCTAGGGGTTGCTATACCCCAACCCTTAAAAACGCTCTACGGGCTGTTTTAGAGCCTCCTAGAGGCATCCCTGTTTGTGGAGCTTATTATGCTAACCAAGTTTATGGCAGTAGCCTTCTTCTGCTTAGGTCAAGAGTGTTACTTCTGGGCATCTTCAGAGACCCATGCGAGTGAGTCTAAGTGTGTTGCAGAGGCTCTTGTAGTCTTCCAGAAGATGGAAAAAGAAGGTGCCCAAGTTAAGGGTACCTGCGTTAAGGTTCCTGTTGAAGTATGAGTAACGAAAATAGAGTATTAACTGACTTCAGGGTGTTTGCTTACCTTGTGTGGCAACACCTTAATTTACCCCAACCAACTCCAGTACAACTGGATATATGTACATACCTCCAGAACTCCCCTAAGCGATCCATTATCCAAGCCTTCCGAGGTGTGGGTAAGTCCTTCTTGACTTCTGCTTATGTGATCTGGGTGCTGCTTAATGACCCCCAGAAGAAGATCTTGGTGGTCTCAGCCTCCAAGGAACGAGCTGATGCCTTCTCTACGTTTGTCAAAAGACTGATCAATGAGATGGAGATACTGCACCACCTGAGACCTCAAGAGGGTCAAAGGGATTCTGTGGTTGCCTTTGATGTGGGACAAGCCCTTGCTGACCACTCCCCCTCAGTTAAGTCTGTGGGTATCACAGGACAACTTACAGGTAGCCGTGCAGACATTATTGTGGCTGACGACATTGAGACACCAGGTAACTCTGCGACCCAAATGATGCGGGATAAGCTCTCTGAGTTAGTCAAGGAGTTTGACTCCATTCTGAAACCGTTGGATACCTCTAAGATCATCTACTTGGGTACCCCTCAGCTAGAGATGTCCCTGTACAATGCCCTCGGGGAACGGGGATATGAGACACGTATCTGGTCAGCCTTGTACCCAGAGATACCTAAGGTACCCAGCTACCAAGGTAAGCTAGCCCCTAAGCTGACTAAAGCCCTAGAGCTGAACCCTGAACTCCAGAACAGACCCACAGACCCCCTACGGTTTGGTGAAGAAGATCTCATGGAGCGTAAGGCTTCCTACGGTAGAGCAGGTTTTGCCCTACAGTTCATGCTCGATACCTCCCTCAGTGATGCCGATAGGTATCCCCTCAAGGTACAAGACCTGATTGTCATGAACTTGAACCCTGAGATGGCTCATGGGAAATTAGCTTGGGCAGCAGCACCAGAATTGGTGGTCAATGACCTCCCCAACGTAGCCCTGACTGGAGACAGATACCACAGACCCATGTGGCACTCTGATGAGATGACCGAATACACAGGCTGTGTGATGTCCATAGACCCCTCAGGTAGGGGTACAGATGAGACAGGCTACGCTATTATCAAAGTCCTAGCTGGTACCATGTACCTAGTGGCAGCAGGAGGTCTTCACGGGGGTTATACCGATGAAACCCTAGAGTCCCTCGCTAAGTTGGCTAAGAAACACTCAGTGAACCATGTCATTATCGAGGCTAACTTCGGTGATGGTATGTACACCAAGCTCTTTACACCCATCCTACAGAAACACCACAGGTGTATCGTAGAGGAAGTGAAGCACTCAACCCAGAAAGAAGTACGGATCATAGACACACTAGAACCAGTGATGTCCACACACCGCCTTGTGGTTGACCAAAGAGTCATTGAGGAAGACTTTGAGACAGCTAAGGACGTTAAGTTCTCCCTGTTCTACCAAATGACACGCCTCACCAAAGACAGAGGCTCCCTTAACCATGACGATAGACTAGACGCACTAGCCATGGCTGTGAGTTACTGGACTGAACATATGTCCAGAGACCAAGACAAGGCTCTCAGAAGCATCAAAGACAAGGCTATAGACATGGAACTTAAGAAGTTCATGGGGTCAGTCTTAGGGAGGAAACCTAAGGGTAAAAACTGGATGTCAACTCAGTTACACTAAGTGCATGATTTATATCATAATTTGAAAAAGTTGCACATTCGGGTAGAGAGAAAACTATAGATAATCTATAGATAATCTATAGTTCTCTTCTCTAAGATAATAACAATAACATACCTCTCTAGAGTAGTCTCTTTAGGTAACCCTTGGATAGACTTCTGGTTATCCTTAGGGTGGTAGGGGAGCTTGGGGTTTTCTTAGGGGAGCTTGAGGTGTTCTCTAGGTACAGTTACCACCAGGAATAATTTAATTACAAAAATTTGAATGGGTATATATACGTACAAATTTTGGGCGTTCCCCCCTTGCCCCCTCTCGCTACCCTCGCGTTCGCAATACCGCACCCGTTAACACGCGCGTTTTGCACCTACGCGATACCGTGCACGTTGTCCCGCGCGTTGTCCCAAAGTTCCGCAACCCGTTGATTCTCAAAGGGTGCCAACGGATTAAATATCCGATGCCCTCACGCCATGCACCCGTGCATACCCTGGGTATCCATACAGTACTGTACGTTCATACAGTGGTTTGCTGTTTGTGTTTTTGTTTATCTGTATGTTTTTTTTATTAATACCTTTGGACTACACCTAAAGCCCACACCCGCCGATACCCTCAGGCTATCCAAAGGCGGCAACCGATAGAAATATACAATGGCAACCTTAGGGTTTATCCTAATGAAAAAACAGTTGCAAACTTGGAAATGTTCCGATTACAATACAGTCACTGAGGCACGGTGCCTTAGGTAACTTGAGGAACTTTCAACCATGAATACAGTCACAATCAAACAGGTGAACCAATATGGTAGTGTGGTGTTTAAGCCCATGTGCCACGTTGCCGAAACCTTTGCACGTATTGCGGGAACTAAAACGCTGACCGTTGAGACACTGAAAGCGGTGAAAGCGCTCGGCTATACCATTGAGGTAAAAGCTGACACTGTGAAATTTTAAGGGGGCAACCATGAACAAACACACCGATTTATATATCCTCATTGCGCTATTTGCTGCACTGCCCGTTGTATCGTTTTTAGTGGGGTACCTGTCATGAGCACAAAACACCAATTCGATACACTGAACCAACGGATAACCCGCGAGATTTTCATAAGCCGCCCTAAGTGGCACCGTTGGATAGAGCACGGGCTGACCGTGGGCTTTTTCATTGGATTGCTTGCCTTGATGCTCTCCTACTTTGACGTACTTTTTTATTGATTAAACCCTTTCAAATTTTCAACTGTTTAACCATAGGAACTATCAACCATGAGAAAAACTGTATCTGACACCGTATATGCAATGCTCACCGAAAACACGGGGCGCAGCCTACTCGATAGTGGGGGCGCATATGGGCGCAATTGGGAGAGGAACCAAAGCAAAACCAAAGCTGACTTTGAGGCTGATCCCACGGCTTCAATTGAGGTATCCATCCGCGAATGGAAAGGTGCACCCACGGCTGACATGGCAGTCACCGTGAGTGTTTACCATATGCTGACGGAAAACCTAGGCTTAGACTCATATTGTCATGAGTACAACGCGCAACCCGTGGGCAATTGGAATGGCGATTATTACGGGACTGACTCGGATCAATGTGAATGGCTGAGTGAGCGGGGGTTTGAACCCGTGGGTGAGGGTTTTAATACCTACAATTGGGCGAGTGATCATTCGCAAATACTCCAAGGTCAGCACTTAGAGTGTGAGGGTCAACAGTACGTGTTGCTGCAAATACACGGCGGGTGTGATGCCCGTGGCGGATACACTGACGCCAAGTTGTTTACATTGCGCCATGACTGTATCGAGTCAATTTTGGTGACTGATTGCGGGTTTTCCGCTGAGTTGCCCAATGGGGAATATATCAGCCTCAGTTATCACGGGGAATGGATCGATGCTGAGGGGCGCAGCGCGGATGATGAGTATTTACTGAGTTTCGCCAATGCCATTGGTGAGGGTGTCCATGCGGGTGACGCATATTACTACAACTGAGGGGTGCACCATGAAAACAAACACTACCAATTTTCACTCAATGCGCGGTCATGTTGCGGACGGGTGTATTATCGTTGCCCCTGACGGGCGGGAATATACTCTAATCAACACTATTTCAGGTTGGCGCATCAAAAATGCCAACGGCGATGAAATAACGGGCAACCTTAAAAGCGCCTTTGATGTTGAGTTTTTTGTAGTTAACGGGTTGGGGGTCACACAATGAATGTTTATAAGTTCCCACGGGGCACCATATGCGTTGAGCGGGGCGTGAGGGGGCGGCTCGAATGGTTACGCATTGACCCGCGACACTTTAAGGAATGGGGCGGTTGCTTTAGCATCCTTTAAGAAACCCTCAGGAACCCGCTCAGGCGGGTTTTTATTTGCCTGAGGCTATACCCCCACACACCCGCAAAACAAAACGCGGGGCGGTGTCTTAAAACGTGCCGCTGCCCCATTGCGGGTGCAACCCTGAGGCAACCCTGAGGCAACCCTGAGGCAACCCTGAGGCAACCCCGCGCCCCTCACCGATACCGCCCACGGTGCACCCCAAAGGTACCCCAAAAAGCCACCGCCAAAAGTAAACCCAAAGTGTTCATTTCTAATTGAGAATGATTCTCATTCAGACCCTCAAAATGCCCAAAATCCCGTCATTGGAATAGCATAGGGCGCGAGTTGGGGGTGTATTGTGGGCACGGTGTGTCACCCTAGGGTTTTCCCTAATACCAGCCCCCAAAAAACCCAATTACCATTGGCTTGCCCAGCATAGGGCGCAACTTGGAGAAACTTTATGAATGAAACCGAGGATAAAGCATTTAGGGCGCTGTTGAATAACCTGGGGGATACCCAGTTGTTAGAGCTGCTCGATGTGACCAGTCAAAAACTTAGCTTTTATAATGCAGCGGAGGGTAACTGGGAGCGAGAGCGTAAGCTCAGGGAACGGGCACACTATGAGTTCCATACGGTACGTGGGGAGTGCATAGGGCGTGGTTTGGAGTATCACCTTAAGGAGTACCCACTGCTATGACCATTTCAATTGAGCACATGATCGTGGGAGCTACGGGGCTGGGGTACCTGGTTGTTGGTATACTCCAGTGGTCAAAGGGTGAGCTAGCCAACGGGATGATCTGGACGGGCTATGCGTTTGCACAGGTGGGCTTATGGCTGAACATAAAGTGATGGAGAAGTACGGGTACTGCCCCAAGACTGGGGTTTGTATCAACCCATTCGGCATGAAGCCTGAGTGGGTGCAGAGGATAGCGGAGCGTATTCGTTGTAACCACATTGTAACTACAGCAGAGGAGGCGTTATTTTGAACGAACGACTGATGGAAATGGCGCGTAGGTCTGGGGCAATGTTTGACCACATGACATGGGTGGAGCGCGACCTTATGCCTGTGTTTGAACGATTTGCCGAGCTTGTTCGGGCTGATGAGCGTAAGCGCATTGTTGACTTGTTAATGATTCAACACGAGGCGGCAAAAGGGGCGCACAACTATTGGCAAGTTGCGGCAAATTTAATTCAAGCAGAAGTAGGGAGTGGCACATGAGCGGTGACCACAACATGAACCAAAAGCCCCCAGTGAAATCCTATTGTGGCGGTAAGCCAAACTACTGTGAACCCAGCATACCACCAGCTAGACACACAGCGTTTCTTAACGACATCAATACGATACGCGAGGAGATGCAACAAGAGGAACGTAATGCAGAGCTGAGGCAATGCGTACAGGAGTTCTTTGAGAAGTACCTTAACCGTGTCGAGGTGACTGAGGAGGGTCAAGAGTTCAGCCCTATCACCGTGAGCTGTTGTCGAGCTGCCATGCTTGAACCTTTAAATAACTTGCTCGGTAGAATGGCAAAGCTATCAGGAGCACAACCGAAAGTAACTTATGATTTCTGAAATTGATATTAAAGATTGGACGCACACGAATGAAAGCACAGCTCATACTGACGGACACACCCCAGGGAATCAAGGTGGATCTAAGGTGGCGAGAGAATGGGGTTCAAGACAATTTGGCGCAGTCATTGTCCATGAACTTACTAACAAATTTATCAATACAAATCAGAGACTTAGAGAACTCTGGAGCACTCGTAATCTTCAAGGATAAAAACAGTTGCAATTCTTAAACTGTTTACCTAGGTTGATCATATAAGCGTATAAGGAGCTGCTATGTACCTCGTATTTCTAGGCTACGAACTGTGGTTTGAAATGCTTCCATATTGGAAACTGTTGCCACGTATTGACTATTTGGGTTCCGCAATTATAATAGAGTGGATTAGGTTTCGACTTATAGCCAACAAGAACTGGAGAAAATGATGCCTACGTTCGGCAAAGCGATGAGCTTCTTGAAGAGCCTCCGTGCACTAGATTCAGATATGCCAATGGCGCAAGCACACTGCCTACTGATCATAGCCCAACATGAGGGTTTAAGCGTTAAAGAGCTTGCCGATAGAGCAGGTATCGGGATGGCTTCTGCCTCTCGGTACATATCACTTTTTAGCAAACCATCTGCCCCAGGACGTAAAGGTTTGGGGCTTGTGGAGGCTAGAGAAGACCCTTTGGAAAGACGTAAGAAGATCGTGCGCCTCACCCCAAAGGGGCAAACTGTGGTGAAACAGATAATGGAGAATCTATAATGCCCATCTATCCCAGAGGTAGCACCTACTTGGTGTCTATCGGGTCAGGCAGTAATCGCATAAGGCGTTCCTGCAAGACACTTGAAGAAGCACAGCTCGTAGAAAAGAGAGAACTCTTGATACGAGAGGGGGTCATAGAAGCCCCTAAACAGCCCTCTACGCGATTTAAATCTGGCACCCAAGGGGTTGGTAGCCTAGAGACTCTCAAGGATGCCTATCGACTCACAGTCAGAGACACTTGGAGTCAGCTTAAGAGTACCGCTAGCGTCAAGGCAGCAGGTCACATCTTAAATATGTTGGGGGACGATACTCCTGTTAAGGAGATCACAACTGCCACCATACGTGAGCTTGTAGATGAGATGGAGGACATGGGTAACACTGGTGCCACCATCAACAAGAAGCTCTCAGCCCTCTCGATGATGCTCAAGACTGCCGCTGATGAGGGCTGGATTGACACCCTACCCAGGATCAAGCGTAGGTCACAGGGCACCCACAGAGTCCGCTGGTTGGACGTAGAGGAAGAACTTAAAGTTCTAAATATGTGTGACAAGCTGGGCTTTAGTGCTCTTAAAGACTTCGTTATCTGCGCTATGGACACAGGCTTTCGTAAGTCAGAGTTGTTAAACTTCCGTTCTAACCAGTATCGGGATGGACGTTTACACCTACACCCTGATGAGACTAAGACCAGCAAACCTAGGTCAGTACCAGCGACCGACAGGGTGCATGAAATTTTAATGAGCCGTAGGCACAACGCCCGTACCTTTAATGACCTCACCCACAACAAGCTCAGAGATGCTTGGGACTACGTGAGGGCAGAGCTGGGTAAGACTGATGACCCACAGTTCGTGGTTCATATGCTCAGGCATACCTGTGCTAGCCGCTTGGCAATGCAGGACAAGAGTGCTCAGTTCATCCAAGAATGGATGGGTCATGCCACTCCCCTCACCACTGCAAGGTATATGCACTTGGCACCAGCAAAACTAAAAGAGGGCAAAGCTGCCCTTGAGGAATATCGTAGAGTTAACCAGCCATTCCCTGTGGCTGTTAACCAGTGACACACTGTGTCAGTTTGTGACACTTTTTTGTGTCAACAAGCCATCTAGCACAAAGTTAAGTAATTGTTATTACACACTTTGTGACACCTCATGACTCTTAAAAAGGGTTATGGGGGCATGATGGAATGGTAGACATACAGGACTTAAAATCCTGAGGCTTTAAGCCGTGCGAGTTCGAGTCTCGCTGCCCCTACCATTGAATAGAAAGGGTTTTATATCTCAGGGTATAAAACTCTTTTTTTAGAGTAATAGTTCTAGGTTTTTAACTGTTTCTGTGGTATAAGTATTTACTGTCAAATTTTGTGACAGATTCTGTGACACATCGAGGAGGAATCAATGACCTAAAAAGTTGCACAATTGGATAATCTAAAGAGTATCTAGAGACATCTTTCTCTAGGTATTATTACAAGTACACTCTCTAAGGACTACTAAATGAAAGATATGGTTGAACCTCAGGAAGACTTAATGTCTCTCCAAATCCAACTTGAAGAAGATATGACCCGCAGGGGTGCAGAGAAGTATTTTAGAAGTATTGATTACGCCAAGAGAGCTAGCCGTGAAGAAGGAACGGCATACGGGCAGACTATCCTATCCCACCGATTAGAGATCCTATCTACGGCTATTGCCAAGTGGATCGAGGAAGCAGGTGCAGGTCAAGTGAGTCGCCGTGCGTCAGCCTACTACAAGCTCAAAGATATTGACCCCAAGGTCTTGTCCTTTTTGTCCCTTAAGAACGTCCTAAGCGGTATCTCCTCTGCCAGAACCTTACAGTTCGTAGCGGTAGGCATTGGTACTGCGGTGGAAGATGAGTTGCGTTTTGCCAAGATCCGATTAGCTGAGAGGAAGCAGTATGAGAAGCTGGTTCTGGGAGCTAAGAAGCGTTCAGCCCAACACTATAAGCATTACTATGCTGTACGTCAGGCTGAGAAGATTGATGAGTGGAGCAAGTGGTCAAGGATTGACCGCCTCCATGTTGGTATCAAACTTCTGGACATACTCATTGATACCCTAGGGATTGTCGAGGTTGCCCACCAAAAGGCAGACAAGAACCAGTCAATCAAATATGTCCGTCCAACCCCCGAAACTGTTGAATGGATCGAGAAGCGCAATGATGTAGCATCCATGCTGCGCCCTGTGTACGAGCCTATGGTAGTCAAGCCTAAGGACTGGACTGACCCCTATGATGGTGGCTACATCTCCTCCAACATTAAGCCCCTCAAGTTGGTCAAGACCAAGAACCAGGCGTACCTCCAAGAGCTACAACAGGTTGAAATGCCAATCGTGTACTCCGCTATCAACAGCCTCCAGAGAACACCATGGCAGATCAACAGCCAAGTCTTGGCAGTCATGAAAGAACTCTGGGATAATGGGTCTACCATTGCTGGGTTACCAAACCGTGAGGGCATTGAGATGCCACCAACCCCAGCAGACATTGAGACTAACGAGGAAGCCCGTAGGGACTACCGCATCCAAGCAGCAAAGATTCACATTCAGAATTTGTCCCTAGCTGGGAAGCGTATTGGCTTCAATATCTCTCTGAACATTGCCTCACGGTATGAGAAGTTTCGCAGGATCTTCTTCCCATACCAGCTCGACTTCCGTGGGCGGATCTACGCTGTCCCACACTTGAACCCTCAAGGTTCTGATCCCCAGAAAGCACTCCTCAGGTTTGCCAATGGTAAGCCCCTAGGGTCTGAGGGATGGAAGTGGTTGGCAATCCATGGTTCTAACCTAGCAGGTCATGACAAGGTTAGTTTTGAACAACGTGTTGAGTGGGTACTGGAGAATGAAGATGAAATTGTTTCCATTGCTAAAAACCCCTTTGATAACCGAGGGTGGTGCACAGAGATCAGCGGTATCAGCATTGATAAACCGTGGCAATTTCTTGCGTTTTGTTTTGAGTGGGCAGGTTACGTTGAACATGGTGAATCGTTCATATCGAAACTGCCCGTGGCTTTGGACGGTTCATGCTCTGGGTTGCAACACTTCTCAGCCATGCTCCGCGATGAACGAGGAGGATCGGCAGTTAACCTTGTTCCCAACGACATCCCCCAAGATGTGTACCAGCGAGTAGCTGACAGGGTTATCGAGATGGTCAACGCAGATGCCCAAAGTGGGTCTGAGGATGCCCTACTCCACAGTGACCAGGGGACTGCTTACGTCAAGGAGGGTACGAAAGTATTAGCCCAGCAGTGGTTGAAGTTTGGCATCACCCGCAAGACAACCAAGCGAAGCGTGATGACCCTCCCATATGGCTCTAAGGAATTTGGTTTCCGTGAGCAGTTGATGGAGGATCTGATCACCCCTGCTAGGTTGGAGGCACAGCGGCTGGGCACCGAGTTTCCCTTTAGTCGAGATGGCTACATGGCGGCTAGCTACATGGCTAAGAAGATCTGGGAAGCCGTGAACCTAACCTTGGTCAAAGCAGCAGAGGCGATGAAG
>Ga0255752_10005291_pt1 | contig 12584 bp, 13 predicted proteins | sample 011ome_25_FD_179952 | JGI IMG/M metagenome (GOLD analysis project Ga0255752, IMG submission 179952) | Coastal salt marsh microbial communities from the Groves Creek Marsh, Skidaway Island, Georgia - 011512CT metaG (version 2) | ecosystem: Environmental > Aquatic > Marine > Intertidal zone >...
GAACTCGTCTATTATGAGTTTGCTGTGTTCGGTCACGTCCACCCGGGTCTGGTCCACGAACTCTATGGCGGTCTTGCCGTTGCCGGTCTTGACTGTGTCGTATGAGAATATGTCCAGTTCCTTGGCAGTTACCTCCTCGTCACCGTTGGTACGTTCGACTGCACCGTTTCCTTCGTGTAGGATCACTTCGCCTATGTTGGCCCAGGCATTCACCGTGAATGCCAGACTGCACAGCAATATGGCCATGAGTCTCATTAGTCTGTCTGGCTGATGTCGATGTCCGCGTTATCGCCTGATGTTGTTAGGGAGATGTAGTTGTCATACACACCTGACTGCACGATGTCCACGTCTGCGATACCGCCCGTGTGTGAGTGTATCAGGGTGTGTCCGTTGACGTCACCGTTGCCGTCTATGTCAACCAACCAGTTGTTGGTAGAACCGTCAACCGTGATTGTAAGGATAGCACTGGTACCATCTATGGTCGCCGCTATCACGTTGGAGTCATCTGATCCCGCTGAAGTTATTGTCGCGGTCGAGTTGGAAGCGTCTGACGTCTCACCTATGTCTAGGTCTATGTCATTTGAATCACCCACCATGGTGATCGAAGCAGTCACGGTTCCACAAGAACTGTTACCGTTGGTGCTGTCACAATTGAAGTCTATGTCGTTGCTGTCACCGGTCACGTTGAACGTTCCCGTGAATGTTGCACCGTTGACCTGATATGTCAACACGTTTGATCCACCAACTTGGTCTATGTCCAGTATGGTAGTTGAACCCGTTGATGCTGATGCTGTGGTGCTGTTACCCACTGTGTTGTTCTGTCCATCCTGTGTGATGTCCAAGTCCAGTGAGTCACCAGACTGTGTCACGTAGATGTCATTGGCATAGGCACTCATTGCCATCAAACTAGCCGCTATTGTCGTTAAAATTTTCTTCATTGCTCACTTCCTTACTTTAATATTTAATCTTCCACAGTTCTTCTTTATCCCCCAACTTTAAGATCTCCAGGAGGCAGTACTCTATGGCCGTCCGTACAGCGTAATTGACCGGTTCGTTGACCGCCACGCCCGACTCCACTTCAAACGCTTTTGTGCTCATGTCCAGGAATCTGAACACGTCCATGCCCGTCTTGTGGCTCGCTATGGTCTTGGTGGCTTCCGCCGTCAGCAACACCTCGCCCGTCTGCACCGCTATGACCCTCATGCTCACGGTCACTTGGTCTATCCTGTACTCCTCGTGTATGCCTATGCCGAAGTATCTCGCCCCGTCACCACCTGATGCCACGTTGGCGTCGTAGCCTATTATGCCACCTTCTATCAGCAGTCCAGCGAATATCAACGGTTTCAACACGTTGCCTACTTCCTGCTTGCCGTCATACAGTTCTCTTGTTGATCTGATCAACTGTCTCTCCTTGACCAGGCTGTCCAGTCCTTTTCTCTCCACTACCTTGAACCATGTGCCCTTGCCCACTGACTTCAGGGCTGATATCACCCAGGTGTCCGCACCCTGTGACACCGCCATGCTCAGTTGTGAGAACTTGGTGCTGGGTTTACGCTGTCCGGTCATGTCCGGGAAGTTGTAGACCGCTATGGTTATCTGTGGTTGTCCCTTCAGTTCCGGTATGGCCATCAACTGGTGTTTGGTGGACGTTGACTCTATGAATGGTGAATCATTGATGTTGACCTTGTTGGCGTTCTTGGCACAACCGTTCAAGCCACACAGGGCTATGATCATCAGTAAAATTTTTAACATTAGAACTGGAAATCTCCTATTGGCACGGTCATCGTGGTCACGTTGCCCGTCGCGTCAGTTATGGTCAGTGAAATGTTGTCGGTGCTGGAGTCCTTGATCCAGTAAATGGTGGATCCTTCCACCTCGGCTGTACCACTGGTCGGGCACACTCCTGAGCATTCCGTGCCGAACATGTTGTCCACCAACTGCTTGGACAGGTTGGCGTAGATCCTTGATTCCACGTTCTTGATGAATTTGTTGATCGTGGTGTTGTCTTCCTCACGCTTGGCCGCCGCGGCCGCCGACTTCTCTGCTTCCTCCACGTCCTTCTTACGACTGTATTGAAGTTGCTCTATGCTCAACACGTGCTGTGAATATCCGTTGCCGGAGAACGCAGGGTTGCCGAACTCGTGTGTGAGCTCACTGGCCTGTACAGTCGCACCCAGCATCATTATGAAAATCAGTTTTCTAAACATACGTATATGCGTATTTATGGAAATTACCAAATAGTGATTTCATGCTTTTACTGGAAAAAACTATTCTGTACACCTTGGTCTTTTAGGGAGCCACTGTGAGGTCTTTTTCTGTAATGCAGTCTTTCACCGCCTCAATCACTGCTGTCCTCTCACTTGAGGTCAACCATGGGTTTGATGGGATAGTGACGGCATGCCTACAGAAGAAATCTGTCATAGGAAAGTCCCCATCAGTAATAGGCTGTATCACACTGTTCTTTGCAAAATTGTATGTGTAGTGCAGATGTGCTTCCACTCCCTTTTCTGCAAGTTTCTCTGAAAACCTCCTGTTATTTTCCACGAAAAGCACGTACTTGTGATTGTTCGTCTTGCTGTACGCAGGTGATTGCCTGACCGCTATCCCTGTGTCCTTCAGCATCACCGTGTATTGGTCTGCGATTTCCTGTCTCCTCTGTTGCCATCGCTCTACAAAATCCAAAGCAGTCAACACCTGGACGCATTTGTCTGCATGGGGTTGGGCGTTGATGCCCAAATGCGTTATATCGGCATCTCGTCCCAGGTTGCCACATCTCCTCATCCTCAAAACATTTTCTGATACATCATCCCTGTCGGTGAGTATTGCACCATAGGTACCAAACACCGGAGCGGTCTTGTTCTGGGCAAAACTTATCGAACTCACATCACCTATCTTTGTTGCTTCGATGCCTTTGTATTTGGCCAGGAATGCCTGGCAACTGTCATTGATAACCGGAATGTCGAATCCTTGTAATGCATCATGGTCATGAGTGTCTCCGTACAGTCCTGTTGTCAGTATGGCCTTGGCTCCGGAGATATCTAGATTTGTGAAATCCTGTTGTCCATGCTTGTCGATATCTATGAATTTCAATCTTGCCCCTAGGATCCTTGCCGGCATGATTGAACTAGGTATGCTGTAATTGGTTGCCACCACCATATCACCTGGTCCTACTCCCAGACTCATGTGCATGATGATCAGGGCCGCGGTACCGCTGGTGACCATGTGGGCGTGTTTCCGTCCTGTCATCTCCTTCAACCTCTCCTCACAGGCCAACATCCATTTGCCTTCCATGTGTTGATCCTGCTGATACACCTCATCTAGGCGAGGACTTAAGATGTGTTTTATCTCTTTATATTGCCTGCTTAGGCTTGTTATTTTGATCACTTATATCTTTATTTTTTCTAGTTCTAATGTTTCTCTTGGTCTCGTGATATCACTCAACCAATCATTCCATTTCACAATCATGTTCAAAGTATTCCGAGGAAGCTCGTCGTTGTTCCTTGTGGCGTGCCAAACCGTATCGGCGTTCATTATTATGAATTGGCCTTTCTGCATCTTCACGGTCATGTCACAAGACTTGTTAATCAAATTGAAATAACTGTCCGTGTCTGTAAGGTTAACAAGAATACGCACCACGATGTCCTTTGGGTGTGACTGCTCGTGATCCGCGTTGTCAAAATCGTGGTGTAACTGAACATGCTGTCCCGGGAACTGTGTCATGATTCTGATTCTTGCCTTGTCACACTGGAACCAATCGCAAAGTGATCTCAGTTCATGTGATGAATGGTATGCCGGTGTGTAAGAGTACATCTCTGGATCTATTCGTCCAGATGGAGCAGTGTACATGTTGTCTGATCCGTCTGCTGATTTCAACATCTTGAAATCAAACACAGTGTCTTTTATATGAATAGCCAGACCAAGCCTGTTGAGGTCATCAGTGAAATCTGAATCAAATATCTGTTTAGAAAGATAGAATCCGTTGACTGGATCAAAGCCACCATCGAAGTCGGCCACACGGTGACTGGTCTCCCACCCTTTGTCGAGGCCTTTGTACCTAAGTATCAAAGTATCTTGATCAACAGTGGATTCTATGGTTTTTTCACCATCTATGTTGTTTCCATTGCCGTTCAAGGTGAATTTGTTGCCATTTTTGATCACTGAAATAATTAATTCCTCACCTGCGTATGGAGAGCGTGGCAGGACAGCCTCTACGTCTGTTATTGACGAATCGACAAAATAACCTCGACCATGTAAGGCAGGAAAGTTTTTTGTCTTTATTCCTTGCCATTCCACCACCGGTGTTCCACCAGGCAGAGTAAGGGAGCGATCTGAATCAGGGATTTTGATTGATTGCCATTCTTTCATTTATATTTTTATTTTTTCAATCTCTAATGTTTCTGATGCCCTGGTCAGTCGTTCTAGCCAATCATTCCATTTAACGATCATGTTCAATGTGTCTCTGTGTACGCTGTCGTTGTTCCTTGTGGCGTGCCAAACGGTATCAGTGTTGATTATCATGAATTGGCCTTTCTGCATCTTCACGGTCATATTACATGTTTTGTTCAGTAATTGGAAATAACTGTCGGTGTCGCTGAGATTAACAATGATTCTCACGGTGACATTGTCAGGGTCAAATTCACACCTTTCGTTGTCAAAGTCGTGGTGTAACTGAACGTTCTGTCCTGGCAACTGCCTAAAGATCCTGATACGTGCCTTGTCACACTGGAACCAATCACACATCGACCTGAGAGTAGGTGACGAGTGATATGCCGGCGTGTATGAGAACATGTCCGGTTTTTCCTCCTGTGGCGGACAACTCTGCATCTCGTTGGTGCCGTCCAATGACTTTAGACTGACAATCTTGAATATGTCATCTGTGTTCCTGTCCTCAAGGTGCTTTGTATAATGACTGTTACACATCAACGTTGACAGGTTCAATTTCGAAAGATCAGTTTCGAAGTCAGCGTCAAACATCTGGTTAGAGAGGTAAAATCCATTTATCGGATCATAACCGCCATCGAAATCAGTCACTCTGTGTATTGTTTTACTTCCTTTGTATTCTTTAGTTGTTACTTCCATTTGTTTTCATTCCTTTTCAAGTATTCTACTTGTGTATTTACATCCTCGTAAGACACGGGCATCATGTTCTTTTTCTCAGCGATGCCTAATAGTTTTTTATTGTTTTTGATCTGGGTGATCAATGATTGATCTATGTTTTTCGACATCAGGTAGTAGTTCAGCGTCAGGTCGTTGTTCTTCCATGTACTGAATTTTCCTTTATCCTCAGATTGGGTGTTGACAAGTTCGATCTTGTTTTCGATCTCGCCTGCCCTGCCTGTCGTCAAGAAGCCAGAATCGATTTCACCTACCAGGAATGCCGCTTTGATTTCTGTTGTGTTCTTGTAGGGCACAAGTTTCACATCAAGATCCTTCACCGTGTTTTTCATGTAACTGACCACACCCATTTTGTCACCAAGCGAATCTGTCTTGGCAACTATGACCCATCCTGCAGTGAATATATTATGTGCAAAGTTTTCTGTGGTAATGGGCACATTGCATTTGGAAACGGCATTGGTTGCCTCACTGTTGATCATTATTGCTGACTCGCTGTCGTTCCATTGTTTTTTCCCCATTACACAGTTACCTGTCACGATCAAATTTACATCATGCCCTTGTGCCTTAAGGTCGTCTGCGATGATTGAGGCAAACTTGTGATATGTGCCCCCAGCACTGGCAGGCACGATCAGATCAAGTGCAGATGCTCTTGTAAGAAATGCAAGTGTTAGGATTATTGTTATCCATGTTTTTTTCATATGATTATCCTTTCAAATATTGTCATACTGATTTTAGCAAAGATAAAAGAAAATATCAACGGTATGACGTCGCGATTTCTCAGTAGATATCCCAATGGTAAGAATGCCATTAGGACAAATATGTAATACCAGGTCATGTGTTTGATGAAACCTATGTACAATAGACTTGCTAGGACCACTGCCAAGAACATAGACTTCAAGAACAGAGTTGGCAGTCTGAAGATGTACGTGCAGTATCTGGCCAATGGCCATGACAACAGCAGACCCAAGATACCACTGGTCAATATCAGCATTGGGAGTAGCCACGAACTCAAGATACTCCTGAACTCGTTCTGTAGATCATAGTTTGTCTCCGCCACGTTGTATATCAATATCTCACCCAGTGTGATCGGCACACCAAACAAGAACAAAGGTATCATGGCTGTGAAGATGCTGGAGTTGTTTGAACTTTCAGCGGCGATCACACTGTCCTTGTCTGATTTTCTGTGTAATGCCCTGCTGGCTGACACTCCCACTATCTTACCAATTATGGGAACGAAACCCGCCACCATGCCTATCAGACTACCGTTGATCATTTTGCCAAAGTACTGTCTTACATTGTCAACTGATTTGACATAGGCGTTGTCTATGGTCCTGCCGTTAACACCGCTGGAGTCTAGATCCATTATGTTGGGTAGGACGTACAGGGCCACGATAAAAGGGAACAACGGGATACCATAAGACAGCCAATCATTGTTAAAGGTACCAAAAAACTTTCCAGTAGATGGGTTGAATCCTATGTTGCCCAAGATCATACCACCGACTATCATGGCAGTTGAGACCAACCAGGTGTTCTTTGATGTTGCCACCAAACAGGCACCCGTCAACAGTATTAAGAAGAAAACGAACTTGGTTGAAAGCAAAGTGTAGAACATGCTGTCATACAAGTAAGGCAGGGAAAATATCACCACCGCAGACAGTGTTGTGGCCACAAGACTTCCAATAGCGGTCAGTGGTATGAGGTCATGGTGCCCTTTGGTGAAAAGGTCATGCCCATATTCCGTTGCAATAAAACTTGTTGATTCACCAGGTATCTTGAAGTACAATGCAGGCACACTTCCTATGAACTGGCTAATAGATGCCAAGGGAATGTACAGGATCAATAATTGTACCAGTGTCAATTCAATCAACAGTGGATACAACAATATCAAAGTCGTGAACACTCCCACGCCAGGCACAAGTCCAGCAAACACACCACCCGACACCCCCAACGCAAATATCATCAATTCCATCATTGGTCGATTCCTGTCAATGTCAGCACATACCTGTCTTCGTGACCTGCGTTACAGCCAGAGTGCAGTGTGTCTTTGTTGAACGTCAGCACCGTGCCTTGTTTTAGGTTGTATGCCACGTCGTTGCCAACAAACAATGCGTGACCTAACTTTGGTTCTGTCAATGAAATCCACAATCTCTTGATCTTTTTGCTGTCTTTGAGATCCATCTCTTTCATCATGCTGTCATATCTGTCAATGTGCGGTATGCTCACAGTGCCAGGTGGATGACGTAGAATCTGTGCCCTGCATGAATCTTTGATCATTTTGTATTTTTTCCAAAAAGTTGCCGGTATTAGTCCAAGCAGTTTTGGATTGGTATACCTATAGAAGTATGTCGCCTGTTTTTTGGAACGGTATGCGCCTATGATATTTTTGCTCTGCTGTAACTGAAGTTTGGTCCTGTTGCGATGGTACGAAGATCTTTCCGTGTCGAATGATGCATCTGTCTTGGTAGCCCTATGATTTATCACAGAAATTATATCGTCGAAAGGCAATTTGACCCTTCCCAGGATCTGTATGTTTTTATTCATCAATAATTTCCCGTTTAGACACAGTATAGCAGGCATATCGATAGGAGTCAAATAAGTCCTGATATAATGTGTCTGTTTGATTGTTGGCGAGAAATTCGCGTACGGCGTGGCCCTTTCTAAACGGCTTTCCCTTTTAAGGTACTTGCGGGTCATTAACTTGCCGACGTCATCTGGATGATGGCGCTACAGGAATATTTATCTATTTGATCAGTCTTTGAAAAGTTTGGAGGTAATCTCCGCGGTCTTGTTCCGCACCGCCCTGCTGACGCAGTCCTCCCAGATGTCATCGGGTTTGGAGTCCTCCAACTGTCCGAACACCAGTTTCTCATCGTAGTCCAGCATCAGCCAACTCATCTGAGGTGTGTGTGGATGTTCGATCTCCTCCTCCAACTGTGAGCTGTTCCAACTGCACATACCCAGTGTGACCATCCTGTTGAGTGGTCCACGCTTCTGTGCCACGTCCTGTAATATCTTGCTGTCCAGTGTGAATCCCACTGTGCCCTCGATCAGGGTGTTGGTGCTGGGTAGCCTGTATTCGGTGCTGTGTAGCACTCCAACCACATTGTTGAGCACGGGTCCACCGTAGTACACGGGTGGGTTGACCTTGGGGTTCCTCTGTATGCCACCCTCCTCACACACGTGCTTGAACGTGGGCCTCTGGCATCGCTTGTTGATCATGACCCCCGACGCTCCGGAAACGTCATGCTTCCATATGAACACCACGGTCTTGGCGAACCTGGGATCAGGCATGCCGGGTGGTGCCACGAGTAGTTTACCCTGTGCGTCGATGTGCATACAAATACTTATTCTAGAACTTGTAAGTGGTTTGTGGGAATAAATCTGCTTGATCTGGAGATGCAACGTAGATGGTGCCCACTGCAAGATTTTGCACTAGTTCATCTACATTTGAAACAACGTTTGACCATTTCTTTGCACCACTCATGAATATGATACCAACGAATGTGTCTTCACCTTGTCTGGTCATATTTTGATAGTTTGTGAAAGCAAGTTTGGTGTGTTCTACTTTGGCAAGTGCTTCATTCTTTTTCATCACTGCATTTACAAAACTCGAAACGTTGTCAACGTGTCTGAATATGGCATTGGCCAAAGATGTGACCTGTTGCTGGTCTGGGTTGGCCGCTATCAAGTCATTTATGTTCACCCTTGTTTTTTCTATCTTCAGTTGATCTCTTATGTTCTGTATCATGTTCATGTCCACTTTGGCTTTCCTGCCGTCGAACAATCTTCCAGGTTTAGCAACACTGGCCTTGATTTCATAATGGCCTTTACCTTCAACGAATATGTCTCCTGCTCCTGGTTTAGATCCACTGTGGAATATCTTTGGACTCAACACAGACAAGCATACTTCAGCAGGACCTATTCCTTGATTCTTCAAGGAGTAAAGTCTTTCGACCACCCTGCTTATGAAATTATTGCCGTCATACCCAACGAAGATATCGCTCCAACTTTTAGCACCTGCTGATGTCAGTGCATCTGTGTTAACAAGTCCTTTAGGATATTGTTTGATGAAAGCATCTATTTCCTTAGTACTTCCTTTGGCACTTAGGATTGTTTCTGTTACCTTCTCTAGGATTCTTTTGGCATCTGGATCGTTTTCTAATACATTCTGTAAACGTTTGGTCAAACCACCACCTTCTAAAGCAAATAAAACTTTTTCTAATGTTTCTGAATCTATGTTTGGATCATTCAAACGTTTTTGTATGATACTCATTATACCTGTGGCATCGTTTGGGGCCTCTCTAATGAACCACGGAGTCTCGAAACTCTCCTTCTTCATAAACCTGTTGATCAGATCCGCGTACAACTTGTCATGGCTGTCCTGTGATATCTCGCCCTGTTCTTTACGGTTGTGTAGGTCCTTTACGCCTGTGAGGAAGTCAGGATAGCTCTGCACATTTGGCAGTTCTACGACCTTCTTCTCAGGTTCTGGGAACTTTATTATATCCGCTTCTTTGGCAAACCATGGTTTCATATTGCTATTTAACCGTTATGACTGATTGGTCTTACGGAGTTTCTCGTTGATCTCTATGCTGGTTTCCAGTTGTGTGAACGGTGTGTTAAGTATCTCACGGGCGAACCATGCCAAAGCACTTGTATCTTTAGGAAAACAACTGCCTGCGTAGCCACGTTGTCCGTCGTTGCCAGGCACCTTCATGTGCGTGTTTCCGATCCTGGGATCCGTTTGTATTATTTTTGAGAAAGTGTTCCAGTCTGTACCCCTGGCCGCTTTGAGCACATCATACATCTCGTTCATGAATGTGACCTTTGTTGCGAGGAAACTGTTTATGCAGTATTTCACCATGCTGGCTGTGACTAGGTCCGTCTTGTACACAGGGCATTCAGCACAATCACTGTGTTCCCGGTATAGTTTCTCAACTGCATCCGTGTCTGCGTTCACTCCGCCAAACACGTGCATTGGTGGATTGACGAAATCATTGATGTAGTTCTTCTCTGTGAGGAACTCTGGGTTGTACACTATCCTGATGTCCACACACTGCTCCTTGATGCTTTCCAACTTGTATGCTGGCACCGTGGACTTGACGATCACCAGCGAACCTTTGTTCTTGTTCAACTGTTGCATCACGTCTTCAAGTATTGCTGTGTTGCACTCGCCCGTCTCCAACATGGGAGTTGGCACTGCCACGAATACGGCGTCAGGCCCAAACTTGATTAGGTCCTCTATGGTGTTGGTGCTGTTGTGTTTGGGATCTACTATGAACTTCTGCACATCTCGGGTGAATCCATGATCCACTGCCGTGCCTACAAATCCATGTCCCACAATACCCAGTTTCATATATGGTATATTATACTGGGTATCGAAGACAATGTCTACTATTTGATTTTGGTCCTTTTTACCATTTCATTGAACGTGTCCTTGTCCAATGGTACTAGGCCAAGATCCATGAGGTAACCCCTAGGTCCCATCGCTTTCTTACTGATGTAAGATTTCATGAACTTCTCAAGTCCTGGAACAACGTCCAAGTGCTCTTTTTTGAAGTAGATGAACAATGGTCTAGCGATCGGGTAGTCATAACTCTGGATGGTGTCCAGGCTGATCTCGTTGCCCTCGATAGTTGCCGCTTGGACTTTGTCCCTGCTGGAGTCCAGGTATGAGAAACCAAAGATTGCGAACAATTCCTTGTCACCGCCCATCTTGTTGATCAACAGTGTGTCGTTTTCACCCACCTCGATCACTGGGCCGTCTTCCCTCAACAGATAACAGGCCTTCTTGCCTTTCTCTTTGATGATCTCCTCAGGACATCCTTTCTTCATCACAAGGTCATTCCATGCGTCCCTCGTACCACTCGTCGCCGGGGGTGTCATTATCTTGATTGGATAATTGGGAAGGCTTGGATCTATGTCAGACCATAACTTGGGTAGTGGTCCCAGTTCTGACATCGCCTGCCATAACTGTTCTTTGGTTAGGTTTAACTTTGGTCCTTTCACAGAATTTGCGAAAGCGATGCCGTCATTGCCCACTACTAATTCTATGTATGAAACTCCGTTCTTCTCACACAACTTGACCTCTTTGTCTTTGATGGCTCTTGATGCGTTTGTAACTGAAGGGGAGTTTGGTCCTATCCCTGCACAGAACAATTTCATTCCACCACCTGTACCAGTCGACTCAACGATCGGAGTTGCGTGTCTGCCGTTCTTACCGAATCTCTCAGCCACCACAGTGGTGAAGGGATATACGGTTGAAGAACCTACAACTTTGATTTGGTTTGTTGCCGCTTGGGCCAGTGATGAAAATAAAACCACTGCACAAAGTATTTGTACTAGTTTTTTCATTTATTTCCTTTTCTGTTTTATTGTTTTCATTGGTTATAAAACGCTATTATTTAAACACACACATATTACAGTAGTGTTACAGAAATATTAAACTTTTCTTAAAATGACTTGTTGAATCCTAGAGTAAACTTCCTGCCTTCCTGGCTGAAACCGTGTGGCGATTCGTAGTCCTCGTCAAACAAGTTCAACAGGCTCACACCAAAGTCGATGCCATGGTAGTTGTATCCGAGATTGAGATCCAATAGGTGTGTTTCCGGCATTGAGATAGTTGACCAATTGGCATTGTGTACATCAAGATGTTTGCCCTTGTACTTGTAGTTCGTTGTGATACTGAAATTGTTCTTCAGATCCTTTGTGTGCATGAAGCCCAATGCCCAGTTGGGTCTTCTTAAATTAACGCTGTCATTTGTCTTGCTGTTCAAATGACTGATGAAAAATTTAGAGTTGTCTTGGTTGTAACTGAATTCTATGCCGTCTGTGTTCAACGCACCTATGTCATTCTTGAACACAGTTGCGGAGAAGTTGTTCTTTGCTAAAGTAAATTCGTGTGTGTCGCCGTATTCGATGGCCGTCCACGTGGTTGCCTCCTTGTAACTGGTGGATGTGCTACCACTTATGCTCAAACCTGCATCCAACTCCTTGAAGAAACCCAACTTGTATGTTTCGTGCTCCTCATCGAACCTGTGGCTGTATGAGAAGATGTTGTGCGATAAGTTGAAGAAGTATCCGAGGTTGTAAAGATCCCTGTTGTCAGTGCTCCACTGTGTCTCACTGTATGATTCATTGTGCTTGTAGTCGAATCCAAAGCCAAACTTTTCATACTGTTGTGTAGCCCTCAGGGTGTAGTTCAGACTGTCATAGTGTGCGTCGTCGTAGTCCCTGTCATAGGAGTGCGTGTGCAATGTGAGGCTGGAGTTCCTGTAGTCCAGTCCGGTCTGTAGTGCATAAAAGGTGTTGTCCGCCCACTTGTCATCCTGTATTGCGAGACTGTGTCCGTCTATGTCAGTGAAAGTGTTCCTGGCGAACCACGTGGTCCTCCAGTGTACGAGATCATACCACTTGCTGACGTTCACTGCGATTGACTTGTTGTCAGTGCCGTCTTTCTCTTCTGCTCC
>Ga0255752_10005301_pt1 | contig 12572 bp, 13 predicted proteins | sample 011ome_25_FD_179952 | JGI IMG/M metagenome (GOLD analysis project Ga0255752, IMG submission 179952) | Coastal salt marsh microbial communities from the Groves Creek Marsh, Skidaway Island, Georgia - 011512CT metaG (version 2) | ecosystem: Environmental > Aquatic > Marine > Intertidal zone >...
CTTTAATTACCTTCCCAGGTTCACTTTTTTTAGCTGCTGTTTCAGTACTCCCAGCTATTATAGTACAAATTATGGGTATGCAACAAGGATGGGCATTATTTTATGGAGGAACATCATTATTGATTATGGTTGGTGTTGCAATAGATACTATTCAGCAAATAAACGCATACTTACTAAATCGACATTATGACGGTTTAATGAAAACTGGTAAAAAAAGAAAATTAGCATAATATGGCAAAACAAGCAGCAATAGAACAAGATGGTACTATAATTGAAGCTCTCTCAAATGCAATGTTTAGAGTAGAGTTGGAGAACGGTCATGTTGTTACTGCTCATATTTCTGGAAAAATGCGAATGCATTATATTAAATTATTACCTGGTGATAAAGTTAAATTAGAAATGAGTCCATATGATTTAACTAAAGCCAGAATAACATACAGACATTAAAAATTATGAAAGTAAGAGCATCAATAAAAAAAAGAAGTCCCGAATGCAAGATTGTAAGAAGAAAGGGGAGACTTTATGTAATTAACAAAAAGAATCCTAGATTCAAACAAAGACAAGGATAAATTATGGCAAGAATTTCAGGGGTTGATATACCCAAGCAAAAAAGAGGAGTAATAGCTTTAACCTATATTTTTGGTATAGGAAAATCAAGAGCTAAGAAAATTTTAAAGTTAGCTAATGTTAGCGAAGATAAAAAGGTTTCTGATTGGAATGACGATGATACTGCAAAAGTAAGAGAAGCTGTTGGTGGTTTTAAAATTGAAGGTGAATTAAGATCCGAAAATCAAATAAATATTAAAAGACTTATGGATATTGGATGTTACAGAGGAATACGTCATCGTACTGGACTTCCATTAAGAGGACAAAGAACTAAAAATAATTCTAGAACTAGAAAAGGTAAAAGAAAAACAGTTGCTAATAAAAAGAAAGTAACTAAATAATATTAAATATGGCTAAATCAGTATCCAAAAAAAGAAAAGTAATGGTAGATTCGTTTGGTGAAGCTCACATTAATGCTTCATTTAATAATATTATCATTTCATTAACAAACAAAAAAGGAGAAGTTATTTCTTGGTCATCTGCAGGCAAAATGGGTTTCAGAGGATCTAAGAAAAATACACCTTACGCAGCTCAACTTGCTGCTGAAGAAGCTGTTAAGGTAGCTCACGAAGCAGGAATGAGAAAAGCAAAGGTTTATGTAAAGGGTCCTGGAAATGGAAGAGAATCAGCAATAAGGACTATACATAACAATGGTATAGAAGTTACAGAGATTTTTGATGTAACTCCAATGCCTCATAATGGATGTAGACCACCAAAAAGAAGAAGAGTTTAATTTAAATTTTTGTCGAAGGACAGACCTTAATTCACAAAAATAAAATAATAAAAATATGGCAAGATATACCGGTCCAAGAACCAAAATCGCTCGAAAATTTGGGGAACCAATTTTTGGAGAAGATAAATCTTTTGAAAAGAAAAATTATCCTCCCGGTCAGCATGGAAATAACCGAAGAAGAGGAAAAAAATCAGAGTATGCAATCCAACTCATGGAAAAGCAAAAAGCAAAATTTACTTATGGTATTTTAGAAAGACAGTTTAGAAACTTGTTTAAAAAAGCAAACCAGAGTAAAGGAGTAACTGGTGAAGTATTACTTCAACTGTGCGAATCCAGATTAGATAATATAGTTTATAGATTAGGTATTGCTTCTACTAGAAGCGCAGCAAGACAACTTGTTAGTCACAGACACATCACTGTTAATGGTGATTTGTGTAATATACCCTCAAGAACTATAAAAGCTGGAGAAGTAATTGGAGTTAGAGAAAAATCAAAAACTATAAGTTCAATTGAAAATGCTCTTTCAAATAATTCTTCAGTATACGAATGGATTTCATGGAATAGCGATAGAATGGAAGGTGTTTTCGTTTCCGTTCCAGAAAGAGATCAAATACCAGAAAACATTAAAGAACAATTAATCGTCGAATTATATTCGAAATAAAAACTTATCAATTATGCCAGTATTCAATTTTCAAAAACCAGATAAAGTAATAATGATTGATTCATCTGAATTCGAAGGTAAATTCGAGTTTAGACCTCTCGAACCAGGTTATGGATTAACAATAGGAAATGCTCTAAGAAGAGTTTTATTGTCATCTCTAGAAGGTTTTGCATTCACATCAGTAAAAATAGAAAATATTGATCATGAATTCTCTTCACTGCCTGGAGTTGTTGAAGATGTTACAGAAATAGTTTTAAATTTAAAGCAAGTTTGTTTAAAAAGACAAATTGACTCTGTTGATAATGAAAATGTTTCAGTTTCAATCTTAGGTCAAGAACAATTAACTGCGGGTGATTTACAGAAATTCATCTCTGGTTTCCAAGTTTTAAATCCAGATTTAATTATATGTAATTTGGAAAAGAATATTTCTTTAAATTTTGACTTAACTATTGAAAAAGGAAGAGGTTATGTCCCTGCTGAGGAAAATAAAAAATTAGGAGCTCCTATTGGAACTATATTTATGGATTCAATATTTACTCCAATTAAAAATGTTAAATATTCAATTGAAAATTTCAGAGTTGAACAGAAAACAGATTATGAAAAATTAGTTTTTGAAATTATCACTGATGGGTCAATACATCCTAAGGACGCTTTAACTGAAGGGGCAAAAACTTTAATTCACCACTTCATGTTATTTTCAGATGAAAGAATTACATTAGAAGCTGACGAAATTGCTCAAACAGAGACCTACGATGAGGAATCACTTCACATGAGACAGTTGCTTAAGACTAGGCTAATTGATATGGATCTTTCTGTAAGAGCATTAAATTGTCTAAAAGCTGCTGAAGTAGACACCCTTGGTGACTTAGTATCATTCAATAAAAGTGACTTAATGAAGTTTAGAAACTTTGGTAAAAAATCCCTAACCGAGCTTGAGGAACTTGTAATTGTAAAGGGACTTAATTTTGGAATGGACTTATCTAAATATAAACTAGATAAAGAATAATAAACATTATGAGACACGGAAAAAAGTTTGCACATTTAGGTAGAAAAACTCCCCACAGAAAATACATGCTTGCTAACATGGCATGTTCTTTAATAGAACACAAGTCTATTAACACTACTGTTGCTAAAGCTAAAGCTCTTAAAAGATACATTGAGCCGTTAATAACTAAATCAAAAAATGATTCAACTCACAATAGAAGAATTGTTTTTAGTTATTTAAAAAATAAATACGCTGTCACAGAGTTGTTCAGAGATATTTCTGTAAAAATTGGAGATAGGCCTGGTGGTTACACAAGAATTATAAAATTAGGAAACAGATTGGGGGATAACGCTAGTATGGCAATGATTGAATTAGTTGATTATAACACTGTTTATAATACAGGAGATTCTAAAAAGAAAACGAGAAGAAGAAGAAAATCAACTAAAAAATCTGAGTCTGTTCAAGTTGAAGAGGCTGCACCTGTTGTTGAAGAGGCTGCACCTGTTGTTGAAGAGGCTGCACCTGTTGTTGAAGAGGCTGCACCTGTTGTTGAAGAGGCTGCACCTGTTGTTGAAGAAACCTCAACTAATGATAGTTCTGAAAATAAGGAAATCGAAACAAAATCAGAAGATTCTGATAAAAAAGAATCTGATTCTTAAAAAAAATAAATTTTTTATAATTTTTTAAATAATATGGGGTAAACTTAATGTTTATCCCTTTTTTTATATTAATTTTGAATTCCAATGAAAACTACCAAAAAATTACAAAAAGCATTTATTCTACTTGAAGATGGTACTACTTTTTTTGGAAAGGCTTTGGGTGTAGAGGGTTCTGCGTTTGGAGAGTTGTGTTTTAACACTGGAATGACAGGTTATCAAGAAATTTTTACAGATCCATCCTATTATGGTCAGTTAATGGTAACCACAAACGCTCATATTGGAAATTACGGAGTTAGTGAAGAAGATATTGAGTCTAAATCTCCAAAAATTGCTGGTTTAATTTGTAAAAATTTTAATCAGAAATTTTCAAGACCTGCTGCTAACGGTTCTCTTCAAAATTTTTTTATTGATCATAAAATAGTTGCGATATCTGATGTTGATACAAGAGCATTGGTATCTCACATTAGAGATAATGGAGCCATGAATGCTGTTATATCTACTAAACTAGATTCAATTGATAATTTAAAATTAGACCTTAAAGATTTTCCATCAATGGTTGGTTTAGAACTTGCCTCAAAAGTTTCAACAAAAGAACCTTATTATTATGGAAATCCTGATTCTAATATTAAAATTGCTGCCCTTGATTTAGGAATAAAACTAAATATTTTGAGAAATCTTGAAAAAAGAGGTGTATATATAAAAGTTTTTCCATACGATTCAAGTTTTGAAGACTTGTCATCCTGGAATCCTGATGGCTATTTTATATCTAATGGTCCTGGTGATCCTGAACCTTTAAGTTCAGCAATCAATCTTGCCAAGGAAATTCTAAAAGTAAATAAGCCTCTTTTTGGTATCTGTCTAGGTCATCAAGTTATTGCACTTGCAAATGGAATTTCAACTTACAAAATGCATAATGGACATAGAGGAATTAACCATCCAGTTTTAAATCTAATTACTGGAAAAGGTGAAATTACATCACAAAATCATGGATTTGCAATTGATAAACAAGAAACAGAATCAAATCCAAACGTTCAAGTAACACACCTTCATTTAAATGACGATACAATCGCTGGAATAAGTATAAAAAATAAAAATTGTTTTTCTGTTCAATATCATCCTGAGGCTAGTCCTGGTCCCCATGATTCAAATTATCTATTTGACCAATTTATTGAACTAATCAAATCTAATATTAATGAGTAAAATAAATAAAGTAATTGCGAGACAAATTTTTGATTCTCGTGGAAATCCTACAGTTGAAGTAGATGTTATAACTGATGATGGAGTTTTAGGCAGAGCTGCTGTTCCCTCTGGAGCATCAACTGGTGAACATGAAGCTGTAGAGTTAAGAGATGGAGGTCCTAATTATATGGGCAAAGGTGTTTTAAAGGCTGTTTCTAATGTAAATAATATTATATCAAAAGAAGTCATTGGGTTATCAGTTTTTGATCAAGAAAAAGTAGATAGTTTAATGATTAATATTGATGGTACTCCTAACAAGGCTAATTTAGGCGCAAATGCAATACTTGGTGTGTCGTTAGCATTGGCCAAAGCAGCAAGTAATTCGAAAGGAATTTCTCTTCACAATTATATTTCTAAAAATTCTAGTAATACACTTCCTGTTCCAATGATGAATATTATTAATGGAGGTTCTCATTCTGATGCTCCTATAGCTTTTCAGGAATTTATGATAATGCCAGTTGAAGCTGAAAGTTTTACTCACGCTATGCAAATCGGATCTGAAATTTTTCATAATCTAAAGAAAATACTTTCAGAAAGAGGTTTGACAACTTCTGTTGGAGATGAAGGTGGTTTTGCTCCAAAACTTGATGGTACTGAAGATGCCTTAAATACAATTATTAATGCAATTGAAAAAGCAGGTTATGAAGCTGGTAAGCAGGTAATGATTGCTTTGGATTGTGCATCCTCCGAATTTTATGAAAACGGAATGTATGATTATTCAATTTTTGAAGGCTCAGATGGTAAAATCTTAAATTCAAAACAACAGGCAGAATATTTATCAGATTTATCATCAAAATATCCAATTATTTCAATTGAGGATGGAATGGATGAAAACGATTGGGACGGTTGGTCACATTTGACAAAGATGTGTGGAGATAGAGTGCAGATAGTTGGAGATGATCTGTTCGTAACCAATGTTGAAAGATTAAGTAATGGAATTAAGAATAATATAGCCAACTCTATATTAATTAAAGTTAATCAAATAGGTACATTAACTGAAACCATAAATGCTGTAAAAATGGCGCACGAGGCTGGTTTCACAAGTGTAATGTCTCACAGATCCGGAGAAACCGAGGATAACACTATTGCAGATTTAGCAGTTGGATTAGCAACTGGTCAAATCAAAACTGGTTCTGCATCTAGAAGTGATAGAATTGCAAAATATAACCAGTTGTTAAGAATCGAAGAGGAATTAGGTGAAAATGCATTCTATCCTAAGAAAAAAGCTTTTAAGGTTAGTTTTTAAAAACTTTCACTAAATTTAAGATATTTCAAATATGAAAAATAAAGCAACTCTTAGTTTTAATGATAAAGTTCATGATCTAAATTTAATTAGCGGATCTGAAAATGAAGTTGCTTTGGATATTAGTAGGTTGAGACAGCAAGCTAACCTAATAACAATCGATGCAGGATTTAAAAATACAGGTTCATGCCAGAGTGCTATAACATTTCTTGATGGTGAAAATGGAATATTAAGATACAGAGGCTATTCAATTGAAGAATTAGCAAATAATGCTAATTTTTTAGAGGTTGCTTTTTTATTAATATTTGGTGAACTGCCTAATCAAGAACAATTAGATAAACTATCAGACGATATTAAAGAAAGGTCAATTATTGATGAAGATTTAAGAATAATTTTAAATAGTTATCCAAAGTCTGCTCACCCAATGGGAATTCTTTCCTCTCTGACTAGTGGACTGGTTGCTTTTGATCCATCAGCTGTAGACATTGAAAATGAAGAAGATATGTATGATGCGATTTTAAATCTTCTTGCAAAGATTCCGGTTTTAGTTGCATGGGTATATAGAAGAAGAAAAGGACTTCCACTTGAATATGGTGATACCTCTTTAGGTTATGTAGAAAACCTAGCTAAAATGATGTTTCAACGTCCAAATAAAGAATATATCCAAAACAAAACTGTTGTTAACGCTTTAAATAAATTGTTGATTTTACACGCTGACCACGAACAAAATTGTTCTACTTCAACCGTAAGAATTGTAGGATCTTCACATGCTGGTTTATTTGCATCAATCTCTGCTGGTATCTCTGCATTGTGGGGAAGGTTGCATGGTGGAGCTAATCAGGCTGTTATTGAAATGCTTCAAGCTATTGATAATGATGGAGGTGATACAAAGAAATATATGTCTAAAGCAAAAGATAAATCAGACCCTTTTAGACTAATGGGTTTTGGTCATAGAGTTTATAAAAATTTTGACCCAAGGGCTAAAATAATTAAAATTGCTGCAGATGAAGTTTTAAAGGACTTGGGTATTAACGACCCAATTCTTGAAATAGCTAAAGGTTTAGAAAAAGAAGCATTAGAAGATCAATATTTTGTAGACAGAAAACTTTACCCTAATGTTGATTTCTATTCAGGAATAATTTACAAAGCACTTGATATTCCAAACGAAATGTTTACCGTAATGTTTGCTTTAGGTAGATTGCCAGGTTGGGTTGCACACTGGAGAGAAATGAGATTACGTAAAGAACCAATAGGAAGACCAAGACAAGTTTATATTGGAGAGACTGAAAGATCTTTTACCGATATTAAATCCAGATAAATTTTAATTATTTAGTTATGGAAATTTTAGTTAGTAGTGAAACTTCTAAACTAAGATCTGTAATTATTGGAATTGCTGATAGTTTAGGTGAAAAACCTGTTCTGAGTGATTTGTACGATCCTAAATCGATTGAAAACTTAAAAAAAGGAACATATCCAACAGAAAAAGATATGATTCAGGAACTGCAAAATTTTGTAATTATTTTAGAAAAATATGATATCAAAGTTTATAGGCCTGAATTGATAAAAGATTATAACCAGATTTTTTCAAGAGATATTGGTTTTGTAATTGATAATTTTTTTTTCAAATCTAATATTCTTCCAAAAAGAGCTAACGAATTTAATGGTATAACCTCAATATTATCAAAGTTTTCATATCAATTTGTATCAATGCCCGAAAATTGCCACATTGAAGGAGGTGATGTTCTTTATCATATGAATAATATCTTTATTGGTTTTTATGATAAGTATGATTACAAAAATCTGTTTACAGCCAGAACTAATAAATCTGCTGTGGAATTTTTGATTGATTTTTTTCCTAAAAAAAAAGTCAAAGCCTTTCATTTAAATAAATCATTGACTGACCCCAAGAAAAATATATTACACTTAGACTGTTGTTTGCAAATTGTAGGAAAAAATAAGGCAATTATTCATCCAGAAGCATTCACTTTTAAAAAAGATTATAAATGGCTAGTTGATTTTTTCGGCTCAAAGAATATTTTTGAGATTAATGCTAAAGAAATGTATGACATGACCAGTAATGTCTTGTCTATTAATGATCATACTGTAGTTTCACAACCAAAATTTAATAGACTTAATAGATGGTTGAGAAGTCACAATATCTTTGTTGAGGAAGTTGATTTGACAGAAGTTTCTAAACAAGAGGGACTTTTTAGATGTACATCATTACCTTTATTAAGACATGACTAGTATTCAATCTATTTTAATGGTTAGACCGTCTGGTTTTAAAACAAATATTCAAACTTTAGAAAATAATTTCTTTCAAAATATTTCCAATTTAAACGAAAATGAACTTTTAGAAAAAGCTCAACAGGAATTTGATAATCTTGTTAATAAAATTAGATCAAATGGCATTCCAATTATTGTTTTTCAAGATGATCATAAACATGAAACACCTGACTCTTTATTTCCAAACAATTGGATAAGTTTTCATAAAAAAAATACAATTGCTTTATATCCAATGTTTGCAGAAAATAGAAGGTTAGAAAGAAGTTTTGAACTCATAAAATTCATTGAAAAAAATGGAGTGATAATTAATAATATTTATGATTATACAGAAGCAGAAAATAATAATGAGTTTTTGGAGGGTACAGGAAGTATGGTTTTAGATCGTATAAACAATAAGGCATATGCTTCAATTTCTGAAAGAACATCAGAAAATTTAGTCGATGAGTTTTGCGAAGACTTTAATTATATGCCAATTATCTTTAAATCATTTCAAAGTCATAATAATAAAAGAAAATTAATTTATCACACTAATGTGATGATGTGTATTGCTTCAAAATACTGTGTAATATGCCTGGACGCGATAGATGATGAAGTAGAAAAAAATAAGGTAATTCAATCTTTAAAGGATGACAAAAAGGAAATAATTAACATTGATAATAAACAATTAAATTCTTTTGCAGGAAATATGATTGAACTAATTTTTGATAATAAAAGTTATTTAATTATGAGTTATTCTGCCTATTCTTCATTATCAACTCAACAAATAAAAAATATTGAAAAGTACTCTCAAATAATTTATTCTGACGTGTCTACTATTGAATATTGTGGAGGAGGTAGTGTAAGGTGTATGATTGCAGAAATTTTTAATTAGAAGCTCTTAGTCTCAAAATTTTTTTAAAAAAATCATGTTCATTTTTTTCGCTAGCATTAACTTTTATAAAAAAGTTATCTATATATATTGAATATTCATTTGCCTTACCTTTAAAGATTTTCAATTTGTAAAAAGGTACAATCAAGCCATATGTTTCTAAAAGTGATTTAAAATGGATTATTATTCCTTTGGGTCTTATCTCAATATTACAATAATTTAAGTTATTATCCAGATTTAATAAATTCTCAATAATTGAATCAGCGCTATTAATAATTAGCTTAGAGGATCCTATTCCTCCAATTTTTAGTCTTTTTAAAATAGTGTAAGGTTTTCCCACATAATTATTTATTTCATCAATAATTTTTGGATTATTATAGGAAATATTTTTTAACATCTATATGAAATTATAAATTCAAATATAAACGATATGTTAAAATTAAATGTTCATATTATAATTATATTTACTTAAAATTTTTAAATGGAAATAACCACAGTTTTAAAATCTGAATTATCAAAATATTTAAAGCTTAAATATGATATAGATTTTAAAAATTTTGAAATTCAGCAAACAAGAAAAGATTTTGAAGGTGATTTAACTGTCGTTATTTTTCCATTACTTAAATATCTAAAACAAAATCCTGTTAATTTAGGAAATGAACTAGGAACTTTTATTCTAAATAATTCATCTCTCTTTACAGGATTTAATGTCATTCAAGGTTTTTTAAACTTAACTGTTTCGACATCATATTATTTAGACTTTTTAAATAAATGTTTAAATAATGATAAATATGGTTTTCATAAAGTACGCAAAAATAGTCCACTCTATTTGATAGAATTTTCATCACCAAATACAAATAAACCTCTTCATTTAGGTCATATAAGAAATATTTTACTTGGTTTTTCAATATCAAAAATTTTAGAGGCCTCTGGAAAAAGAGTTCACAAAACACAAATTATAAACGACAGAGGAATACATATCTGCAAATCCATAGTTGCTTGGCTTAAATATGGAAATAATGAAACTCCAACAAGTTCTAAAGAAAAAGGTGACTTTTTTGTTGGAAAATATTATATACTCTTCGATAAGCAATATAAAAAAGAAGTGGATGAATTAATATCAAAAGGATATACAAAGATTGAAGCAGAAAAAAATTCTTTAATTCTTTTAGAAGCTAAAGAATTACTTCAAAAATGGGAAGCTGGAGAACAAGAGGTACTGAATATTTGGAGAACAATGAATGGTTGGGTATATGATGGCTTTGAAAAAACTTACAATGATTTGGGTGTTGACTTTGATTCTTACTATTATGAAAGTGAAACATATTTAATTGGAAAAGAAATTATTAACCATGGATTAAAAAAAGAGATCTTCTTTAGAAAAAGAGATAATTCAGTTTGGATTGATTTAACAAATGACGGTTTAGACGAAAAAATTTTATTAAGGTCTGACGGTACCTCTGTTTATATGACTCAAGATCTTGGTACCGCTTTTATTCGTTATAAAAATAATCCTGACATGAATGGTTTAATTTACACCGTTGGTAACGAACAAGACTATCATTTTAAAGTATTATTTAAAATTTTAAAAAAATTAGGTTTTGACTGGGCTGAAAATCTTTTTCATTTGAGTTATGGTATGGTAGACCTTCCCTCTGGAAAGATGAAAAGTAGAGAAGGAACTGTTGTTGATGCTGATGAGTTAATTTTAGAAATGAGTAGTAACGCTTCTAAGCTATCAAGAGAGTTAGGTAAATTAGATGGAATGACCTCTGATGAAAAGTTAGTATTAAATAAAACTATTGGATTAGGTGCCTTAAAGTACCATATCCTTAAAGTTGATCCAAAAAAGAGAATTCTATTCGATCCCAAAGATTCTATTGATTTTAATGGAAATACAGGACCTTTTATTCAATATACATATGCAAGAATTCAATCTCTTATTGTAAAATCAAATTTTAAAAAATCAACTATTAATAAAGAAATTGAGGTAAATGACAAAGAAAAAAATTTATTAAAACTAATAATGTTGTATCCAAACATAATTAAGTCTTCGGCAGAAAATCTAAACCCAGCATTAATTGCAAATTATATTTATGATATAGTGAAAATATTTAATTCATATTATCAATCTGTTTCAATATTAAAAATTGAAGATAAATCAATTCAGAATTTTAGATTAAGTTTAAGTTTTAAGATAGGTTTGATTATAAAATCTTCAATGCAATTATTAGGTATTGAAGTTCCAACTAAAATGTAATAAATAATTATATTTAAAAATATTAGATTATAAATGTTCAATAACTTAACTGAAAAACTAAATTCTGCTTTCAAAGTCCTTAAAGGACAAGGTAAAATTACTGAAATTAATGTTGCTGAAACTTTAAAGGAAGTAAGAAGAGCTCTTCTAGAGGCAGACGTGAATTTTAAAACAGCCAAAGAATTTACTTTAAATGTAAAAAATAAAGCACTTGGTCAAAATGTTTTAACCACCATTAATCCAGGGCAATTGATGGTTAAAATTGTTAAAGATGAATTAACTCAGCTTATGGGTGGTAATTCTGAGGGAATTAACTTATCTAATTCATTGACGATAATTTTAATGTCTGGCCTACAAGGTTCAGGAAAAACTACATTTTCAGGAAAATTATCAAATTTCTTAAAAAATAAAAAAGGTAAGAATCCATTATTAGTTGCATGCGATGTTTATAGACCAGCTGCAATAGAACAATTAAAGGTAATTGGAGGTCAACTTAATATTGAAGTATATTTTGATGATGATGAAAAAAACCCCGTCAAAATTGCTAAAGATTCAATAAAACACGCAAAGAAAAATGGAAACAATTTAGTAGTTCTTGATACTGCGGGTAGATTAGCAGTTGACAAACAAATGATGGATGAAATCAAAGATATTCATGATGCAGTAAGTCCTCATGAAACTTTGTTTGTTGTTGACTCAATGACTGGTCAGGACGCAGTTAATACTGCTAAAGCATTTAATGATATTTTAAATTTCGAAGGTGTTATTTTAACAAAACTTGATGGCGATACTAGAGGAGGAGCTGCTTTATCAATAAAATCTGTAGTTAATAAACCAATTAAATTTATAGGTACAGGAGAAAAAATGGATGCTATTGATGTTTTTCATCCAGAAAGAATGGCTGATAGAATTCTTGGGATGGGTGACATAGTCTCCTTAGTTGAAAAAGCTCAAGATGTTTACGACGAAAAGCAGGCACGTATTTTAAGTAAAAAAATTGCTAAAAGTCAATTTGGATTAGATGATTTTTTA
>Ga0255752_10005317_pt1 | contig 12553 bp, 16 predicted proteins | sample 011ome_25_FD_179952 | JGI IMG/M metagenome (GOLD analysis project Ga0255752, IMG submission 179952) | Coastal salt marsh microbial communities from the Groves Creek Marsh, Skidaway Island, Georgia - 011512CT metaG (version 2) | ecosystem: Environmental > Aquatic > Marine > Intertidal zone >...
CGTCCACTTCATTTAACTCTATCACAAACGGATCTTGATAGCCTGGACACTGAGGGTTTGACTGAGGATCAAAACAAGGGTCAAACTTATAAGAATAGAATACTTCGGGGTCCTTTACTGTCCCGAATCCTTCCACTTCTATAGATCCTCTACCCCAATACGATATGTCTAAAAAATCTACCGGAACCGCCTTACTAATAGAATTCCCAGGTATACCAGTCCAATCATCGGATGATCTAAAGATATATCCAGCACCACGTGCGTTCTCATTCTGCACGTGTACAATCATAGGATCTTCTGTATTCTTCTCAGTCGTATAACGATACACAACGCCACTGACTTGTAGTCCTGCCTGTTGAGGCAGCACATTAGTCATCACCCAGTTCAAACCGAACTGAGCAGCGTTGTTGGTTGTACCGAATTTAGTGCTTGTGTCGAATTCTTCAGATAAGGAGTAACAAGAGTAACCCAGCAACACCAGCACCGCCAAGCAGTGTTTTAGTACCTTCATTCATCCCTTCCTTTTCTTTAACTCCTGGCTGAGACTCTTCATCGGTAACCCATGCTGCTTTTGCTTGATCACCAATAAGTCCATCATATGGACATGGTGTTCCTGCCATCATCATCGCATCAAAGACTCGTTTGTCTTGACACATTGTAGAAACTGCCGCAACCTTCATACCCATATCATACAAGGTTTTGGACAGTTTGAGTCGTTCACAGTTCTCGTCAGTAACTTGCGTCCCCGTTGAGATACCTAGAATTTGTGTTTGTATTGCTCCTGCCACACCAAACGTACACAAGTCTGAATTAGACGTGTTGATAGTCGGCGTGATAGCAGACGCTGGAGGAGACTTCAACGTAGTAGTTGAGGTCGAGTTTGTATTCACATTACTGTCTGTGATAGATTCAGTTCTTATTGTGTCATCAGGTAGAGTCGCTTCTTCACCATATGTCACACTCGCACAGAAAGCCATAACAAAGAATAGTAAGTATCGCATCACCATATCCTAGTTATAATATCAGTTTTATTTATACGAATTAATTGTCAACAAGGATAATATCGAACGTTGCAGAAACTTGTGTTGCTTGTCCTGCAATAACATCAATCTTGAGGTCTGTCTTTTCTTCAAATTTAAGAGGAACAGGATAGTTAATGTCGAGACTCTGACCACCTGCGGCATTAAAGTTGCCTTTGATATTAAACGCACCACCAAATTGTCTTGCAAATAGACGATATGTCATCGCAGTGTTAGTTGATGCTTTGTCAGATCCAAGGTGCAGATCTAAAAGATAACCCGTTTTTCCTGCGGGTATCGTATACACTGCCATGAGCGTTTGACCCAGACCAGCAAGAATGACTGCCGCAACTGTGCCACTCTGTGAGATGTTGATTGCTTGACTGTTTTCTGTCGATATCATACGTGCGCGGAACACACGAGAAAATACGGTTGCACCCGATGAACCAATGTTGATCGTTTCAGTAACAGGGTTGTAGTTTGCGTCAAGACCCTGAACCTCTACTGCTTCACCATCGTCATTGGTATTGGTTGCTCCCGCTAGGGTAAGTATACTGTTAGCAGGATAAGGGTAAACAGTCGTCGTTGTATTACCATCCCAAACAGTACCAGCAGTTACATCACCATTTGTCGCACCAAACTTGTTAATATGCGAGTAACCAGTGACATCACCAGCGGCAATAGGGATGTTCGATGCAGAACCAAATGAATTTAATATATTTCCGGCTTGGTCAGCAACCATAACAACTTCATGGAGATCAATATTGTTGACTCCATAATGTCGGTTTCTATTTACACTATATTGTGCCATTAATCTTTCTTCCTACTACTACCAACTGCATCCGCTGCGAAGAAGGCAGAGACAAGTACGGCGATTGATGCAAAGTATGTTGGAGCAATGTCAGCAATCAATTTTGCTGCTTGATCCAACCCAAACATATCAGTAAGAAAGATTCCAAACGGATATAATAACAGACCGATCAACGAGAACCATGCCATCTTACGAATGGCATCGCGTTGTGCATCGGCATCTTCGAGTTCCTTGCGTTTGAACTCTAGGTTCATATGCGCTTCTAATTCTTCCATAGAGATGTGTCCATCTCCATTGGTATCTGCAGCTTCTAATGCTTCATCAATTGTTTTTTTTCTAGTCATCAGTTACTCCTCGATGAATGGATGTTCTATAGTGTTTCCTATATTATCGTCCTTCAAATGTTTAACATGATGTATGTGTTTATTGTTTGAACCATATTTTTTCATATAGTCGTTAATATATGCATCTACATTGCCCTTACAATCAATAGAGGTAAGGAATTTAAACAAACTGTTTGCCATATTGGGACGTATAAAATAAGATAGAGCAGGTGTCTGACTTATTTTACCATCACCTTTTGGCGTACAACCTAGTGCTGTAATATCCATATCAAATATATCATCCGGCAAAGGTTTTACTAGTTCAGCATCATGTTCTAGTACTATTGCAGGATTGGTTTTGCGAGAAATTAAACGCAAAACTTTCGCATGACTATAAAAAACTGCTTTCTCTGTCTCCGAGAACGGTCTTCGTTGTCTACCCATTACTTTTATAGGAGAAAAACTAATATCAATACCACAGTTATTCATTGTGGTTGGTGTCTCGGCCTCTATGATCTGTACATTATAACCAGCATTGGTCCAAGACTGATAAGTTCTACCGGCAAACCACATAGATATTGGATTGTCGGATATCCTAATCAAAAATACTGCACATTTTCTCATCTAATGTACAGTGTTGTTAGAACCGTAATGATGTTTAATTTCACTTTCCGTTAACTTTTTTTCGATAGACGGAGCTTCTGTAAGTGTTTGAACATCGTTTTTAACGACCTCTTCATTTTTTTTTTCCCATTTTCCTGTAACAGGATTTTTTACAAAATTGGGATTAATTCCTCTGGGTGGTGCCATTTGGGTTTCCTCACGTTTTGGTTCAGGAGCTCCTAAACTCTCAGCTTGTGCAGTGGAAAAAGGTTGTATTTCCGGTTCTACTTGTGGAACCGGATCAACCACAACTGGTTCTGGAGTTTGAACTACAGGTACATCTGTTGATGATTGTTGTGCAAACCATTCTGCAATTTCTGCTGCACTAAAGTTCGCACTTTTTAATAACTCTTGTTTCTTTTTTGGACCAGAAACTTTTACCCACCCTTTAACCGTAGGAAAGATATCCTTTTTCCCTATAAAACTTTTTGGTGTTTTAATTGCCATATTATTAACTCTTTTTAACTGGATTTACAATACTTTTGTCACCGATCGTTTGATCCGTTGGACGTTTTGGTGCAGCCTTTGTCACTCTACCGGCTTTAGAAGCATCATCATGTCCCACTTCATCGTCACCGCCTTTAGGTATTTTAGGAGAGTCGGCACCTGCAGCATCAATATCTTTTGCCATATCTACGGCACCTTTACCTTTTAAATTATCATCTTGATCGTCAGCGGGTTGACCTTTAGAATCCGTTTTTGCCTTTTTGTCAGCAACAGCACCACTACCTTCCCACATTGATCTCATGGCTGAAATAACCTGTTGTTGAATAGAAGAATATGTTTCTGAAACAGTACGGTCTAACTCAGCAACTGTGCCTTCTTTGACTTCTTCTTCCTCATTCGCTTTCTTCAGTGCTTTCTGTACACGAGGATTGTCAGCAAGACCTTTCTTCATCTTGTCGATCTTCTTGTAAGCGCCGGTCATGTTGCCAGACATTTTCTTAGCGGTCTTGATTGCTGAGGATACGCCTTCACACTGTTCGGCAGGAACATTGAATTCAACACCATGAGCAAACAGAATATCAAACCCGTTGTCAGTTTCAGTAATGATCTCACCATAACCATAAACTTCGTGTCGGATTGCTTCTTTTTTTGCGGATGCTTTTGTCTTTTCAGACGAAGCATACTGCGAACATTCTTCATCGTGATTTTCAGAAGAACCACCACACTCTTTACATTTCTTCATGCCGTCCTTTGACATCGGTTCTTCTGTGTCCATCTCCTGATCATCTTCATTCTTCGTTTTTTTAGAAGCGTTTACAGTGCCACAAGAAGACTCATCAACCTCTTCCTTTTTAATCGCCTTGCTAATTGCTTTGCGTTTCTTGTGAAGATACTTGTCTGAAGAATCGATATCACCATCATTATCGATGTCACCGTCTTCACGATCTTTGTGTTTGCCCTTTAATTCATCATGATCGACAGGATCCAAAGTTTTCTTCTCATAGACTTCCTGCCAAGCCTTTGAGATACTATCAACAAATTTCTTATCCATTGTTCCTGTCCTTATAACATTTCTTGGAAATGTGTTAACAATGCTGTAATAATACCAGCACCAATTACCCACATTATTTTTGTCATTACGTTCATGCGTTCTCGCATGGACACAACTTCAGAATCAATCTTGTCCATTTTCTGAGACATACGATTGAGACGTTCATGAGACTCAGAGCGTCTAAGCTCTAAGTCAGCAATCTTTTCCTCTACTCTTGCCATACCTACAATTACATCTGCAAGTTTATCGAGTTTTTCTTCGATCCTTTGTAATCGATCTTCGCTCATTTATACCCATCCTACCAACTAAGTTAAAATTACCAAGCCTTGCAAGACCAATATCTTGGAGTGCTTTTATCTTTTGCAGTGTCACACTTGTGACGTGCTCTAAACGATTTTCGACGAGCAGGAATATCTTTCTTGATCGTCATGTTTTTATCACCAAAATTAACCTTTTTCGCAACACCGTCACCATCAGGATCTACGAAGACCTTAGACTTCTTTACATCACCTTTCATAGGTTTGTTCAAAGTCACTTTCTTACCTTGATATGTTGCTTCGTTAAAATCTCTAAATCTAATCATTTTGGTACGCAGTTGGGGACCATTTTATCCCCCTTCTTTTTCATCCCTACCATTTTATGAGAATCCCAACAAGGATCATCATCTTCATTTGCCATCTTGACACCGGAATACTTGCCCTTTCTAATGTTTTGAAAGGTCTTCACTGCTTTCTTACGATCTTTTTCTTTCGATGCATCAGACTGCTTTCGGGTAGTCTTGGTTCTCAGAATAGTTGCTTCATCAACATCTTCTTTTACTTTGTCAGGAAGATCCTTGTGCTTGGTCTTTGCGAAATCTTTGACATCTTTCTTGCTCATGGAGTCTGCCGCTTTCTTGACTTCGGGTGAGGCATCATCCATTTCACCTTTCTGTGTAGCACGAACCATGCCAAAGAATTTCTGTTGTGATTTAGAAACTGCTTTCTCATCAAGTTCAACCGACTCTTTATTCAAGTGTGCCATGTAACTAGGTACACCTTTGTCAAATTTCTTCGCAATACTTGTGACAGCGGATGCAGTAGGTGCGGGATGAGAACCCATTGATGCTTTCTTACCATTCTTCATGTGCAAGATCATCGTGAATTTATCTTGTTTACCACGCATTGCACTCGTATCTCGTGTCTTGATCTCAACGGTGCCTTGTGGTGTTTTTACCTTATCACCGTCTTTGAGTTTGTTCTCTTCAAGTTCAACTTCTTCTTTTTTCTGTTTACGAGCAAGTTTCTTATCCGTTTCATACTCGTGAGACAATTCTTTGTATTTGGCATCTCTTCGTCTGCTTGGGGTGCTTTGAGCACTACCGCCAGTTGAATATGCTTTAAATGGAGATCTATGGCCACCACCGCCAGATCTCCATCCTTCATCAAGTTCAATAGATTCTTGCACTATACGACCATTCTTTATCATGCCGTGTTTCTTTAACAACATATGAATGCCATCTCTCACATCCGTATCTAATCCAGCAATATGCTTTTTCATTAGCATGAATGCTTTGTTAGCAACATTAGGTGTGTTCTGATTGTCTCCGATTGCCTTGACATAGTATGCGACTTTCTCAAAGTCAGTCTTGTCCATACCGCCATTCTTCTTGGCATACGACTGGATATCCATGAATGCTTTACGGAAGTCAATTGCTTCATCAAGTTCAACTTCTTCTTGTCTGTTTTTCCAAGCAGTAGCCGACATCGAGGTGCCTTTAGGATAGTCTTTGGTAGTCAACGCACGTTTTTTGCTCATCTTTTTCTGAGAGTCTTTAAACTTCTGAGCAGACATCGATGTGCCCTTGGGATAATCACTGGTTTTCAGTGCTGCTTCATCCACTGACTCTTTTTTCTGGTCAATATAAGCAATAGCACCCTTCCTCAATTCTTTTTCCGATTTACTCTTGTTTGCAGGGTACTTTTTCATAATCGAAATAGTCTTTTTAATATCGGCTTCGCGAGATCCTTCTTCAAGTTCAACTGATTCCATGTAATCCTTTGCCTTTAAACGATTGCCACTTTTCTTTTCATATTCTCGTGCGGCAATCTGAGACACAAACTTAACCTTTGCTCGTGCAACCTTCTCCAATGCCTTGACATCCATATTAGCAATCATTGCTTTCAATTTCTTGTAGGTGGGAGACGTGACGTTGATACGGTCAAGGTCTGCATATGCCTTTTTGAGTTGTGCTAATTGTGCATCAGAAAATTCATTGAGCATTGCTTCTTCTAAACTTTTTTCCATTGTTGCCTCTATTGTCCAAATTGCCTTTGATGTCTTTTCTGATGCTTTGTCTATTTTAACTTTTTTACCCATAAACTTTAACAAATCAAGAGTCTTTTTAAAATTACCTTTTTCGATATGATGATTTGCCATTATTTTAGCGGCAGGTTTAACATCCATTTGACGTAATTTTAATGATTCTTTATAAATTTTCATGAAACTATTTATACTATTCTGTGTTTCGTTTTCTAAATGTAACAGTGTCTTTTGGATTAAATTTAATACTGTTCATTGTATCTTCGGTCTTTTTTGGCACCCCAGAAGTTTTGGATGGGAGGCCTCGATTTTTACGTAATGTTCTAGCCAATCGTGCTTTGTCAAGTACTCGATCAAATTTAATTTTATCAGATTCTTTCTCACGATCAATTTTAGCCTTAGCGATCTTGAGTTCATCCTCATTGGTTTCGCCGGGTGTTGTTTTTTTGGCAGATCTAGTGGACTCTGGAGTTCCCCATTCGGGTTCGTCCTTATACCAACGGTCTGTTTTCTTTATCGATTCTAACCATTGGCGAGTAATCCTACCTTCATCTAATGCTATGATAACATAATTAGTACCTAGGCGATGAACATAACCCTCTTTTTTAGACGATTTTATTATGACGCGATCTCCCTCATTGAACAGATCACCTTCCAAATATTTTTCTCTTATCTTGCTAACTTTTTCTAGCTCGATATGATTTCTAAAAGAAGTTGTTTCTTTAAGTCCCATACCAATACGAATATCGTTGAACAACCTCTTCGCATCTTTGTTAGACATAGTAGAAGGAACGCCTTGGGAAAATGTTGTGAAATCATTTTGGGAAGCGTTTGCTCGTTGTTTTGAAGCAGACATACCTTCAACACCTTCAGCGTCAGGGTCTCTTTCTCCTGCAGACACAACGTTAATCTTTTCAAAATTGTAAAACCCGTGTCTAGCCTTAGTTCCGTTATACTTTTCGAGTAATGTCTTAAACTCTGTCACTCGATCTGAACCAACGACCATGGTGATGCGATTGAATCCTTGATCGTACAACGACACTGCAATTTCAAATACATTGCGAATTTTTTTGTTTAGGATTACATTACGACCATGTTTAGGAAACATTTTTCTAACATGTTTGATTTTCTGACTGTAGTCTAGAGGGTTTTTTTTAGGATCACTGGACTGTGATAGATAAATTTTGTATGGATTTTTTCCAGCTTTAATAGACAACACGGACATCAATTTTCCATGACCAATTGTCGGCGGATTCATCCGGCCGAAAGTGAAAAAAACTTCTCGCGTTTCTTCGACAAGGTATTGTTTAAAACTTAAAGACATTATTTGTCTCCCGACTGTCCCATTCTTCGCTGTTTCTCTTGATTGCGGATTTGCGGCATGAGTTTTTTAGCGATCTTTTGAATGCGTGGTTTCATTTTATCTAGGCGTTTTTCTATACCCTGTCTGCGAGCAACAGGTACATCACCTTTAGATGTGTCCTTAGATAATTTTTTAAATAATAACATACGTGCTTGTCTTTGTGCACGTTTAGTCAGTCTTTCGGTGTTGGCGGGTTTTTTTGCAGCGCGTCTACGACCCATTGCAATTTTATTTTTATTTTTTTTCATGGATCGAGCTCGAGCTCGTCTTTGTGAAAAATCTAAAGCTTCTTCTGTAGAACCTTCTCCAATACGACCACGATGTCGTTTATGTGCAGCATATTTAACTATCTCATGCTCACCGGGTTTGTAATCCACAGCAATAAAATCTTTAAAAGATAATGGCTTTGCCATTTTAGTTCCTTGTCGGTTTATCCCATCCCTTCAAAATATCAGGCGAAAAGTTGTTGTATGAGAATTCCATTCTATCAACAATCTTTACCGCATCACCACCTAACTTATCGATTGCAACGTAACCTTCGGCGCCAGTCACTTTATAACCTTTTTTGGTTTTGACAAAAGTGTCGATGTTTTGCAATTGATTAAGTTTATTTATAAGTTTCATTTTCGCAACTACTATTAACTTCTGTAGTTCGAACATTTTAATTAAATTTTCTTTGTTTGAAGAGGAAAAAAATGCAAGAAGATCATCAAGTTTGGCTTGTTGTGCGCTTTTACCTTTTGTTGTTTTTCGTGTGTCTATTTCTTTCTGATATTTTTTAGTTATCCACTTAATCAGTTTTGTGGTGTGTGATTTTGAGTTTCCGATAACTGTTCCGCTTCGGACAAATGTGTTGTTGAAGGTTTCGATATGTTGGGCGAGTTGTTGGTTTCCTTCCAATGCACGTAATGTCGTCCCGCTAATAGAATTGAAAAGAACACCAATTTGTGATAGAGTTTTGTTAACATCTGCTGTTTCCCGTTTATTCATTGTGGCAGATGACATGTCTCGGAGAAATGCGTCCTGAGACCACACTGCACTGGTTTTGTTTAAGGCCGAAACGTTTACACCAAACGAAGCATTCATGGTCTCAAAAGTTTTGCCTGTGTATGTGGTGTGCCAAACGATCCCCATTTTAGCTGCTTTCAAAGCAGAGGCTTGTTCAACAGGTACAGCATAAACTATTGTGTTGGGGTGGAATGTTACATATTTTTTACCGTCAATTGTCTTAGTTTTTAATTCAGAAGAGTCAAAAAGAAAATCGCCTTGTATTACACCCTTAATGCCGAGGGCTGGCAAATATTTTAGTGCAAGTTTCAGTTTCTTATTCAAATCACCAGAAGTATCATCATCGACTTCTGCATCAGTCTTGTAGACTTTGGGATTTTTATTGAAAATCCCTTTCTTTGCAACAAAGAATTTACCGTCACGAGGGTCTGTCCCAGCGAACACTGCGGGTGCACCGTCCCACTTGACTGAAACTGACCCTCCAGAACCGCCTAGAAGGTCTCTGAGGTCTCTCAGCGCGAATATTGCTTGACGCGTACCATTGACACCACCATAGAGAACCTTGTCCTCAATGTGGGTCATATGAGTGTTCTTTTGTTCCGATAATGTTTCTTTAAATGATATCATACACACTATTTATAAGAAAAGTTACACATAAGTCGAGTAGGATACCCATCTTTTCCCTGAGTGTCTCTGATATTCAGTTGGAACTTATATGTAGAAGATTCTACAACGTAATCAATCCTACGACCATTACCACCTTTTCCGCCGTAATATATGGTAGCAGAACCAATGTTTGCAGCCCGATTTAAAGAAGAAAGATCCATCTTTTTAGAGATGATTTTGCCTGGCATTTTATGAATAACATGATACCCTTCACCTATACCAGTCTTTAAGAGTTCTGTTAGTTCAGTGGGTCTGACAATTTCTTTGTATCCGCGTTCTAACCTCTGGTTAAACACATCACAGAAGGCTACAGGATCTATTCCGAAAGTCTGTAAAAGTTTAAGACCTTCACCCACGATATTATATGATTTCACAGCATCTGGAGTGATACCTGTGCCTGAAGGCGTGGTACGTAAACCTACATTAAAAAATGTCACAGTACTACCCAGTTTCAACGACAGGTACACCTGATTTTTAAGAGTACCATCGGATATAGTAATATCTGTTACAGACTTACCAACATCGTATCCAGTGCCTTTTGGATTTTTCAGTGCGATCTTAGGTGAATAAATGAGAGGACGCTTGGTATTTTCTCCACCTAAAATGTCAACCTTAAGTTTTTTCCACTTACGAATACCATATGTTTTGTCTAGGTCTTCAATTGCAAGAAGCATAGGTCTGTCTGATACTTTTTCACCTTTCCACCAAGCTAACAGTGCTTCTGCAAATTGTGGTTCAAACAGGTTTCCTCGGTTGTTAACCCCTCGATTGCCTGATGAACCATTACCAAATTTAATTTTAAGTTTATCTAATTTAGCCTCTTTTGATATGATACCAATCTTGATATCGTTCTCGATGTATCGAGTAACGTTAGCCTTTTTCTTTTCTTTTAAATCTAAGTTGATCGGTGTTTCCAGCTTGGGAAATTTCTTTTTTAGATATTGAAACAACAAAAAAAGTTCCCCCTGAGATTCTGGAGGAAAGTTTTTTGTTTTTTCTCTCAGTTCGTTAACTGATTTTGGGAAAAAGTCATATGCCATAATATCTATTTATATATTAATGCCACCTATAAAACTTATGTTCGCCAATTCTACCTACTGGAACCATGCCTCGATCATTGATCCAATTCGGTTGTACATATGTCGCATGATAGTGGGTCGATCCTTCACTTATTCCTCTCCACCCACCACGTAAAACCATCTCTGCAACAATCTGTGCGTCTTCCCAGGCATCTTCTTCGAGAGGTTCGTCTGATAGTCCGTCACAATACCAAGAAAAGTGACACATACCACGAACAGGAACATCGTTACCCTTCCAATTCACCCGCATCTTTGCTTGATTCACCACACCACAAATGGTGTCGGGAAAGTGTTTAGAATCTACCCTATTAAGGACAACATCTGCCACACCAATCCGCCCAGCAAGGTTATCGCTACGAGACTCATGATAGACATTGAGAGCAAGACATAGTTGTTCGCTTTTTTGGAATTCTCCAACTCGATTTCCATCTCTTTCTGGTAATTCATCAAGTTCTGGTATTGTTGATGACGGGGAGGCCTCCTTGAAGCTCTGCGCCTGCGGTTCAATTTGTTTTTCAAAACTTTGTTTTTTATCGTCATTTTTAAATATCCAAATCAATACTAATGTTAATAAAAACCCACTAACGATAGTCGGGATAAGTCGATTCATCTTCATCTCTCAATGTTTGAATTCTTTCTATGATTTGACTTTTTTCATCATCATCATAATATTGCCAATTGTTTATTTCAACAAGAAATCTATGACACCCAACACACATTTGGCCCCAATTGGGGTCAAGTGTGCAGACGCCTATACATGGTGATGATACTTTACTAATCATATTTTTATTTAGGAAGCTTGAGACATACGATTAGAAGAGGGTTTGATTTCCAGAGTATCTTTTGGTTTAGGAATATACCACATACCTTTAACGTATGCTTTCACTATCTTGTTTGCTTGTTTGAGACAAACAATTATATCTGTGCGTTTGTTAGGATAAACTCCGATGATTTTATCAAATTGCACAAGAACATCATCTAGGTCATATCGCCAATCAAAACTAAACTTCCTACCATCCGACACAACAATTTCATAGTTCATCAAAGCCAAACAAGACTTTTGGAACTCTAAGTGTTCACGAATGATTTCATTACATTCTGCAATAGGAACTTTAGCCACTCGTTTCGATAAAGTCTCATCAAGGATCACCCGTCGATGTTCCAACGGGATCTCCGCATGGTTTTCATATTCACCAGTGTACTCATGAGTCTCAGGGTTATATTCCATCATCTTATGCTGCCTCCGCCATTTCAAGTGCAATGTTAGTCGCTTTTAATTTTCTAGTTTGGTTAATACCGAACCAAGCAGACGCCATACGTGCGTCAGTTGATCGACCCAGTTTGTGGTCAGTGATAAAGGTCACTGAGTTAAGAGCATTCCACCATGTACCCATCGCCATATCAGCACCTGGCTGAGTCTCAAGAACATCAAATGCTGTTTTGGCGGTAGTTGAAAGGTCAGCATATTCTTTTGCTTCTTTCTTCTTGGTGTTAGCCGCAGGAAACACTTCATTATAGAAAGTAATCAGGTCACTGAACTTAGCCTTCTTACTTGCCATGAATCGTGCGGCGTCTCGGTACTGTTCAAACTTCTCGTGAGCAAGACCCATCTGATCCTTCACAAGATCAGAATTGAACTCACGACGATGATTCAACTTCACCTCATTATTAGTGGCACCATTTAAGGACATAGTAAGGGTGTTGTTGCAAACGACCCGTGTGGGGGTCATACGGACGTTCAGGGACTTGCCATACTGATGGGGGTTAGAGAACAACATATAGTTGTCAACTCTGTCCTCACCAAGGACATCGAAGGACTCTT
>Ga0255752_10005336_pt1 | contig 12522 bp, 10 predicted proteins | sample 011ome_25_FD_179952 | JGI IMG/M metagenome (GOLD analysis project Ga0255752, IMG submission 179952) | Coastal salt marsh microbial communities from the Groves Creek Marsh, Skidaway Island, Georgia - 011512CT metaG (version 2) | ecosystem: Environmental > Aquatic > Marine > Intertidal zone >...
CCCCTGGAGCGATAACCCGGGGATACTCAGAAGCCCCGGCAGGAGGCGTGCCAGCAACTGATCCTCGTGGGCGCCCATCGCGCCATAGGCAGCCTGAAACTTATCGCGGCGCCCACCCGTCGCGCCGGTTTTCTCTGCCAGCCACGTAAAGTATTCGAGGGTCCCCAGCAAACCCGCAATCAATTCGAATGCCGGGGTACCAATGCTAAAGCGCAGCGGTAAGTCATTGGTAGCACAGCGGAGTTTGTAAGCGTGGAGCGCCTCTAGATGCGCTCGCTTGCCAAACACGACGCCCAGATGCGGACCATAAAATTTGTAGGGCGAGCAGGCGAGAAAATCGCAGCCCAGATCAGACACATCAATCAACCGGTGTGAGGCGTATTGCACGGCATCGACATACACCATGACACCGGCGGCCTGCGCCATAGCAGTCAGCGCTTTCACATCGTTTACGCCACCGGTCAGATTACTGGCGTAGTTGAGAGCGAGGAGTCGCGTGCGATCCGTTAACAGCGGTTCCAGTAGCGCGGGCTCTACGCGCCAGGTGTCACGATCAAACTCCAACCACTTCACTATCAGGCCATTGTCTTCGGCCATTTGCAGCCACGGTGTGACGTTACCCTCGTGCTCCATGCGGGAGATAATGATTTCGTCTCCGGGCGCAAATTGATGCGCCAGACTGCGCGATAATTGGTACGTCAGGGTCGTCATATTGGCACCGAGAATAACCTCTCCGTGATCGTCGGTACCCAGAAAATCGGCCATCGCCGCCACCGCCTCGGCGTACATGGCATCGACCTCCACCGAAGTCGGATTAAACACACCCGTATTGCTGTTGTATCGATGAAAAAAATCGACCATGCGCGCGATGGTCTGCTGCGGCACCTGGGTACCGGCCGCGTTATCAAAATAAATACGGCGCTGCCCCTGGTCGGTGGTGGCCAGAGAAGGGAACTGCGCTCTTACAGCTTCGATAGGAAATGGCATAACACGGCTCTTGTCACTGTCCCCACGGGACAGCGGGGCGCATATCAGAAGTCATGAAGACAATGTTCTACAGAGTGTCAGAAAGCGGTAGTGAATGCATCTGACTCTGCGCAAAAACTTCGTCAATGCGTTCTTGCGCAATGCATTTTGGCCAGCCTCCCTCTGCCGCTCCGGACAAACCGCTTTTTTGCCGCGTCATTGCGACCGATGCGCGTTACACTCATCTGGCTACTGTATTTCGGATGACGCTATGCAACTTACCGATAAGGTCGTGATCGTTACCGGTGCCGCCCGGGGGCTGGGTCGTGCCTACTGTGAGGCCATGGCGCAGGAAGGCGCCGCGATTGTCGCCGCCGATATCAGTGGTTGCGACGATACGGTTGCCGCGATCACGACAGCTGGTGGCCGGGCGATCGCGGTTTCCCTTGATGTTGCGGATAGCCAGAGTTGCGAGGCGATGGCCACCCAAACGATAGAGGTCTTCGGCCGCATTGACGGGCTCGTTAACAACGCCGCGCTCTATGCCGGGCTGAAAGGCGCCCGATTCGAGCAGTTGCAAGAAGCGCAGTGGGATCAAGTCATGCAGGTCAATATCAAAGGCACCTGGCTGACCAGTCGCGCGGTCGTGGCGCACATGCGCGCGGGTGGAGGTGGATCGATTATCAATATTTCATCGTTGGCAGCGGTGTACGGTCTGCCCTACGGTCTCGACTATGTGGCTTCGAAATCGGCCGTTATCGGTATGACCCGGGGCATGGCGCGCGAGTTGGGGAGGGATCATATCCGAGTGAATGCAGTGGCGCCTTCAGCGGTAATGACAGAGGGAACTCGAGAATTTTTTGGCGAGAAATTTGACAAGGCCAAGGCCGTGATCGCCGCGAATCAGCTGATTCCCCTTAACCTAGAGACTGAGGATCTTACCGGCACCGTGATTTATCTGGCGTCCGATGCCAGTCGCTTTGTCACCGGGCAGACCCATATGGTAGACGGCGGCTCCTGGTTCTTATAGTGAAAGTGGCCAGCGAGTTGGCCACCCCGTTCCTTTAGGGCGCTTGCGCCTCTGACGCGTTACGCGCTGAGCCAGTCGCAAGCGCCATCTTCTGGCTATTTTCGGTGCACCTCAGGCCTTCCCGCTGTCTGAAGGGGCCGCATCCTCGGAAAAATCAAAACGCATCTGATTGGCGGGGGCTGAAGCACCGCGCACCCGCACTTTTTTCGGCGCGGCAGGCAACCACGAATACTCGACTCCCGGCTCAAGTGGCTGTGCCTGCATCCGCTTTTTGAGTTCTGCGGGTGAAAAGGGCGTAATTTTGTTCCATTCCATTGGTGCAGCGTCGTCTTGCGCCTCATATCGCTTGCGCGCTCGAAAAACCCGAGAGCGGCAAGTGGCGCCACAGGTCTTTTGATCGGGTCTGCCGTGAAAAACGCTTTTACACCCCAGACACATGATCCGGACCTTGGCCGCTGGCGCTCTTTTGGCATTGTGATATGCCACGCGGCACTCGTCGCTACAAAACTTGCTCTTGGCACGCCTGCGGCACCCGTGCCGCACACAAACCTTAAGTGTATTGTCTCGATTCTGTGGCATTGATTCATCATTAAAATGTTATTACGTATTATATTTCACGAGTTTTTTGATTTTATAAAACATTTTTATGACATTATTTTCACGGCAATTTATTACTTTAATTGGAAGTTGAACTCGTCTCCATGGCTCGATTGACAGCAGACAGCGCTGAAGTTGGATAGACCAGCAAGCCTGATTGTTATTTCTGACATTGAGCGATCCGCCGGTTTTGCTTAGATTGCCGGGGTGGCAGGAAGCCACTTCACATTGACAGGAGGTCAACCATGCAAGATCTACGTATTATTATCGGCGGCGTTGTTATGTTGTTCGTCAGCGCGTTTCTGATGGCAGAGCAGTCGCAAGCGGCAAGCTCAGCGGTTTCGATAGCCAACCATGCTCCCCTGCTACCTGCTACTCATAGCCACTAATAGCCATGCCCGTCATCACAGTACTTGAACATAAAGTCAGTGACTGACGGGTAGTTGCTCGGGTGGCAGGGTCGGGGTGCTATACCGTGAGCTCCTCTTAACGGCAACCCAATCCCAGAGGCTTGCAACGACGCACGTATCCGGTGAGCATCGGGTGGTCGTTTGCAGAGGCGCTACCCTCATGAAGACCTTGGAAGTATTTTACGATCTGTCGTCGCCGTGGACCTATCTCGCGTTTAATAATCTCCAGCCTATTATTGCGGAAACCGGCGTCCCAGTGCGCTGGCGACCTTTTCTGGTAGGGGGGGTTTTCAACGCAGTAAACCCCGATGTCTATGCGGCACGCGCTGAACCCATGTCGCCCAAAATTGTTCACAACTACCGATGGTTGCATGAGTGGGCGCGGCTCGCGAATTTACCGCTGGTGTTTCCCACAGAGCATCACCCGGTAAAGTCCGTGCTGGCAATGCGCTGCTGCTGCGCACTGGAAGATAACCCGGACGCGCTGTTGCGTTTCTCGCAAGCAGCATTCGACGCCTATTTTGCCCAAGGGCGTAACATCGATGAGCCGGCTATCCTGAGTGAAGTTGCCAATACATGTGGCCTTGCCGGGGAAACGCTCCTTGAGCAAGCCTCCTCGCAACCGGTCAAAGACCAACTGCGTGCTAATACCGAGGAGGCAATCACTCGCGGCGCTTACGGCTCACCGACGCTGTTCATTGCTAATCGATTGTACTTTGGCAACGATCAGTTGCCGCTGGTCAGGCAGGCTTTACTGGAGATCAAGCAAGCTCAATAAATCGGTAGCAAACGCCGAGCCGCAACGGCGCATGAATGGAAGCCGGCTATCGCTACGCCTTCATAGAAACCCCGCAAGCGCCGTTAACTCAGTCTGCTTTGCAGACTGGTGTAGACTCAGCCCCATAGAGACCTAATAGAAAGGCTGGGGTGTGCTGTTCACATCAATCGCTGATGTCCCCGATTCGACTTTAGAGACCGATTGCTGTGTGATTGGCGCCGGTCCCGCGGGGATAAGCTGCGCAACAGAACTAGCAAATCGTGGAAAAGCGGTAGTGCTACTTGAGGGAGGCGGACTCTCTGCACCCGACAGTCGAGCCCTCGATTTGTATCGTGGCGTCGTATCAGGTTCGCGACAATATCCACTCGGGCCATCTCGGCTGCGATACTTCGGTGGTACCAGCGGGCACTGGGGCGGCTGGTGTCGGCCATTAGACCCCATTGATTTCAGTCCCAAACCACACATACCTAACAGCGGATGGCCGATTGATCACTCAATACTCGCTCCATGGTACCAAGACGCTCACCGCTGGCTGCAAATTGATAATCCCGACTATTTCGACAGGGAATTTCCTGAGTTCTTCGATGATCTACTTCCCGCGCAACACGGCGTCGTGACCAAGTATTTTCGGTTCTCACCGCCAACTCGGTTTGGTGAAACCTATCTAAGCACCGTTAAAGAGCAATCCGGATTGAACTGCGTGCTCAATGCCACCGCCGTGAAGCTCGCCTGTGCATCTGACGGCACGGTAACGTCGGTGACCTCGAGATCTCTGAATGGCGATGAATTGACTGTCAGAGCACGGCACTTTGTCGTCGCGATGGGTGGAATTGAAAATGCGAGATTCCTCTTATCCTGTGCCGATCAGAATGAATCCCTGCCGTGGCGAGACCTTGACTGGCTTGGGCGCGGCTTTATGGACCATGCCGGGTGGCCAGTGGGTCAGGTTCTTGCGAGAGCAAATCTACGCTACCGGGAGTTCGGAGAGTCACCCGATCGCGTGATGCCAGTATTAGCAATCGACGAGGAGATATTGAAATCTGAAAAAATAATTAATTGCTGCTTGATGCTACGCCCGGTGCCCAAAATTTCGGGTATTGATAGTGATTACGCGCTCAATCCCTGGGTAACCAAACTCACCGACCAAGACGAAATCGCCGGCTATCGCGCATCGATGATTTGGGAACCCTCGCCCTGTCGAACGTCTAGAATCACGTTGAGTGACGAGCGAGACGAGTTAGGCGTGCGCCGGCTCAACCTGCACTGGGACTTTAATCCCAGTGATTTTGAAATGCTCGATGCTGCTATTTCTCATCTGAATCGTTATTTGCATCTGACTCATTCCGGGCGGTTAAAACTCGAGAAGCCCGTGAACAAGAAGACCATGGCGGCACGGATTGGCAACGGCTGGCACCATATGGGCACCACAAGGATGAGCGCTAGTGCCGAGTCGGGAGTGGTCGATGAAAATTGCCGAATTCATCGATCACCCAATGTCTACGTGGCTGGTAGTTCAGTATTCCCATCAGTCGGATTTTCCAATCCGACGTTAACCATAACAGCGCTTTCTTGTCGTTTGGCAGCGCATATCGCAGGGAGCAAAGGCACAACATGAAGCTCGGAAGGCGCAACTTCACTTCAGGCCTTGTGGTGGGCGGTGCAACAGTCGGCGCTGCCAGTACCGTGTATCAATATCTCTCCAGGCGTCCCCGCGCCCCTCGCGACCTCCTGGTTTCAGTCGCCTCACAGATGCAAGGGATTCACGGTTTTTACAAGGCTGACCCCAGCTGGAATCCGGCCTCGGCAATAGAGACAGAAAATCGACTACTCGAGCGTCTCGAGGCCATCCCAGGCGCATTTGACAGTGAGGAAATGCTCGTAACGACGCTTCAGGCCATCATGCACGCAGAAATCAAAGACGGTAAGACAAGCGTGCTTAACCAACTGGTACTGAGTCAAACCGAGGCAGATCTCATTCTTCTAGCGATACTGTATGCTCCAGCCGCGAAAAACGTGACGACAACAGACAATGCTAAAAACGAGTTTGCTGTTAATCCAAAATTTGGCCCCCGCAACACCGTTGTCGGACAGGTGTTTAATGAGCAGCCCGATGGCCACGGTGGCATCTGGGTCGTCACTGACAAGGCACTTCCTGCAACCACAAAAATCGAATTTGCCGGGCAGGCAATTAAGACCACTTGGAGGTCCAATGTCGTCACCGGCGCAGTGTACGGCGACCTGTTGAATAAGGTGATCTCTACGACCGGAGAGTTCGAGGTTGCCCTCCTCAATACCGAGACCGGTGGGCGTCAGGTCATCGGCTCGATGGAGATACAAAAGCGGCCGCCACCTGCGATTACCGAGGATGGAGAAGACTCGACGGTTTTTTGCGAGATAGGGCGCGTTCAAATGGGACAGTTAGACGACAAGTCGATCCTCAGCATTAAAACGCGATGCGCACCCCGGGGAGCAAGAATTCTCATTGGCGACAGCTCAATTGAGACCAAGTTTAATCATTCTGCCATTACGGCTGATCTTACCGACATTGTATCTTCCAATGCCGAGAATCCTTGGCGCCTTTTCGATCCGATTTCGGGGGATACGATCATTTTGCCGGCGTTAAACTAGGGTAAGGTATCACTCCGCGTGGGCGGGCTTGCGACGCCATGACAGACTGAGCCAGATAATCCTGAAAAAAGATGACGAGCCACAAGCCTGGGGCGTAGTTGCGCACGTGGTACGCAAGCTATTAGTAGCAGTTTTCTCGCTAAACATTGACCCAGTGAGGCATTCATGTCTTTGAACCTGAAAACCCCCGGCGAAATTCTCGACCACTGCGCTCAACAACAGCCTGACGAGATTGTCATCAATACCGTGGGACTTGATGGCTCCGATGACGCGGTTACCCGCAAAGTGCTGTCTCAACGGTCGGATGAAATTGCCCAGGATTTGATTGAGCGAGGCGTTGGCCCCGGGGTGTTCGTGCCTATCCATTTACCGACCTGCACCGATTTTTTGGTGGCAACCGTGGGTATTTTCAAAGCGGGTGGCACGCCGATGCCAGTGAGTGATCGACTTCCCCAGGCAGAACTCGACCATTTGCTGGCACTTTCGGGTGCGACGCTCGCGATCAGCCGCACCCTCACGGGGCTCGAGACGCTGGATCCCGCCATATTCCACGGCGATACCGAGACGCCGCAGATCCGCCCGACCAGAGTGAGCAACCCAGTCAAAGCGCTCGCCAGCGGCGGCTCTACCGGCAAACCCAAACTGATCATTACTACCGGCGATGCTCTGTTTGATGCCGACAATCCGATCATTCCCATGCTGATGCGTTTCGAATCGAGTGATCTCAAGTACTCACCCGGGCCGCTCTATCACAACGGGCCCTTTTGGTTCTCGGTCAACATGCTGCTGCGCGGCGGCCGCATCCTCTTAAACGAACGTTTCAACGTGAGTCAGTGCTTGCAGAATATTGAGCGCTATCGACCCACCGTGCTCAACCTGGTGCCAACCATGATGCAGCGAATGCTCAGAGAACCTCGATGGTCAGAGTCTGACCTGAGTTCGGTTCGTGTTGTGTGGCATCTGGCCGCCCCCTGCCCCGCCTGGGCGAAGGAAGCCTTTATTGAAAAGCTCGGCGGCGAAAAAATACTAGAGCTGTGGGCTGCCACCGAAGGCAATGGACTCACCGTACTGGACGGTAATGAATGGCTTTCGCATCGCGGTAGCGTGGGCAAACCGATCGGCACCGACATACTGATTCTAGATGAAAATCGCCAACCACTCCCCACGGGCGAAGTGGGAGAAATCTTCTCGCGTATTGCCGGCGCTGCGCCTCCCTGCGAATACCGCGGCACGCCAAACCTCGAGATTATCCTCGATGGCTTTACTAGCGTGGGAGACATGGGGTGGGTGGACGAAGAAGGCTATCTTTATCTCGCCGATCGTCGCACTGACCTGATTATCGCGGGCGGTGCCAATATTTTTCCGGCGGAGGTCGAAGCCATCGTCAGCCAACACTCCAAAGTGAAAGATGTGGCAGTAGTGGGCCTTAAGGATGATGATTTGGGTCGACGCGTCCATGCCATTGTCGAGAGTTTCGACCCGAGCGACCCGCCAACGGAAGAAGAGCTACTGAAACTGTGTAGCGAGCAGCTCGTCAAATACAAAGTGCCTCGTTCGTTTGAATTTCTAGACGCGCTGCCGCGCAATGAGGCGGGTAAAATTCGGCGCAGCGAACTCCGGGATCAGCGCGGAGGCTGACGCGCACTCGCTCTGATTCGCTGAAAATTTTGACGGTTTAACCACTATCTGATCTCCAACTCTCCCCTCTTGCTCCGAAAACGAGCTTGCTCGTTCCACTCTGAGTCCCTGTCCCCCTTAATTCACCAATGCTCTTGTCACCTCGCGATCTAGTCAGCTAACCACCTGACAAGTTACTCACTGTGCCAGGCCTCCGCCGGAGGCCCCTCCCTATGCCTACGGCCCCCTCCGATCAGGCATCAACGCTAGGGCATTTCCCGCGACTACTCCGTGGAAATCGGCGATATCAAGTCAAGCGAGCACCGGGATCTACACTGGCGCGTTTTGCCAACACCTTGGCGTATTGCGGCAATAATCACACCCACATTTGCTCGATCCTTGTCGAGGTGAAATGGCCGAGTGCGGTCTAGTGAATCAAAGGGAGACAGGGAATGTCCCAACACAGTGGCACCTCGGTGCACGAGGCCTACGGTAAGGCCGTGGAAGAGCGCATGTACGCGCTAGCTACCGAAGAGCTCACACACGGCGCCGTGCGTGTGGGCCTGTGGGCCAAGGCTTGGGCTATGGCCGGTGGTAATAACCGGGAAGCAAAAGCGCGCTATCTGACACTCCGCGTCGAAATGATGCTCGCAGAACAGACTCTCCATTCTTCAGTCGCCGACTGGCGGCTCAGATTATCCATGGCTCGCGCCGCGTAAACCCCAATATACCGACAGCTGAGCGATTTTTGGCAAGGGCAGCCAGTGTGGTGCGGCCTCACTGCTTTCGTAACGAAGGAGGAAGGTAGCGGTAGAGGAATCCCTCCTCAATGAGCTTAAACGCTCATAACGCCTGTTCCTGAGTGATCGGCTCAACCCGATTCCACTTTTGCTTTTCAGCCATAATCAGTAACGACAAAACTCAAGCGATACCCTCACCGCACCTAACTTTGTGCGCTTAAAGACCATGAGTCGAAAAAGCGATTACTGGCCATAAACAGTCTCCGCGGCAGCCAAGCGCTGAAGTCTCGCCATTATTTCTGGATACTCCGAGGCTAGATTTTCTCGCTCCGCAGGGTCGTCGGCCAGGTTAAAAAGAAAATCTGATTTGCCACCCATAGGATGATGCACCCACTTCCAGTCACCGTAGCGGACGGCTTTTCTATCGCGCACTGCCCAGTAAAGTGCGCGATCCGCCGGTGTATGAGTGGCACCAAGCATCACCGAGGCAAAAGACTGTCCATCCCCACTGGCAAGATCAGGACGCCCAGCAAGCTCAGCGAATGTCGGTAGAATATCCCAGAAGGTAGTAACCACATCAGTGACTTTTCCTGCCTGTATTTTCGCCGGCCACCGAGCAATCATCGGAACGCGAATACCTCCCTCGAAGAGCATCCCCTTCATTCCTCTGAGCCCAGCTGTCCCCGCAAATCGATCCAGTGCCGGCCTGCCACGAATTCCTGTCGGCCCATTATCCGAAGTGAATATGACCAACGTATTTTCTGCAATGCCAAGCAGTTCAAGCCGCGCAATGATCTCACCTACGTAGTCATCTATGAGACTGACCATTTCGGCGTAATCTTTTTCCTGAGCAGTCCAGTCTCGATCTAAATAGCGGCTCGGGTGGGGAAGCTCAAAGCCATTTCCCGTAGCGCTGTGCAACTCATTGTTCACGTGAGGAAGGTTGTAATCGAGCTGCAAGTAAAAAGGGCGCGACCTGTTGTTTTCGATAAAAGTAAGCGCTCGATCATGAATGATAGTGCCCGCATACACATTACGAACCGCTGAAATAAGCTCTTGCTCAGAAGCTTTGTTGCCCACCAGCGACACAGGCGAATTATTTTCCGTGAGCATCTCCGGAAAGTAATTATGCGCTGCCGTCTGATTGGGGTAACCAAAGAAATAATCAAATCCTTGCATCAGCGGTGCGCCGCTACTGCCGACAGATCCGAGCGCCCATTTGCCAATAATTCCCGTGTGGTAACCCGCTCTGCGAAGCACCTTTGCCACCGTAGGGCCTCCTGTCGGCAAGATGTTGTCGCCATTTGAGGTGACGCCGGTGGTTCCGGCGTGCCTACCAGTTTGAAAAGCATATCTAGACGGATTGCACAATGCGTTACCGGCGTAGTGCTGGGTAAAACGCATCCCCTGCGCGGCCATCGTATCCAGATGCGGAGTCTTGATCAGAGCCTGGCCAAAACTCCCCAACTCACCGTAACCCAGATCATCCGCGGTAATATGAATAATATTGGGAAGCGACGACTCCCTGCCGCAACCCTGAAAACAAATTGCTAGCATTAATAATAAGAACAGCTTGAAACCTGGCATAAAAATCCAAAGGCCGAGACTGTGGTGTTCTCTCGGACTCGAGTTCAACAAGATACTAACTGCTCTAGCGTTTACAACAACCCGACGCAGAGAACGTTCGTTCACCTAGAACCGAATGGTTCAGAAATACCTCGATAATATAGTTTTGGCAGCCATCCCTTGATGTCCGCCAACCAATAAAAACATCAAATGAGCGAGGCTCATAGGACTTTCGGCAATCGCCTAGCCCAACCATCGCCGCTACTACGGATAATCTCGGTTAATCAGACGCGGCTCACATTGTTGCTGGCACTCACTCTAGTCACCCGCAGCGCCACAAGAATCCACGGAACCTGCGCCGATCTCAATAGAAAACCGTTGCGATAGAGCTAGGCGGGATCGAACCGCCGACCTGCACACCGCCGATGCTCATCGAGTTAGCCGCGCAAAGCAATAAAGTCACATTGAATGCGCTTGAGTTAGCAAATATAAGAGCGAGACGCTACTTATTAAGGAGCCCGGGAAGAAGCCAAGGAGGCAGTCCGGGTATATAAGCCTCAGGCGTAATAGGTTCAGCTACGGCAGACGCCGAGCTTGTCCCAAATGAATTCGTAACGGTTACCGAACAGGTGTAGGCGTCCCCATTAGTCAAACCGGTTACCACTATTTGCGGACCCGTGCCGCTCCCTGCGAACGTATCAATGCCATTAGTGCAAGTCGCATCGTAGCGAGTGATAGGCGCGTCACCGCTATCGCTGATCCTGACGAACAACATGATCTCGCCATCACCGTAATCGGTAAAGTAAATGACCGGCGGCAGCGGCGGCGCTAGTGACCCGGGCACCGGGACGCTATAATCGCCCGAAACTGGCGTCTCTCCCAGTCGCGACAAAGCTGTCAAGCTGCAGCTATACTCCACGTCGCTCCCAACGCCCTTTACCGTAATTGGTGGCACCACCCCTCCGTCGGTGATGCTCTCTTCTGATATCTGCAAACTCCAATAATTGAGCTCTCCTTCACGCAGGATGGGACCTTTTCCAACATCTTCTACTACCAACTTCCAAACGCCACCCATGCGGTCTCGAGCAAGTGCGTTCAATGACTCTTTTGGCGATAGTGTCATTGGAAAGGTACCTATTAAGTTCTCAGAGTCTGGACTGCTCTGATCCCATAATGTAACGGGGATACCCTCTGGGTTCTCCAGTATGACCTGTAGGTCGACCGGATCTGTGTGGGTGATATCAATGCCTACCTCGATCTCGGCGACAAATGCCGAGTCGCTCCTACCCGCGGAGCCTGGCATCGCAAGCGTCTGCATGACGGGCTCAAAATCTAGGAGCGGAATTGAGGGCGGGAGAGTTGGATCCTTCTTAAAAGATACGCTGCTACAGGTCGCGCGATGTCCCGTCACAGGGAATATTGCTTCCCTCGCTATAGCCGGAACAAAGTCGAGCTTCATGTCGATGACAGAGCCTGCGCTACCCGCAGCTAAAGCGAAGTTAGCGCCAGATATTATCGGCGTTGTAGGGCCTTTTACGTTAGCTAAAATATCAGCCTCGCTGGCGCACGTGGGCAGGTTTCCCGATATGCTTGCGCTGCCGACGCGTTTGGCTGCCCCATCTGGCCAACCCAAAACAGGCGCCAAGGCCTTACAGTTGCCCAGAGCCTCATTCGCCTGTACCCCCAGAGCGCCAATGACTCGGTCTAAGTATTTGAGACCGTCGAGATTGGTGAGAGACGGATTACTCTTAATGACGATACTGTTCACAGCAATCACCCCCTCCAAGCCCTCAAGGCTCTCAAGAGATTGATTGTCCTCAATCACAATATCGATACCGGTACCAAAAACACGGGCGCTAGCGCAGAGGCTCCACGCACCGATCACAGCGATGAGCCAGCTAAATCGGTTGCCAGCCGACATGCTCGGTGCTCTCCCACGCTGTAACTGATAAGTTCGAATCATCTGTCTTCATCGCGCCTACTAACGCGGGTAAACCTTTATGTAATAAGCCTGGCTGTCGCCTACCCCCGGGAATGGTTCACCTACGGTGCAATTTTCTGGGGCGAGTTCTGCGTAACAGGCCACCTCCATATTAAAGTACAGCACCCGCTCAGCCGTACCCAGTTCACACCTGTACCGGCTTGGTGCGCTGGCCTGACTCCATTTCATCTGTAAAGGATTGGGGTTAG
>Ga0255752_10005339_pt1 | contig 12521 bp, 12 predicted proteins | sample 011ome_25_FD_179952 | JGI IMG/M metagenome (GOLD analysis project Ga0255752, IMG submission 179952) | Coastal salt marsh microbial communities from the Groves Creek Marsh, Skidaway Island, Georgia - 011512CT metaG (version 2) | ecosystem: Environmental > Aquatic > Marine > Intertidal zone >...
TTTTTAGACGAGCTGCCTGAGTTTCCCCGTCGAGTACTCGATCTATTACGCCAACCTCTTGAAGACGGCAGCGTGGCCATTGCGCGGGCAAAGGGCACATTCCGTTATCCCTGCCAATTTCAACTCATTGCCGCTATGAACCCCTGCCCCTGTGGCTATGCGGGCTGCAAAGACCCTCCATGTCGCTGCCAAGGGGACAGCATTACGCGCTATCAGAATCGATTATCGGGGCCGCTGCTAGATCGTATTGACATCTGCGTACCGCTGGAACGGCAGGACAGCGCCCTGCTACTGGGACATGTCGAGCCGGCGGAGTCCAGCAACGAGGTGCGCACGAGGGTAGAGAGCTGCCATAAACGTCAGTTGGAACGCCAAGGCTGTCTGACCCGCCACTTAAGCGGCGCGGACTTATTGCAGTACTGTCAGCTAAGCGCTCCGATAAAGGACTGGTTCACCCGTGCTTGCGACAGGCTCCACCTGTCGGCGCGCAGCGTGCACCGCACCCTGCGTGTGGGTCGAACCATTGCTGACATGGTAGGTGAAGAGCAGGTTACCGAAGAGGCTTTGCTGGAGGCGCTCGGATACCGACCGCGCCTCACAAGCTAGCACTAACGGGTCATAGGGCTGCTGCAAAACTTACTGGGCAGAAGCCACCATGTAGTCTACCGCCGCCTGAATTTCCTCGTCTGAGCAGTTGCCGCAACCGCCTTTGGCGATCATGCCCGTACCGGCAACACCATTGATACCGCTGTCATACAAGGCATCAATACCCTTGGCAATTCTGGCAGACCAGGCAGACGCATCGCCCAGCATGGGAGCACCAGCTGCACCCGTGGTATGACAAGCCATACAGGCGCCGTTGTAAACGTCCTCTCCTGAACGAGAGCCCGCTGCCACGGTCGCTGCGCCGGCGGCACAGTTGTCATCGCCAGCCACGCACACCTGGCTATAGGGTGTGATGCGAGCTTCAATAGCAGCACGCTGCTCTTTTGATAAATCGGCGGCGGAAGCCAGAAGCGGCATCAATGCAAAAATTAACGCTACAAAACGCATGGGAAGTCTCCTATTTAGGTGGCGCGGAGTATAACGAGTTGAAGTCGTCGGGAAAACTCGTGATCGCAATGGTATGCACAGCTTTGCTAAATTGTGCAGATTCTCTATGTTGTTACGTCAACCAACATCACTATGGATGCCTTACATGAAGCTGTATACCTACGACTCTGCACCTAACCCAGCGCGGCTCAAGATGTTTATCGAGTACAAAGGGCTCAACATCGACACGCAGCAAATCGACATGGGGAAAATGGAGCAGCACTCCCCTGAATATTTGGCTATCGTGCCAGAGGCCACCCTGCCGGTATTAGTGTTAGATGATAGCTGCCGCATAACGGAAGTCGTTGCTATCGCGCGATATCTTGAGTCGATCTATCCCGACCGTCCTTTGTTAGGCAAAACCCCACTGGAACAAGCGATGGTACTGAACTGGAATCACCGCTTGTTCCACTCAGTGTTTATGGCCTGTGCGGAGGCATTTCGAAATACCCACCCCGCCTTTAAAAACCGCGGCCTGCCGGGAACCAAACCCGTGGCACAAATTCCCGAACTGGCTGAACGCGGGCGGGAGCGACTGAAGCACGGTTTAGAAACCATCGATAGTGAGCTCGCCCACCGCGACTTTTTGGCGGGCGCCGATTTTTCTTTTGCTGATATCGACCTCCTAGCACTGCTGTCCTTTGCCAAATGGGCAGCAAAAGTTGAGCCCGATGCCAGCCTGGTCAACCTAGCCCAGTGGCGCAACAGAGCAGAAGCTGCTCGCACTGCAGGCGCATAGATCTCCATCACGATGGCTAAGTCTGCCGTGCTGCGGACGCTTTTCATGGGTGCCCTCTTTTCGCTGCTGGTAGGCTGTGACGCCGTCGACTCGGGGCCAAACAAACTTAGGGACTATCTTCAGCGGCTTGTCCGAGGACTGGACGTTGAGGTTCCTGCGGCCCCATTAGTGGCACCGCCCAGAATTGTCGATGCCGCCCTGCGGCCGCTACCCGTGGCTATGGCAAACCTCAGTGTTCTGGATTTTCTTGCGCTCTCGGGTTGCGAACTCCAAGTCAACCTAGGTCGCCGGAACAGTAGCCTGGGACGTCATGCCTCGGCATCCCAGCGCCTACTCTTGGATCTTGAGTTCCTCGACCTCGCCCCCGGGTGCGTCGAGCACCTGTCGAATAGCGACAACCCAGAACTGGCGTCAGAGATACAGCGCATAGCAGCGGAGAGAAGGCGACTGCTACCACTGCGGATTTACAACGCGGTTCTGGCCGGCTACGAGTTCCAAAGCTTCTGGCGCCTCCCGCCCAACTTGGATAATTACCCGACGCAAACAAGCAGCGAGGTCGTGGATGCCCTGGCTTGGCTGCAAAGCGCTGTTAAAGGGTGGCTCAACGGCAACACGAGCGGCAGTTTTGAACAAAACCAGGCGCTCGAGGGCCATCTTGCCACCCTGCGAGCCGGGGACGGGGGGGCGCTGCTACTGGCCGCGGCTGAGGCGTCTCGTTCGCTGCAACAGGCCACCGGGGCGTTAGATGCCTCCCAGCGCTTGCGCAATTTGTGCCCCGGGCAGCAAAAGAGCCGCCGTGCCGAGATTGTCGAGACGGTCACCGTGAAGTTCTTCGCAGGTGAGGTTCAGCCTTGGCTCGCGGCCCTAAACAGGCGCCACCATGGGCTCATCACACCCCTTTTAGAACTGGAAGGTCATTTAAGCGCCGTGCTGCCCACAGAGTATCTGACGTGGCAGCGCAAGAGGGATTCACTGTTGGCCACACTGCACCTAAAGCCTAAAGAACACGTCACTGCCATTAAATCCGCACTGGCGGATTGTCCCGGTGTGCCGTGGAGCGGCAGTGAATCTTCTGCCGCTAGCGGGCCGAGGGATTTACTTCAAAGTTAACGAGCGCAAAACGTCTGGGTTCGCGCGGCAACCTCACCTTAGGTTTTTAGCATAGCCGCACCAAAATCACCGCCGAGCCAAGCAGAAACACGCTGAGACTTTACCCCGCCTCTGCTAAACTCCGAACTTCGTTTCTTGGAGGAATTGCCATGCTTGCCCGTATCTCATCAATATTTCTACTGCTATCGATTGCGCTGGTCACCGCATGCGGCAGCACTCCGCCCAAGCCCAACGTAGATTTCGATGGCGATCATGACTTCACGGCAGATACCAAGATTGCATTCTATGCCATGAGCGGCGGCGTCACCGGCAACAATCCCACGCAACTTACTGACTTCCAAAAAGATCGAATTGATTCGGCGCTGGCCCGGGCACTAGAAACCAAGGGTTTTACTATTGTCGAGAGCGCCAAAGATGCTGACCTGCTCATTAGCTGGCATCTCAACACACAGGAAAAGCAGGACATCCGGACGAGCTCGACACCCAACTACGGTATGTCGGTAGGGTATAGTCGCTATAATCGCTACGCTATGTACAGCTGCTACAGCTGCTTTGACACTGACGTCCGCGTCACCGAATACACTCAGGGCACCTTTATCGTGGACATGATTGACCCCGAGCCAAACCGTTCCGTATGGCGAAGCGTCACCCAGTCCAAACTCAAAGGCGACAATCTGAAAGACCAAGCGGCCATTGATCGAGCTGCCATGCTGGTGCTGGGCGGCTTCCCACCCGGTGTAGTTCCGACCGCAAACTAGAGTCTGCAGCAATCCCAGTCGCTGCAGGCATAGCAGCGACCGCTGGAGTATCTAATGACACACAACGATTCACAGTTACGGCGAATCGCCTTAAACAGCGAATGGCATGCCCGGCCGGTTGCCAATATGGCCGCGCCATGCCGGTGCACACACCAGGTGTTTCTTCGGAAAGGCTCCAGCAGCGAGTCCAGGGAGGCGTTTGGGAAGCTCTGTACCCAGTACGGGCAAGCGACCCCCCACGAAGGTAGCCGTCAGCATCTGGTGCAGCTGGGCAGCGCAGTGATCAAATGGGAGGGCCATACCGAGGCCGACTCCGTCACTTCCCTCGTTCCCGGCAATGCCACGCCATTATTTAGCGAGGCGGCGGTCCGCTTTAGTCCCAGCGGACTGCAAAACACCTTTGGTGACGACGTCCTGTGTGGAATCCAGATTGAATTTCTAAAAATGTCTGCCGAAGCCACGGATATGGATGCCATCCGCGCCGCTTTAGGCAATAACGAAATTTATGGTGGGCCGATTGCCGACGGTAATGCTGCCCTATGGTCCAGTTTCCGTCTCGATGCTAATGGTTACTCACGAATCATATTGATTGATCATAGCCTGCCGGAGAGCGCCGTTGGTCGCTATTTACAGCGGGTGATAGAGAGTGAGAGCTATCGGCTGCAGGCCATGGGCGCCCTACCCCTCGCGCGCCAAACCATGAGCGAGTTAAGCGCAATCGAGGACACCCTAGAGCCACTCATGAATCAACTCAGTGAGGCGGGTGAAAATACCGATCACGAGAAGCTGCTCACGCAGTTATCTCTGATGGCCGCCAAGATTGAACACCTAGCAACCGCCAGCAGCTATCGTTTTGCGGCCGCGAGAGCCTACTCGAGTATTGTTGAGCAGCGTTTGAAGGAGCTGAGGGAGGAACGAACGCTTACACAACCACGCTATTCCGTGTTTCTACAGCGAACGCTGCAGCCCGCAATGCGCACCTGTGAAGCCGCTGAACGCCGAATTGACGAACTCGCCCAGCGAGTTTCCCGCGCACTGACTTTGCTTAACTCAATGGTTGATATGATTCAGACGCGACAAACCAACACCATGATCAAAGCAATGAGTCGAAACGCGGCGATTCAGGTCAGGCTGCAACAGGCTGTTGAGGGTTTCTCCACTTTTGTTATCAGTTACTACACCCTAGGAATCTTGGGTTACATGCTATCGGGCTTACATGCCAGCGGAGTATTGGACGTCGACCCAAAATTAATTGTCGGTGCCTCAGCACCCGTCGTACTCCTCGGAGTGTGGGCACTCAGTCGCAGGGTCAGGCGCAAGCTGACGGGCGAAGTAGACTAAGAGAGTAAAAGATGGAGATCTTCCGTTATCCGGCATTGCCGAGTCTGTGCCCCTTGGCGGGACGTAGTCCCCGCCCTTTGGTTGTCGCACTGGTACAAAATCGCTGGCATGCCAACCCTGAGATCCATCGCGAAAGAATCTCATCGGGCGTAGCTGCTGCGGCCAATGGCGGTGCCGAGATTGTCTTTCTGACCGAACTGACACTGTCTCGTTACCCTGCGGACACCAAGCCCGAGGAGCAAGCAGACCTTGCGGCGGAATCTTTAATCGATGGCCCCACACATCGCTTTGCCGCAAAACTTGCGGCAGATAACGATATCTTCGTACACGCGTCGCTGTTTGAGCATGCGGGCGCTGCCGACGGGCGCGGTCTGAATACCGCAATAGTGGTTGCCCCCAATGGTGACATCGTCGCTCGAACCAGAAAGTTACATATCCCCGTGACCACCGGCTATTACGAGGATCACTATTTTGCCGAAGGCCCGGCGGAGGACCCCTACCCCGTCCACAAAATATCCCTAGACAGTGGCGAAGTGCCCATCGGGCTACCCACCTGCTGGGACGAGTGGTTCCCGGAAGTACCCCGCTGTTACGCCCTCGGGGGAGCGGACTTACTGTGCTATCCAACAGCAATTGGTTCGGAGCCCGACTACCCGCGATTTGACACCCAACCTCTGCTGCGGCAAGTCATCGTTGGCCATGCTATTGCCAACGGGTTATTCATTGTGGTCCCCAACCGCTTTGGCAGCGAGGGCACGCTGAGCTTTTATGGTTCCAGTTTTATTGTCGATCCCTTTGGCCGGGTGTTAGCAGAGGCACCACGGGATAGAGAAGCCGTGCTCATCGCAGAGCTGGATCTGGGGCAGCGGCAGGACTGGCTGACCCTATTCCCATTTTTCGGCACCAGACGACCCGAAACCTACACCGCCTTGAGCAACCCTATTCAAAATCCTCGCCAAGCGTCAGGTTCTGGCTCTGACGGTGGTATACCGGGAATTCCACTTTGACCGGCAGCCGTTACATGCCCCCCGAATGGGCACCGCATAAGGCCACTTGGATGGGTTTCCCAACGGGCGCCTATCCGAGCAGTGGTGTCTCGAGTGAGGACGTATTCAAAGCCTGGGCTTCGGTAGCCAATCTTGTTGTCGACCACGAGCCGGTGCATATGCTGTGCCGGCCGTCTCAATTACAGCAAGCTAAAAAATACTTAAGCAGCGCAGTTATTTTACATCCCGCCGAGATCAACGATGCATGGCTCAGGGATACCGGACCAACCTGGGTTGTGGACAACGGTCAAGTCCGCGCTATTGACTGGCGCTTTAACGGCTGGGGGGACAACACCAGCTTTGACTGGGAGGCGGATGCTCTTGTTGCCAGCAAAGTAGCTGAGTTGACCGAGACACCGGTGGATGTCTCGGCGCTGACCAACGAGGGAGGTGGGATTCATGTCAATGGCCAGACAACAGTGCTACTCACCGAGTCGGTGCAGAGCGACCCAAATCGCAATCCTGACTGGGATCGCGACCGCATAGAAAGCGAAATCCACGCCCAGCTTGGTACCAGCATTGCGTGTTGGTTTAGTCGCGGTCTTTATCGTGACTACCAAAACCACGGCACCCGGGGGCACGTTGATGTTTTTGCCTGTTTTAACGAAGGGGGCGACGTCCTGCTGCACCGTCAGCTGGAAAAATCTCACCCTGACTACGAGCGCTACAGCGAACATCGAAAGACGCTAGAGCAAGCAGGTCTCCCGCACATTGATGTACCGGCACCCAAAAAAACCCGTGATAACATCGACTGGGTTGATTACAGCTACCTGAACCACTACGTCTGCAATGGCGCCGTCATTTTACCCACCTTCGAAGATCCCCACGATGAGCTTGTCACCGAGCTCCTGACAGACGCTTGGCCGGGAAGAGAAATTCGGCAGGTGGATGCCAGAGTCATCTTTGCGATGGGCGGCGGCGTACACTGCATTACCCAGCAGCAACCGGCAATCTGATGTTTACCTACTTAAATCCAACGATTCGCGAGCGGCTGATAGCCAACAACAAGCTCATTCGCATCAACGCCGATGGCGAGCTCATCGAACAATCCGGAGATGCACCGGCGGGCAAGCGCAGCCTCAACCTGCTGGGCCCCGTGCCCCTGCCCCTTGCCCGAGGCCAACATCATCCCACGGCTCAGTGGTATGCCACGGTGCGGAGCACCGAGCTTTCTGAAGTGGAGAATCTCGCCAGTACCCTGCGGGAACAGGGCGGACAACATTTGTTTTCGCAATTAGCATCGAGCATGGCAGTCAACAGCGTCTTAGTTATTGGCAACGCTGAGACATCCGCCTCACCCATGGTAAGGGTGCATTCCAACTGCTTGACGGGAGACGTTTTTGGCTCAAGACGCTGTGAGTGCGGACCGCAACTTGAAGCCGCCATCGATAGACTTGCCGAAGAGCCTGATGGTGGTTATTTGATATACATGGCGGGGCACGAAGGTCGGGGCATTGGGCTCTGGGCTAAGGCTGCCACCTACCTGTTGCAGGACGAAGGTGAAAACACCTACCAAGCAAACCGATCCCTGGGTCTCCCCGACGACTCTCGAGATTTTAGCGACGCGGCAACACTGCTTAAGTATTTTGGTCGCGGACGCCCGCTGCGGTTGATGACCAATAATCCCAAAAAACTCACGGACCTAACCGATCAAGGTGTCACCAATATCGAACGCGTCAAACATGTATCGGGGGTTGACGACTGCAACCTGCGCTACCTGGCGGCAAAGCGCGAGTGGGGGCATCGGATTGACGAGGACGATCTGAAGACCTAGCTCACTGCAGCCACTCGGGTAGCGGCTGGTTTCCCAGCGGTAGCTCCATGGTATTCGCGCTCGCGGCGTAGCTGTGTCCTACCATTTCGTCATAAGCACTGCGCTGGCGAAGGGTCAGTTCCACTTCGATGATGGCTTTCAAACAGCGTTTCATTTCCAAGATGTTCTTACGCTTGAGAATTTTGCCGTCATTTTCTGCCAGCAAGTGCTCTTCACCGTCGATAACGGCATGGGCGATGTACAAACTAAGATCGACGGACTCAATAATGAACCTTTCGATGTGGCTACTACGCGCCTTGGTCTGCTTCAGGGTCATTTTCATAACAGCGGTCCGACAACGGGTGATACCACAGGTTACACAAGGTCACCGATGCCGTCGGCCACCGTCCGGTATTTGTCCAGCGCAGGCGACAGCCAATCGAAGGTTTTGTACTGCTTGAGGTCATCGGGGGTGCCGTCTATGGCCGCGAACAGCGCTGCCAGTGCGCCGTCTACCCGCAACAAGCTGGCCAATGGATCCATGTGCACCCGAATAGTGAACGCCAAAGCCTGACTATTGGGTAAGCGAGTAAGTGTTTGACGCTCTACCCGATACCAAAGCGGCGTTGCAGGATCGAGGGCGCCGTCATGGGTAGTTGGCCAGGCAAAGAGCGCGTTGTCGGCCTGAACCGACCAGTTATAGCGTTCGACCGGTGTGTCGACGCGCAAATTGTCAAAGATTCGGTCGATGCGGGGGGTTAATTCCTGATGAATACGTGGAATGGGATCATGCACCCGCGCCATCGGCCGACCAATTTTTTCTGGCAGGCGCCAATGGGAGGGACTGCAAAGACTGGCGGCCACTAGGGAATACCCCTCTTCCCCCGGCGCCATGACAACTAAATCCTCGTGCACGGCTAAAGAGGACAACCATAGCAGTTCCCCGGGGTCACTAGCGGGGCCGAGCTCTTGAGTATCGAGTGCCAAATAATCGAAAACCCTGCGCGCCAGCTCCTCAGCACCGGCCCGCCCCTCGGGACATACGCGATAGACCGCATCACCCAAGGCGGCCCTTCGCTCGAGCTTGTGAGCGCGAATTTTGACCGGCTCTTCGGCGGGTTCTAACCAATCTCCAGTCATGGGCGACATTCCCATTGTTAACACTTTGGGATTAGCGACATGGGGTAAATGCGGTGGAGTCCGCAGTGTAGATAGGTCAGGCAACCAATCAAAGGTTAAAGGCATCGCAACAAAAGGTGGACGAGACAGTCGTCCCCGCTCCAGAAAGAGGATCATTAGGACATGATGCCAGAGCTTGAAGAGATTGAAATAACCCTTGGGGGCGAAAGCCCCACCGAAGAATTACCGCGCTTTGCCGGGGTCTATCGTTTTTTTAGCGCTGAGGGTCAGTTACTTTACATCGGCAAAAGTGTCGATATTCGCGCACGGGTTCAATCGCATTTTCAGGAGGCGCGCAAACCCGGCAGGCATCAGCGCATTATGGGGCAGGTCGCCCGCATAGACTGCACGGCGACTGCAGGGGAAGTTGGCGCCTTGCTGGTAGAAAATGCAGCCATTAAAGCCGAGACACCGCTTTACAATCGCCGGCAACGCAGGGTTCGAAAGCTTTGGACCATTCATTTGAAGCCCGGCTCAGATGGCTTCCTCAAGCCCGAAGCTGCGGATTTCTTGATCGACTCCGAGCGCAGCATTGACTGTTATGGACTCTTTCACAATCAGCGACACACTGATTCAACGCTGCGTCGCCATGCTCGAGACCATGGGCTTTGCCTGCGCATGCTGGGTTTGGACAAAGGGCGCGGCCCCTGTTTCCAATTCCAGTTGGGGCGTTGCGACGGCGCCTGTGCCGGTGAGGAATCCCCCGAGGATCACAATGTTCGTTTGCTGTCGGCCTTAGATCGAGATCGAATTGCCGCGTGGCCTTTTACGGGAACACTAGCGCTCAAAGAAACCAATGTTGCACCGGTTGAGGGCCAACCCGCCGAGCAATTTCATTTGGTGCGGCAGTGGTCATACCTTGGCAGTTTCGACTCCATGCAATCAGCTCAGGCGCGGCTAGGCGGCAAGGGAGAGCTTCTCTTTGATCGGGACGCCTATCGGTTGCTGCTAACAGCGCTGCAAAAAGGGCGTTTAGACATATTAGATGCCAGCTCCGGCAAGCCCGTGGACAACCCGCTGCTGGGGTTGGACAGACGCCAATGGGGATAAACGTCGTTTGGTTCAAGCGGGATCTGCGGCTGTGCGATCACGCCCCTTTATCTCTGGCGTGCAATGAAGGTAAGCCCTTACTTCTGCTATACCTTTTAGAACCTGATCTGCTGCGAAATGCTCATTATCGCCGACGTCACTGGCACTTCATCAGTCAATCGCTCCAGGACATAAATCATCGCCTCGCCCCTCTCGGGGGTCGCGTATTTGTACTGGAGGGTGACCCGGTGACAATCCTTGCCAGCCTTGATCAAAGCGTGGGCATAGACACGCTTTGGTCCTATGAGGAAACAGGTTTAGAGGTCACGTTTGCACGGGATCGTGCTGTCAAAGCGCTGGCGGCTGAACGGGGTTTTCAGTGGCGAGAATTCCCCACCAACGGCATTCAACGGGGTCGTACTCACCGCCGAGGCTGGAGCACTCGCTGGTCTCGGCTAATGACCGCATCCATCGACAATGTCGATCTGCAGCGCATTGGAACACTCAGCGCCGAGTTACCCGAGTCGCTACAGGGCACCCTTTGCCAGCGTCTACAGCAGTGGCAGCGGGAACACCCGGATTTTCAGGCCGGCGGAGAATCCCGAGCACATTCCACCCTGCAAGATTTTTTGAGCCATCGCGCCGGTGGCTATCAACGATTTATTTCCAAACCCGAAGAAAGCCGCCAACACTGCTCCCGATTATCGCCCTACTTGGCCTGGGGCAATCTATCCATCCGGCAGGTTCATCAAGCCCTCGAGCGTCGCCAGGAGCAGGGAGGTTGGGCGAGGCCGCTGGCGGCATTCGAATCGCGACTGCATTGGCATTGTCACTTCATTCAAAAATTTGAAAGCGAATGTCGCATGGAGTTTGAGCATATCAACCGCGGCTTTATGGCGTACCCCCGGGATACGGACCCCGAAAAATTGAACGCGTGGAAACACGGGATGACGGGCTACCCACTGATTGACGCCAGCATGCGATGCCTCATGTCCACCGGATATGTCAATTTCAGATCCAGGGCCATGCTTGTTAGCTTTCTAACCCATCATCTTTGGCAGGATTGGCAGTCGGGCGCCGAATGGCTGGGGTCCCTGTTTTTGGATTTTGAACCCGGCATCCACTACCCGCAAATGCAAATGCAGGCGGGGGTTACCGGCATCAACACCATCCGCGTCTACAACCCGGTTAAGCAATCGCTAGAACACGATCCCGACGCATCGTTTATACGGCGCTGGGTGCCTGAGCTTGCAGATCTACCAACGCCCTTGGTGCATCAACCCTGGCTGCGTTCACCCATGGAGCGAATGCTGCATCCCATTGACTATCCAGATCCGATCGTTGACCTAGAGACCAGCCATCGCAGAGCTCGCGAAGTGCTTTGGTCCCTCAAATCAGACCGTAGAATTGCCTCCGAGCGCGAGCGCATCCTCAATCGCCACGTTGAGCGTCGCTTTTTCAAAGCCACCCGAGCGGCGAGCTGAGCATGCTGCTATGCTCTTGGGCACAGCAGTGATTCTTAGGAGATAGGCCCATGGTATTCCTTTTAGTGGTGCTCGGCATCGTAATTGCCGCAGTCATTCTTGGATTAATGTTTCTCCCCGCCCTCATCGATGAGTCAGCCATTATCGACCTCGCCCAAGAGCAGGTCAGAAAAGCCACCGGTGGCGAATTACGCGTTGAGGGTGGTGTAGAGATATCCCTATTCCCCACCTTCGTCCTTAAGTTGGGGGACACAAGCGTAGACATGCCCCCCCAGGGCGACGGGGGCTCGCGCATCTTGGCTGAAATACAAAGCGTTGACGTAGGTCTCTCTATTCTCGGCGTGCTCATGGGCACCGATGAAGTTGGCGATGTCATTTTGAATGATACTGACGTCACCTTGTTTGACGAGCTGGGCAAACCGGCAACCCAAATTCGGGTAAGCACACTCAAAGCGCAGCGACTCAACCTTAGCAACAATCCCATGGGCCTAGAGGGCGCCGTTGAAATAGTCAACGCGGCAGGTGGCGAACCCATAGCCATTACCTTTGATGGTGACGTTCGCGTACCCGAAGCCCTAGATATGATCACCTTGGATGCGCTCAATACCAAAGTGACCGGCGCTCTCACTCAGCCCATTAACAGCGCGTTGAGTGGCGCGGTTACCTTGACGCCCCTGCGTGCGGATTTAGATCTGCTGCTCAACTTACCCGGCGGGGATGTCCGAGGTGACATGATCTATGCGGCGTTGGAAAGCCCTCAGATCGACCTTAACTTCAATGCCGACCGTCTGGATTTAGATCAAATCCAGCCAGCGGGAGGTAAAGATGCGCAAACAACACAAGCCTCTGAGAAACCCGATCCGAAAGCGCCGCCCATCCCCGTCGCTGTAGGGCCCCTGAAAGATTTGGACATGCGGCTGGCCATCAACGCCGGCAGTTTGCTAACCGCGGGGCAGGAGATCACCAACGCCCAGGTATTGTTGCGGGTGC
>Ga0255752_10005348_pt1 | contig 12502 bp, 11 predicted proteins | sample 011ome_25_FD_179952 | JGI IMG/M metagenome (GOLD analysis project Ga0255752, IMG submission 179952) | Coastal salt marsh microbial communities from the Groves Creek Marsh, Skidaway Island, Georgia - 011512CT metaG (version 2) | ecosystem: Environmental > Aquatic > Marine > Intertidal zone >...
AGATCGGTGATCAGATCCAGTTAAAGGCGGCCTTCATCATCAGGCTTAGCCTTTTTGATATTCCGCTTTGCCCCAGTCGACCATCTGCCACAGCCAACGGATCCTTTATGGCTTGGCGCAGCACATGCTTTGCCTGCCAGCCTGACAACATAGCTCGACGTACATCGGGTGCCATTATGGATGTGCCTTTATTGAGAGCTGCCAAGCCGTTCTTTGCCAACGAGCAAACACCGTCAGGGCTACCATCCAACAACGGAATACGCCCGCGCCGCTCTAACTCTGGAATTGCGCAAAGCCAATTTGCAACAGCTACAGCGTAGCCAAAATCTGCGACACCCGTATCGGAAACACTGACAGACTGCGCCAGAACTTTGTAAAACACACCTCCGGTTTGAGCCAGATAATCCTCAAAGTGTTCCGCACTTTCAAACGGTTCACGATAAATATCCCATCGGCGCACCTCGACAAAACCATCCAGCAAAACGGCTGTTTTAGGCGAAAGCACATTAGCCAACGGTGTGACAACTTCATGCCTGCGTACCGGGCCACCTGACGCGATTTCCGCCAATGCATCCCGCCACCACTGCAAGCGCATTTCTGCAATCATACTTTCCTGTGTGACCCACGGCGCGCGGGCGACCTCGATGGCAAAGGCATGCAGTGGAAAAAGTTTATCCCGCATCGCAACCGGAGCAGCCATTACAGCTGCAAACCTGTCAGGATCAGCTTTCAGAACGATCTCTGCACAGGCTTGAATATCAGACACTCGTTTGCACCAACTTCCAGTTAATTGCATCAAGCAGCGCCTCAAACGAAGCATCCACGATGTTGGCGGAAACCCCAACCGTCGACCAGCGCCGTCCCTGCCCGTCTTCGCTGTCGATAATGACACGGGTCACCGCTTCGGTGCCGCCTTGAGTAATGCGAACCTTGAAATCGACCAGTCTCATGTCGTCAATCATGTCCTGGTATCGTCCCAAGTCTTTCGCCAATGCCTTGGACAATGCGTTCACCGGACCACGGTCATTGCCAGTTTCATCAAGTGACTCACTGACCGACAGTTTCTTGTCGCCATCAACTTTGACAACGACAACGGCTTCTGACAGCGAGACCATTTTATTGTATTTGTTTTTGCGTCGCTCAACAGTGACTTTGTAACGTTTCACTTCGAAGAATTCAGGGAGCAAACCAAGTTCGCGCCGCGCCAAAAGTTCAAAACTGGCCTGCGCAGTGTCGTAAGAATAGCCTTCGCTTTCGCGCTGCTTGATGATTTCGAGAATTCGCATCAAAGCGGGATTGCCCTTTTCGACCGCGATACCAGCATCCAACAGTCGGCGGATTAGGTTCGATTGCCCAGCCTGATTGGACATTGGAATGATACGGGCATTGCCGACGGTTTTTGGATCAATGTGTTCGTAAGTTGTCGGATCTTTCAGGATCGCGCTGGCGTGTAATCCCGCCTTGTGAGCGAACGCCGACGAACCAACATAGGCTGATTGGCGGATCGGCACGCGGTTGAGGATATCATCAAGTTTGCGGCTGATACGGGTCATGTCGCGCAATGCGTCATGCGTGATGCCTGTTTCAAACCGGCTGGCATAGGGTTCTTTCAAAAGGAGCGTCGGGATTAGCGTAGTCAGGTTCGCGTTACCACAACGCTCGCCCAATCCGTTTAGCGTTCCTTGTATCTGCCGCGCGCCCGCATCGACAGCCGCCAAAGAATTTGCGACCGCATGTTCTGTGTCGTTATGGGTGTGGATGCCGACATGATCGCCGGGAATGCCCGAGCCAATCACGGCCTTGGTGATCTCGTAGACTTCGCGCGGCAACGCGCCGCCGTTCGTGTCACAAAGCACCAGCCAGCGGGCACCAGCATCATAGGCGGCTTTCAAACAGCTCAAAGCGTAATCGGGATTTGCCTTGTAGCCGTCAAAGAAATGTTCGGCGTCAAACAACGCCTCACGCCCTTGGTCAACCATATGGGCTACCGAGGCTCGAATGTTTTCAACATTTTCCTCAAACGTGATCCCAAGAGCGGTTTCCACATGAAAGTCATGGGTTTTGCCGACCAAACAAACGGCTGGCGTGCCTGCGTTCATCACGCCGGCCAGAACGTCGTCATTTTCAGCGCTGCGCCCTGCCCGCTTGGTCATGCCAAAGGCGGTCATGGTGGCATTTGTTTGCGGGGCATTGTCGAAAAACTCGGAATCTGTCGGGTTCGCCCCGGGCCAGCCGCCTTCGATGTAGTCGACGCCAAGCTGGTCGAGCATCTCTGCGATCTGCTGCTTCTCGGCGGTTGAGAATTGCACGCCTTGGGTTTGCTGCCCGTCGCGCAGGGTGGTGTCGTAGATATAGAGGCGGTCTTTAGACATGATCACTCTCCTGACGACACAAGCCGCGCTCACATTGTCCTCTGCCCTTTACGCAGGCTTCCAGAGGAAGTGTCGTGTGTTTTGAGTATTTTTGCCAAGAAGAAGCCATTAGAGCGCCTCTAATTTGGATGGATCGAAGTTCGAACCTGCGATGAGTTCGACACCAGCTTTGCTCATACGAACCTCGACACCAGCGTCGATGAGAGCCGATTTGAGACGGTCTACTTCCGAAAAGTCTTTGGTTTGCATGGCGGTTTCTCGTATCGAATACAGTTGCTGTTCAAGTTTTGACAAGTCAACGTCTGGCCTTGAAGCCCAGTTTGGAGTCGTTTCGCCCATCAATCCCAGCAATTTCAAGCTGGCACGAAGTGACGGCAGATCATCCGCATGCGAAAGCTGATGGATTGCCGCAATTGCTTGGGATGTGTTCAAATCGTCAGCGAGCGCCTGTATTACTCCTATGTAAGGTTTGGAGTTATCAAGCGCACGATCCGCTTGCGCGTACCACTTCCGCAAAGTCGCCGCGGCTTCTTCCGCCTTCTTAGCCGTCCAGTCCATTGGCTTGCGATAATGCGTCGACAAAAACACAAACCGGATCACCTCGCCCGGAACGCCTTGTTCCAGCAAGTCATGCACCGTGAAGAAGTTGCCCAGAGACTTTGACATCTTCTTGCCTTCCACTTGCAACATCTCGTTGTGCAGCCAGAAATTCGCAAAGCTGTCCTCGCCTGCCTCGCAGCAGCTTTGCGCTTTTTCGTTTTCGTGATGTGGAAAGGCCAAGTCCAGTCCGCCACCGTGAATATCGAATTTCTCGCCAAACAGCGCCTTGGTCATTGCCGAGCATTCGATATGCCAGCCCGGACGCCCCCGTCCCCAAGGGCTGTCCCATCCGGGTAGGTCATCAGACGAGGGTTTCCACAGAACGAAATCCATAGCGTCACGCTTATAAGGCGCAACCTCAACCCGTGCGCCTGCGATCATGTCGTCGACCGAACGACCAGACAGTGATCCGTAGTTCTCATAAGATCGCACGTCGAACAGCACATGCCCCTCTGCCTCATAGGCGTGACCGGAGTTGATCAGTTCTTGGGTCATCTCGATCATTTCTGGAATGTACTGAGTGGCGCGTGGAGCAAAGTCGGGCTCAAGATTTCCAAGTGCACCCATATCCTCGAGATACCAAGAGATCGTTTCGTCGGTACGCTCTTGAATCAAGTCTTCAAGTGTTCCGTCTGCACCAGCCTCTTTTCGAGCCAACGCAGTCGCGTTGATTTTATCATCTACGTCAGTGAAATTTCGAGCGTAAGTAACCTTTTCCCAGCCATTCTCTTTAGCAACATGGCGAAGAAGCCTATTCAAAACATCAAACACCACCACAGGCCGTGCATTGCCCAAGTGAGCGCGGTCATAGACCGTCGGTCCACAAACATACATCCGCACGTTTTTCGGATTGATCGGCTCGAAGACCTCTTTCTGCCGGGTCTTGGTGTTATGCAGTTTGATCGTCGTCATACGTCCCCCATGCGCAGTTGGCGCGGGCTTAGCAACTTCAAGACATTATGGAAATAGAAGAACAGCCCGCGAGGATATCTCAGCGGGTAATACAGCCAATAATGGTGGTTACAGTGTTCATAAAGGCGACTATGCCGCCGCCTTTATAGTTTGTCCAGAGATTAGCTGTAACTGACGACTTCGTATTCGATCCCGTCCGGTCCGTCGAAATAAAACCGACGACCCGGTTCGTAATCAGCATGATTGTGTGGAACAAATCCTTCGGCCTTTACCCGCGCCTCTACAGCTTCCAAATCGTCCACAACAATCCCAATGTGGTTCAGTCCACCGATTGTCGTATAATTGTCAGGTGCCGCATTCAGCGCTGTCGGCGGAATATAAAGCGCGAGGTAACTTTCATCATCGCCCACATGCACCGAAGTTCCACCGCTGATGGCTTCACCCTGCCACTTGATGCGCCAGCCAAACATTCTGCATAGTGTTTCAGCTGTTGCGATTGGATCGTTAACAGTAAAATTAACATGCTCTAATCTCATTTTTTATTTACTCCTATTGTTTTTCCGCGAGATTCTTGGGTGCCAGTCAGCGACTACTCCAACCACAGGGCAGCCCAAAACGGCCCCAACCCATAATAGATGCGTTTTGTCCCGCCCCTGCCGCCGTGAGGGGTGTATCCGATCATCGTAGAATTCGTGCGTCAAAGGCATCGCTCCACCTTTCTATTGATTTATGATGCGAATCTGACTTTACTTCTTCAAGTATACTTTAACTCAAGGATTATTTTATGCCTTCCAAATTTGGATTATCTATCGGCCAGGTCTCCGACAGAACTGGCTTGGCCGCCTCGGCCATCCGTTACTACGAAGATGAGGGGTTGGTTCGCCCGGAAAGAAATGCGGCGGGGCAAAGGCGATATGTCAAATCCGACATTCGGCGATTATCGTTTATAATGCTGTCCCAAAAACTGGGCTTCACAATCTCGGAGATCCGCGAAGCTATGTCTCCGCTTCCGTTAGATCGTGCCCCCAACAAAGCGGATTGGACTCGCATTTCAAAAACGTTTGGCCAAGAACTTGATTTTCGAATTGCAAAAATGCAATCGCTTCGAGAGCGCCTGGATAGCTGCATCGGTTGCGGATGCCTGAGTTTACAAAGTTGCCATCTATACAATCCTCAAGATATCCAAGGCAGTCAGGGCCAAGGTCCACGGTTGGTATAAGCTCAGATCAACATTGACATTTGATCAAAGATAATACCCACGTAAAACAAAAGTCAGGTGAAGTAATGCGAGTTTCAGACCGTTTAACCGGTATCCTTGGCGAAGGTTCGGATGGATGGGGCGTATTCTACAAGGCCCGTCAAATGGTAGAGCAAGGCATCGAAGTCATTGAGTTGACAATCGGTGAACACGACATCCTTACTGATGAGAAAATCCTTTCTGCGATGAATAGGGCCGCTCTGGCCGGTCACACGGGGTATGCTGCGATCCCTGGAATAAATGAATTGCGTAAAGCGGTAGCTGACCGAATAGCAATCAGAACTGGCGTTGAAACAAATGAAGACAACGTGCTGATCACGCCGGGTGGTCAAGCAGCCCTTTTTGCCGCGCACGTTGCCGCGTGTGATCCGACGGATCGCGCCCTGTTTATTGATCCTTATTATGCGACCTACCCAGGAACTATCCGAAGCGCCTCCGCGGTGCCTGTTCCAATACAAACACGGGCATCAGAGGGGTTTCAGCCCGACCCAGAGGATATTCGAGCACTGGCAACCGGAGCTAAATCACTGTTGATCAACACTCCGAACAATCCAACCGGAGTGGCATATGACGAAAAAACTCTGCAAGGCCTTGCAAGTGTTTGCATTGAAAAAGACCTTTGGTTGATATCGGACGAAGTTTACGACACCCAGATTTGGGAAGGAAAGCATTTGTCCCCTCGTGCTTTATCCGGAATGCGCGAACGAACTCTGGTCGTGGGGTCCATGTCCAAAAGCCACGCGATGACAGGCAGCCGCATTGGATGGCTTGTTGGTCCAAATAATGTCATCACACATCTTCAAAACTTATCAACTCATACCACGTACGGCGTTGCCGGATTTATTCAACATGCCGCAATTCATGCCTTATCATTGGGTGAAGAGTTTGAGAGTCAAATCAGTGAACCTTTTAGACGTAGACGCCTTTTGGCTTTGGATCTTTTAAATGAGCAAACTAGATTGACGACCATCCCGTCTAAAGGGGGGATGTACATGATGCTGGATATCCGTTCGACAGGTCTATCTGGCGAAGACTTTGCAATGCGTTTGCTAGAAAAGCATCACATAGCAGTTATGCCCGGGGAAAGCTTCGGTACGGCGGCTTCGGGGCATATCCGGCTTGCATTAACTGTTGATGATGTGCGGCTATCGCAGGCACTTAAAACACTCGTAGACTTCACAAATAGTTTTAGCGCATAAAGTGGTCGCTTTTTGACAATGTGTCGCATCTAGAAAAGACACGTTCCGCCCACCTGCCCCAAAAAATCTAAAAACAGGAGGCTTGGCGTGCAGAGTGCCGAGAGCAAATTAGACATTGTGATCCGCACCATCGGTGCCGAACGAGGCCGAGCGGCGAGAGGAAGACCGCAAGGATAGTTCTTCAACTATCCTTACATCTTTCAACTCGGAATATCTAAAAATGAATGAACAAGTTTCAGCCCGCCCCCGTAGTGGCGGTCGCAATGCGCGCCGTGCTGCACGAGCCGCAGCCCTACCCGAAAGTCTGCGCCCCATCCGTCCCGGTTTGAGTGGCGGACAATATAAACCGCTCAGCGATGCTGACGTTTTAAAGATCCATCACGCAGCCCTTGATGCGCTTGAAACCATCGGTCTAGCCGATGCTCCTCAAAGCGGCATCGACTACATGACACAGGCCGGTGCGATTTTTGGAGATGACGGGCGACTTCGCTTTCCGCGGGCTTTGATTGAGGACACGATTGCCAAGGCCAATAGATCCCTTACCCTGTGTGCTCGTGATCCGCAGTATGATTTGGAACTTTCCGGAAGCCGAGTACATTATGGAACTGCTGGCGCAGCGGTTCACCTTGTTGATGTCGAGGGCAAAAACTACCGAGAGAGTACAGTGCAAGATCTGTTTGATGCTGCCCGCATCGTCGACCAGATGGATAACATCCACTTCCTACAGCGGCCAATGGTCTGTCGCGATATCTTGGATAATCGCGAGATGGACTATAATTCAGTTTATGCATCCTGTGCAGGCACCACAAAGCATGTTGGGGTTTCATTCACTGAACCCCATCACGTTGATGACGCTCTGGAAATGCTGCACATGATCGCGGGCGGCAAGAATAAGTGGCTAGAACGGCCATTTGTTTCGAATTCTAACTGCTTTGTCGTTCCCCCCATGAAGTTTGCAACTGAGAGCTGTCAAGTTATGGAGCGTTGCATTGAGGGCGGCATGCCAGTTCTTTTGCTCTCGGCTGGAATGGCCGGTGCCACTGCGCCCTCTACGATTGCAGGAGCTATCGTTCAAGCAGTCTCTGAATGCTTGGCAGGTTTGGTTTATGTAAATGCTGTCAAGCCAGGCGCCCCGGCGATCTTTGGCACATGGCCGTTCGGGTTGGACTTGCGTACAGGCGCAATGACCATGGGATCAGGCGAGCAAGCGCTTCTAACAGCGGGATGTGGACAGATGCATGCGTTCTATAACCTGCCAGGAGGCGCTGCGGCTGGCGCGTCTGACAGCAAGCTTCCCGATATGCAAGCAGGATGGGAACAGATGTGTACCAATGTTCTGGCCGGTTTGTCCGGAGTGAACATGGTGTACGAAGCCGCTGGCATGCATGCTTCGCTTTTAGGATTTTGTCTGGAGAGTTTGATTTTGGGCGATGACATTATAGGTCAGGCTCAGCGCTGCGTACGTGGGATCGAGGTCAATGACGAAACTTTGGCGCTTGATCAGATACGCGATGTCTGCATGGGTGGACCGGGCCATTATCTGGGTACGGCTCAAACCTTGGGGCGTATGCAAAGTGACCATGTATATCCGAACATGGGGGACCGGACGTCGCCCAAAGAATGGGCAGAAAACGGAAAGCCTGATTTGGTCGCTAAAGCAGTCGCTCGAAAAGAAGCTATTTTGGCAAAACCTTCGGCCGCGATGTTTGACGCTGCAACAGATATAGCAATCCGAAACAAGTTCAATATTCACCTTCAACCATGAATGTGGGGCTTTGCCCCGCATTCCATCCGAGGGCCCAAATAATATAGGGGCATTTTGCCCCTAGCCTTTTTCTGGCCCGCAGTATACGCGGAGCGCGAACAGAAAAAGGCATCTCAAATGGATCTTCGCAATATCGCGATCATTGCGCACGTTGACCACGGCAAAACGACGCTGGTGGATGAACTCTTGAAACAATCGGGCGCTTTCCGCGCCAATCAGGCCGTGGCTGAACGTGCAATGGATAGCAACGATCTGGAACGTGAACGCGGGATCACGATCTTTGCCAAACCAACCTCGGTCGAATGGAAAGGCACACGTATCAACATTGTTGACACGCCGGGCCACGCCGACTTCGGCGGTGAGGTAGAGCGTATTCTCAGCATGGTTGATGGCGTCGTACTACTAGTTGATGCTGCTGAAGGCCCAATGCCTCAAACGAAATTCGTGACCTCGAAAGCGCTCGCGCTGGGTTTGCGCCCGATTGTCGTTTTGAACAAGGTTGATAAACCCGACGGCGAACCTGATCGCGCTCTGGACGAGTGCTTTGACTTATTTGCCTCGCTCGATGCCAATGACGATCAGCTGGACTTCCCACACATGTATGCCTCGGGACGGAACGGTTGGTGTGATGCTGAGCTCGACGGCCCTCGGAAAGATCTAAGCGCCCTTTTTAACCTAATCGTGAACCACGTTCCAAAGCCGAAGCAACTGGCACATCAAAATGACGATTTCCGCATGCTGGCCACCACATTGGGGGCGGACCCTTTCGTCGGGCGGGTCCTGACAGGTCGAGTGGAAGGCGGTAAAATCAAAGTCGGAGCAACTGTGCAGGCGCTTAGTCGCATCGGTCAAAAGATCGAACAGTTCCGCGTGACAAAAATTCAGGCCTTCCGCGGTCTTCAGATGCAGGACATCGACGAAGCCGTAGCAGGCGATATTGTGTCTATTGCAGGCATGTCGAAAGCCACAGTGGCGGACACCATTTGTGCACTCGCAGTTGATGAACCATTGGACGCGCAGCCGATTGACCCGCCGACCATTACTGTGACCTTTGGCATCAACGATAGTCCATTGGCAGGTCGCGAAGGGAAAAAAGTTCAAAGCCGTGTGATCCGCGATCGCTTGATGAAAGAAGCCGAGTCAAACGTGGCTATTAAGATCGCAGACACACCAGGAGGCGAGGCTTTCGAGGTATCCGGTCGTGGCGAGCTTCAGATGGGCGTATTGATCGAAAATATGCGCCGTGAAGGATTCGAACTGTCGATTTCACGGCCTCAGGTGATTATGCGGGAAATCGACGGTCAACGTCAGGAACCGATTGAGGAAGTCACCGTTGACGTCGACGATGAATATTCGGGGGCAGTAATCGAAAAGCTGACTGGTGCCCGCAAGGGTGAGTTGACGGAAATGCGCCAAGCCTCTGGCAAAACGCGCATCATCGCGCACGTCCCGTCACGTGGCCTGATCGGATATCATGGAGAGTTTCTAACCGATACACGAGGCACTGGCGTTTTGAACCGCGTTTTTCATGGTTGGGCACCCTTCAAGGGTGCGATCCCTGGCCGACGTGCGGGTGTACTGATATCGATGGAAGACGGTGAAGCCGTTGCCTATGCGCTTTGGAATCTCGAAGAACGCGGCCGCATGTTCATCGGAGCACAGGCTAAAGTTTATCAGGGTATGATCATTGGCGAACACAGCCGTGACAATGATTTGGAAGTCAACCCTTTGAAAGGTAAGAAACTGACTAACGTCCGAGCCAGCGGCACAGATGAAGCAGTCCGTTTGACTACGCCGATCACTCTAAGCCTTGAAGAAGCCATCGCCTATATCAACGACGACGAATTGGTTGAGGTAACACCTGAGTCAATCCGCCTGAGAAAGCGTTACCTAGATCCGCACGAGCGCAAGCGGATGGCTAAACAACAATCCTAAACACGTTAGGGCGCCTTCGGGCGCCCTAATCGTCTTGAAATACAAAACTGGTTATTATCGACGTGTAGCGTAAATTTACTATGTCTTATCTGATCCAAAATGACTGGACCAACTGAGTGGCGAAGTTACCAGGTTCGCTTGCCACTACCCCTACCTTGAAAACTGGTGCATAAGGCACGCAAACTGAATCGTTGCACAATAAAGGACTAAGACGATGCACGACATACGCGCGATCCGCGAAAACCCCGAAGCGTTTGACGCCGCCATGGCACGACGTGGACTTACGGGTGTGTCGTCAGAGATTTTGGCTCTAGATGAGTCTCGCCGGTCTGCGATCCTGGCGGCGGAAACGGCTCAGTCCGAGCAGAAATCCGCTGCAAAAGACGTTGGTGCTGCAAAAGCTAAGGGCGACGATGCTGAATTCGAACGTTTGCGCGCACTTGTGGCGGCAAAGAAAGACGAAGTGAACGCCATGCAGGCCGAGGCGAAAGCCAGGGACGAAGCCTTAACCGAATTGTTAATGGGTCTGCCAAACCTGCCCTATGGCGATATTCCGGATGGAGAGGATGAGAACGATAACATCGAAATCCGCACCTTCGGCGAACCTCGCCAGTTCAACTTTGCACCGAAAGAGCACTATGAGCTTGAGGGCGTGAAGCCGGGCATGGACTTTGAAATGGCCGCCAAACTGTCTGGTTCGCGGTTTATGGTGCTTTCTAAAGGCGTCGCGCGTATTCATCGCGCTTTGGCGCAGTTCATGATCGACACGCATGTGGACGAGCATGATTTGCAGGAAACATGGTGCCCTGTTCTGGTTCGAGACGAGATGATGGTCGGCACCGGACAGCTACCCAAGTTCGGCGAGGACAGCTATCAGACCCGAGAAGGGTGGTGGTTGGTACCGACGGCTGAAGTACCTTTGACCAACTTCATCAATGGTGAGACTTGGGCCGAGGACCGCCTGCCACAGCGCATGGTTGCGCATACCCAGTGCTTCCGTTCCGAGGCTGGCTCGGCTGGCCGCGACACAGCAGGTATGTTGCGTCAGCACCAATTCGAAAAGGTCGAAATGGTCTCGATCGTACATCCCGACCAGTCGGAGGACGAACACAAACGCATGACCCGATGCGCTGAAGTGATACTCGAAAAACTGGGCTTACCCTATCGTACCGTGGTTCTGTGTACCGGCGACATGGGGTTTGGTGCCCGCCGTACCCATGACATCGAAGTCTGGCTGCCAGGTCAGAACACTTACCGAGAGATCAGTTCTGTTTCGACCTGTGGTGATTTTCAAGCGCGCCGAATGAATGGGCGCTTCAAACCTGCGGACGGAGGAAAACCTCAGTTCGTTCACACGTTGAACGGTTCAGGCTTGGCAGTAGGCCGCGCATTAATCGCGGTTCTGGAGAATGGTCAACAGGAAGACGGATCTGTGGAATTGCCTGCAGTGCTACATCCGTATTTGGGGGGCAAAACCAAGCTTACTGCCCAAGGATCATTGGCGTAAACCATACAAATCAAAGACTGCCGCACTTGCCTGCGGCAGTCTTTGATTTTGTTTAAGGTGCATCTTTTTCCGATATTTCTTGGTCAATACTCCTGAAAGGGCCTTAGAAAAGTCTATACTTGACGTTAGCAGATACTGGTATCTTTGACTGACGGAGCTTGTAGACATGACATTTCTGGAAGCGAATAATAGGATTATGAGCGACAACATCACTCCTGGCCCAGATCAAGAACGAGCGTTTCGCGCGGCCCTTGGGGCTTTCGCCACAGGAGTGACCGTGGTGACTACGCGAACCGACTTCGGACATGTCGGAATCACTGCCAACAGTTTCTCGTCGGTTTCCCTTGATCCGGCCCTAGTTCTTTGGTCCGTTGCCAAGGGATCTAAACGACATGACAGTTTTGCCGGCAGCGCGCCATTTGTGATCCATGTGATGGCGCGTGAGCAAGACCATATCGCCTCGGGGTTTTCCAACGATGCTATGGCGTTTCATGGCTTTGACTGGAAGGAAAACTCAGAAGGCGTACGCGTTTTAGACGGCTGTCTTTCCACCTTTGAGTGCTCAACAGAGGCGCTGCATGATGCTGGGGACCACACGATTGTGGTGGGGCGCGTCATACGTTTTTCTCAGCGCGTGGGAGAACCCCTGTTGTTTTCGCAGGGAAAATACGGTCGGTTTATTTAACATTTCCCCGCTATGGACCTTTTATTAAGCGCCACTTACAACAGCGCAATTGCTTCTGTTTAGGACCAGCCTATGACTTTTTCCCGCGCCATCAAAATTGCCCCGTCCATTCTGTCGGCGGATTTCGCTAACTTCGGGCAGGAAATTCAAGCCGTCGAGGCGCAAGGCGCTGACTGGGTGCATGTGGACGTCATGGACGGCCACTTTGTGCCAAACCTGACCTTTGGTCCGCCCGCGGTAAAGGCCTTTCGTCCGCATGTGAAAACGGT
>Ga0255752_10005349_pt1 | contig 12499 bp, 13 predicted proteins | sample 011ome_25_FD_179952 | JGI IMG/M metagenome (GOLD analysis project Ga0255752, IMG submission 179952) | Coastal salt marsh microbial communities from the Groves Creek Marsh, Skidaway Island, Georgia - 011512CT metaG (version 2) | ecosystem: Environmental > Aquatic > Marine > Intertidal zone >...
AAGAGAAACGTGTCCAAAACCCCTTTTCATTGCTCTATTGGCAGAATTTAGGAAAACCGCGACTGCACCTATCCTCAGTCACAATTCTCCTCTGCCCAGGGGTTCGACTCCCCTGGGCCCCACGAAGTGACCAGTTAGCTCGAGAACTGCGAAGCAGTTCAGGCCCTCTGACGAGCGCGGGTTTCAAGCTCGCTTGGAAACAAGCGATCGAGGAGGGGCAAGCGCGTCAGCGCTCGAGCCTGGTTCCCTCTAAGTGAAAGGGGGGAACACTGACCGCAGGTCAGAAACTCCCCCCGGCTCCACCCAAAGAAACGATGGAGAGAAACTACCAATTTAGGGATCGAAGAATCCTGCACTCGTTGCAAAGTGTGGTGTCCTATATTCGAACCATGTTTATACCAAAGCAAAATCAACTTAGCGCTTGCGTTTTTTCGGTAGTCATTTTCTTAGCTTTCTCCCTTGGATGTGGCGATTCGGGGAATATAGCAGGTAAATACACAGCTCAAGTCGTACCTGACGAGCAAACACCGAATAGACCTCCTGTTCAAAGACCTCACGGTCGATTTCTTGTCAAACTAACTTCACTCAATACATGAACATCATGAAAAATCCGTTTGTCTTGCTGTTGGCGATCACCTTGGGCTTGGCTTCATGCGCGAGCCACAAGTATTCTTCCAGTGAACGCATCGCCAACCAAACAGTCTCCTTGCGGACGAACGCGACAAATACCGATGTGGCCATCAAAGGCTCCAACACGGACATCCAAAGAAATGTTGTATCGAGCGCAAGCGGGACTTCGAGCAGCTTGGTCTTGCCCACTCTGAAAAAGAAAAACCTCAAGTTGGTGGTGACAGCGCCAGACTACGAGTCCGTAACCCTCAATTTGAAAAGAAGGTTTCGGAGCAAGGCGCTATTTAAAAGTCTTGGATTGTCGCTTTTCACCTACGGCATCCCGCTCCTGATAGACCCCTTCAGGTCGGATTTTTACCAGCTCCATCCCAACTCTCAGTCGGTGGTAATCAACATGGATTATAATGACGCTTTCTATCAGAGAAAACTCGATGAATTGAGGGGAAGTGAAGACCCTAGTGTGTTCGTCACGTACATATCGAATTATCCGAATTCACCATTTCTGAAGGACGCCATCAGATTAAAGGATGAAGTGGAGTACAGCTTGGCCCTGAATGAAGGAACAGAGGCCGCGATGGGTCGCTTCATCTCCACGCATCCAGATTCTCACCTGCTCGACCAAGCAAAGACCGCCAAGGTTGCCGCCAAGCGAGCGAAGGATGAGGCAGACTTTAACCTGGCTTTGAAGGAAGGAACGGAAAGTGCGCTGAATCGTTTCATCGCGTCTCACGGGGATTCTCACCTTTTGAATCAGGCCAAGACGGCCAAAGATGAAATGGAAGAAGCTCGACTTGCGTTCGATGCAGCACAATCAAAGAACACAGTGGAGTCCTATGTCGAGTTTCTCGAGAGATATCCTACCAGCATCCATGCATCTGAGGCCATTCAAGGCAAGACGAAGTCGGCCTACGTATCTCTTGTTAAGCCCCTTGACGCAAGCGAGGAAAATGTCATGGAATTCATGTCGAAGCACCTCGTCAAGTCCTCATTGGAAATGGATGGGGGTTGGTTGAGGGATGTCGTTCCAACGTGCGTATCACGTTACGGTAATGCGTTGATAAAAACATGGGGGAGCGAGCTTGAAGGTCAAGCCGAAATAATCAAGCGACTCAATGAATTTGAATCGGAGTTCCGATTTGCCGTCAAGACCCGCGAATCGGAGGCTGGCTATATTGAAGTCAGCGCAAGCCCGTTGAAAAAGGGAATCACTTCAGAGGTGAAAGCGTATTATTTTGAGCTTGGTCAAGCCAATCAGGAATCTGGAGGCTGGGAAACTGCCATTTCCGAAATGGCCTCTCTGTTTCCTGATTTGTGCCCAGGCGAAGATCATTGGTGCTTGATGGGTTTGATCGAAGGGCAAACCGACAAGAATGGCGATGTGATTATTTCGAACCCTCAATGGGTGTTTGACTACTTCAACAACGTTTCAGAGCGAGATCGCATGATTTCCTTTAGGGGATACCAAAAAGATGGGGGTTTTGTCATGTTGCAAGACGAATCTGACTGGATGCGATTCTCGTATGCAGACAACAAGCTAAAGGAGTTTGAAGCCAAGAAGAATGGTCAAACGGTCTGCCGACTGATTTTCAAAGGCCTTACGAATTACGATTCGGACATTGAAAGCGCCGAATATTTCTCAAATGGGTCCTTGATTTTCAAGCAAGGAATGGCGCCATCAGGGGATTGGTTTGGTCACGTGATTGAGAATGGGGTGAATGTGACCCTCTCAAACCATCCAACGCTGGCCGCTGTAACAACGGCCATGGAGACGGTCAGAGGAGTAGAGCCGTCCATCGACGACTATGCTTCAGCCCTGCAATCCCTTTCCGAATTCGAGCAGACTGTTCCAAAGTATGAAGTTGAAATCCTCAGTCAGATTGAAGATTTGCGAGAACAATGCAAGAATTCAATGGAGACCTTAAAGGTTGAGAGGGCACAACGAGAACGGGAAGAGATGGCCAGATTGAAAGCGGAACAAGAAGAAAGAGAAAGGCAACGTCAAGCCCAAATCGAAGAACAGCAAAAGGCAAGGGAGAGAGAACTTCAAGCATTTGCTAGCAATGCGAGAACGCTGTCGATAAATTTCATTGTTCCATCACTGGTTTCTCCGAGTTCGGCAGTTTTGGTTGAATACACCGGTCCTGCGGAGGCCGAAAGCATACTTTCCCAATCAGGGTATTCCCTTCCAGAATGCAACCAAGTCACGCGTTTAGTGATCGATAGCCAGAATAGATTTGGAGCAACGCTTCGAGGATTCTACTTTGTTTTTTTCCGAAATGGCGTTCCATGTCATTGGGAGAGCTCTGATTCCATACGGGAGGCATTAGGAATGAGATACCAAGGTCCTACCATTATCAATGCAACCTTAAAAATGAACGGTTGTGGATGTGACTGAATGTCACCTTGGGAGTAGACGAATGGAGTAATAAAGGGATCAGTGATTGAGGGGGGCTTTGTATTCTTGCATCATCCTTACAACTGCCCCATCAACCCTGGGCGATAGTTACGGATGCAGGCGTTTATTTGGTCCAGTGGTTACCAACGGGGCAGGACAAAGCCACACACCTGCACAAAGTCGGAAGGTGGTCCTTAGGGAGAGTGAACTCTTACAAGTTGCCGACACACATCAGTTTTCACTGACGCTGATGGACCCGCTCAATCTAACAGGTTTGGGCTGTGGAGGTGTCGACTGCGATCCAAGCAGGATTGGATGCCCAAATTCCGAATGACCACGTTGACTTCATGAACTTCCAACACATCAAGGGTGTTCAAGACGTCCAACGTGTTTCGGCCAGTACGTGAGAGCTCTTCAAAAACAACAGACTCGACAACACCTGTTTTGACCAGGTTCATCAGCTTTGAACCTTCAGGTCTTTCACAAAATGGTACGGAGCCGCTGACCCCTTTGTCAAACAACACGAGATCGTAGTTGCCTTTGTCCAATTCAAATCTGTTTCCATCTTGTTGGATGGTTGATGTTCGGTTGTATTTCACAATCATGGTGACTCCTTTTATTCTTCTAACTAATTCTGCACTGTTTTCGGGCGCAAAACCGAGAAAAAAAGAATTCACTTTTGACGCTATTTTATTCTTGATTATTCTTACTCAATTGTTTGAATCACTCAAAAATCTTCCGCTTACGAATTCAATCAGAAACCAATTCAGAACGAAATGCTCATTACTATCATCTTCTTGCTTGTCATTTTCTTCATTTTCAAGTTCAACCAGAAAAAGCCTGAGGTTGTTCCTGCAACACTTAGTACAAGCGCTTTCGAAAAAGTGATGCAACGTCACAAGTTACTAGACCATCATTTTGATGATGCTCTATTGGAGAGCATCCGATTGGCAATGACTAATGAAGTATTCGATTTCAGCGAGGTTAAATCAAAGCCTCAACTCCCAACCTTTAAGTATTTGCCTCTAATACATCAAAATTTTCAAGACAACCTCGACGGAGGGATTTCAGCCGATGCAATTGCAACTGATCTTTTGGGTAAACTGGAGCCTCAGCACATGAATGATTTTGTCATCAATGAAATTAACCGAAAAGTTCTAAGCTACGCCGAGGCTAGTCAGGCTTACGAAAGAAGCCGGGATTTTTGTACCAATTTCTTACTCGAGATTGGACTCATTTCTGAGGAAGAATTTTCAGTAGATGGTAAGAATATCCTCGCGTATCGCACGATACTCAATGATTCAATTTCGTTCAAGCATGCAGGTACTGGAATCGAAATGAAGAATCCGAAATTTTCGTTCGCTGACAACACACAGATTCGAGGGTACAATGAGGTCAGTTACTTTGAGCAACTAATCATCAAAATCCTGAGGGAAAACGCTTTATATCTCGAGCTGAAAAAAGATGAAATGATTAATGCATTTCATGTGCTAAAAACACCTTCCACTCTGCCAAACAACAAGCATGAGGAAGAAGTCAAGTTTGTTCATCGCATCTACTTCGTTTTGAATGAGAAAATAAAACACGCCACTGCAATAGACACACCTAAGCCAGACTTTGCTTCAATAACTTGTAATACCCATATCAGTGAATGGACGGCCACTAAAGAGAGCTTGAATCACTTAATTGCCCTGTATCATAAATTGCTAAAAGCATGTGAAAGTAGCGATGACGGCGAAATGGCTTCAATTCTCTGCCATTTTGAAAGGGAAAATTTCTTGTTAAGTGCGGACACAATCATGTTGACCACAGCCATATCCAACAACAACACTGAGCTCCTTGCAAGGTTGGATGATTTGGGAGCTGATTTTTCGAGCCAGATTGACGACTTGTCAGGCGACCTCAACTCGCAGATTCAAAGTGTCAAGAATACAGCACAAGCCGCGACGGCTGCGGCAACAACAGCTGCCATTCAGGCAACACGAGTTCACAACAAAATGAAGTGATCATGTCAGAAGATTTGGACAAACTCAAGCAGGCCCTTCGAAAAGGAGAGTATGCATCATTAAAGACTTCATCGTTAGAAAACAACGCCCAAAAGGACGAAAGATCTATCACCACAGAATCACAAGATTCTGGCAAATCCACGAAACCCAAAAATCGAAAAAGCCTTTTCATTTATTTGATCATACTTCTACTTGTTTCACTGGCATTAGTCATTAACCAATGGCAGTCGGAAAAGGCACAAGCTGAGACAAAACTTGAGCAACTCCAGAAAGAGCTCTCCAGTGTAATGGCCGAGAAAAACCAATGGCAATCTGAAAATGAAACTGGGAACACAGCGTTACAGCTGGCAAAAGAACAAATATCATCCCTTCAAGCAAAGGTCAGCTCCCTAGAGAAGTCGAGTCCCAATGCCCTGAACCTAATCCTGAAATACAAATATCAGAAGTCGATTACACCAGAAGTTGGCTTCCCAATCTGGTACACACATTTTTATGGCTTTGCCGAAGGTGATTGGAATCAAGATTGGAAATTCAAAAGCGACAAAATCGATACTTCATTAACCCAAGGCGAGATATATGTTGTTTCGCTTTGCCCTATAGAGGACGATGCTGGTTACACCGTGATTGGGTATTGTGGAGCCAGAATTGCCACTCCCGAGGAAAGATTGGAACTTCAACGTTATTAGCAACAAACCCTTTATAGCTCATTGGAAGCCGTCGGATTACTTTGAACACATTCGAGCTCACAGTATGGTGAATTTATCCAATCTGACCCGCCTTTGGAATTAGTTACCCTCCCCCTATCCCCGTACCCCCTTCTCCCGTATCTCCCTTCCCCCCTCCGGCCTCACGACTGAATAACACCCGTCAATCCCACGCGTGACGCTAGACCACGCGAAAAAATTTTAGGAAAAAATCGGTAGAACAGGTCTTTTGCTCAGTGGACTAGTATTTATAGTCATGACAAAAGAACTCAACCCATTTCGTGGCGATCCCTTCTGCAAAGGCGAGTGGTGCCACCCCAAAGAAAACTTGCTGAGCGAGTTGCCCAAAGACCCTTTCAGGACCATCAAAATTTGCGACGACCTGACCCACAGCATCAAACCCGGCAGGGTGTTGTCGGTAAACCTATCCATCGCCTGCAGCCCCGATTACATCTCCTACTACCGAAGTGTCGAAGGGTTACTCCAAATCTTGGATGGGGTGTTTGAGCCAGATGATGAAACGCTGTTGGATGATTTGGCCCACACCAAGGTGATGTTGACGTTTGCGACCAATCCTGTAAGGGGATTTTCCATTCCCCTTCTCACCATAAGACTGGACTTCTTTCCCGACTCAGACCTGTGTTCGCTTGAAGCCATCGAGAACCACCTCTTGACTGTAACCCCTACGATTTGTGGGTACCTGGCGGAGACCGAGATAAAACACTTATCGTCAATTGAGGAAATCCGCTGCTTCATCTACCAGCGAATGACCTCAGAGGTGGCGTACCAATACAGCCGTGAATTCAGGGAAATGTTGACCAAAACCGACATGTTGCGGTGGGATTGGTTCATCTCTTCATCACCAACCATCTTCTACGGTGAAAACCTCATCAGCTTCCGAAACCACAGAGTGGGTCATGCCATGAACGTCACCGACCAACACTTCGAGGAGATCTTCTCAAACTGGGGGGCCATATGAGTACCATAAACGACCTTTTTAGCTGGGAAACACGATGAGGTCTGGCAACCAACCATCCCCACAAGGCCTGTAAGTCGTCCTGTATGTCCTCGTTAACGTCGCTCAAGTAAAGTTCGGAATCAAACCAACGCGAAAATTCTTTGTGAATTGTTTGTGAGGTGTTTCCATTTCATATCGCCTCATCCTCATCGCTTAATCACGAACGCAACGAACAGAAATCCCAGCAGCCTTATTGAAAGATGACCGAAAGACTGTATTAAAAAAGATATTTCGCACCCAAGCAGAATTCTCGGAATTAGGTGAGGAACTCCACCATCCACCTTCCGTCCCAGCCCACATAGATTCGGCATTCATCCTGTAACCACCTGGCAAACCTGAAAACCCGCTCGAATTGGAACCGCTCCCGCCATACCATCCGTAGGTCGCCTGCATCTTTTCTCCTGCAACACTCATTCCACCTAAGTAATTCGTCAGTACTGTCCATTCCTCGTCCGTGGGCACGTGCCAACCATTTGGACAGAGCCCGCGCCCATCAACCACGGCGTACCAGTTATACAGGCGGCCGTATTCGTTAAGCGACCAATCGGGATCGCACGCATTCCCATCGGGAGAGTCATGACTACAGCCCAAGTCATCCCCGTAAACCGTCATTGCACCATTAGTGGTACTGTTCCATTCGTTGTAAAGGTTGGTTGTGATGGCGTCGCCATTCGCATAATGCTCCGTTCGCAGATTTTCGGCGAACCAGCATTGATCGCCAATAGCAACCAAATCGTAAATGTAGCCGTCGAAATAGGTCGCGGTTAAGAAGTCACAAACTGGACTGCCATTCGAATAAACACAACTTCCGTCATTTGTAATGGCATACGGGTCGTAATTGTCCGCTATTGGGTCCATGCACCCAGGATTTTCGCATAAGTACGTCAACAGCGTGTCCGCATCCACCTCAAACACCCACCACTCATCAATCGCCTCAGCATACAGCGAGTCGTAGTAAACGATGATGGTGTCAATTCCCAGGATTTGCGGACCTGGACCATTGCACACGCCACATTCGTCGTAGGCCCCAACGCAGTCGTCCTGCGAGTCCCAAATACCGTCGTTGTCCATGTCCTCTTCCTGAAACACCCCGAGCAATGCAAGCAAATCACTCACACCAATCAAACCGTCACCATCGGCATCGGGGTCCCAAGTTTCGACATAATCTGTTTGGGCACTCACGCTGAAGCATACCGCAACAGCGCACAACATGACAAAGATTCGTTTCATGACAATTCGGTTTGAAAGAAAGATACGAAATGTCAATCCAAACACGATTTCAGCGGTTTCCTTCAACAGCCAACCCTTCGCTTCACCACGCTCCACCCCGCCGTGCGGGGGTCGCGCGCTGAAAACAAGAATTTAAAAACCAAAGAATCAAAGGGTCAAAGAATCAACCACATCCCACAAGCCGCCCCTATTCATCCCGAACGCAACGAACAGAAAACCCGTAACGTTGAAAGTTGCTGTACCGGTAAACTCCTGTGTAATCACTGACCAGTAACCGGAACCATGCGACTGTACCATCTGGAGAGGACGACCAGAAATACCCGACGTTTCCTACACCGTCGAAGTGTCCATTGAGGTTCCGGTAGCCGCCCGCCAAAGCAGAAAAACCTAGCTCGTCCGAACCATTGCCTCCATTTTTCCATCCACTTTTTGCTTTGAGCTTTGTGCCCACACCCAATTCATCGGAGCCCCTCATACCTTCCAGCGACACATCAGCTCTCGACATGCCAAGAAAAACTTCAAGGTCCTGCCAATCCTCGTCACTCGGTACATGCCAACCAGACGGGCACAACCCCCTTTCATCATTCACCGCATACCAGTTGTACAACTGGCCATACTTGGCATTCATGGCGTCATCATGTTCGTTTGAACAGCGCATACCCATTTCCTGGTTCTCCCAGGACTCGTCCGTTCGGGAATACGGAATCTCCTCTCCGTTGGCATAAACCGTCGTCTTCAGGTTCTCGGCGAACCATTCTTGATTGCCAATCTTAACGGTCTTGTACGTGTGACCATCAATGGTTGGTGACGAATCAGCACACCCAATCAAAACAACAGCAACGGCCCAAAACACTTTTTTCATTTGCTTACGATTTTCCGAAAATTAAATATTCTTCAAGCAACTTCACAGCTTCATCAAATCCCTTTGCGACCGTGGCCTTGAATCCACGCATTTCAAGCGATTTGAGCCACTCTTTTTGGCTCGTGCTGACTCGACCTCCCTTGTCCTTTTTGAGTTCAATGGCGAGTCCGTGAAACGATCCCCGTGGTTCGTATTCCCATCGGCCTGAAGCAAAATCGGTGGAATGCCAAAAAATGCGGGCGACTTCCTCGACTTGGAATTTGCGTGTGGCGATGAACTGCCCATCCCTCAGGTGCGTAACTAGCCCATGTTTCATGAATACAACTAATGGTCACATCTTCCATAATTGTTGATTCTGAGAATGGCCAATTAATCTCCAGTAACACTGATTGTGTTACCTTCTGCATCTACAAATTCTCCAAAAGAGAAGTACATGCGGTTTTCTAGGTTGCGGATAGCCTTGAGGTAGAGGTCTTGATCTTCCCCCTCGTATTCCAAAAAGCACCCGTCCCCATCATTGTACTCAGGGATAAGTGTACCCCAACGTACAATAGACCAGAAAGGACCAGCATTGCTGTAAGGTTCTTCCTTAGCAGGTGATACTAATTTGAGATAACTGTCTAATTTAAAGAGACTTGGGTTACCAGGAATATCAATATCCCAGCAGTCTTTAAGATCACCTATCCACTCGGTGTACCAAGCAAGGTCATCTTTAAAGTCAATCTCAATAGTAATGTCTACTTGAGCTTCTCCATACTGTTCTTCTTCATCCCAGTAGAGTTCATCTCCTTCTATAGAAACAAAGCGTTTAGTCCAGTCTTCACTGTAGCGGACAGAATTCATGATGCTAGTTAGGAATCTAACCCAAGCATCTTCATTGTCCATCATTTCGTTAAAGAGATCCTGATCCAGGATTCTGAAACTTACATTAAAGGTTGCAGATATTTTCATAGCATGTCTTCTTCTAAGTCAAACGATTCACCTTTAGATCCAAACTCTTCTGGACCTTAGCACAAGCAGGCATCATAAAGAGCTTGTTGCTCTTCAGTCATATCTGACTTTGCTATGTGCCGGTCTTCCGCAAATTGACGGAGCTCATTTTGGAGGTCTTGAATTGAATTCGATTCCATAACCGCAAGTTAGAGAACCAAACCAAACTATTTCCCTAAGAAACCGGAGTTTGGTTTCGTGGGGAAGGGGTCGGTGAAAATGGTTGGAGCGGGGCAAAAAGTCCCGCGCCGCCGTGATCCCAAGGTTTTCCATGTGGAGCCGAATGGGCGATTTGCCACGGAACGATTCCAAAATGATGAGGTCTTCGGGGTAGTAAATGACCCCGGTGTCGGTGTCCCGAAAAATCTGTTGGCCTTCGAACACATCGGCACGCATGACCTCTGGGTCAAGCGGGTGAAGTAATCGGAGATTTTACATACTTTGGTTAAATGAAAGTCCCAGAAACTAAGAATAAAGAAAAAATAGTGTTCGCCCTGCATAGTGAACCGCTTCCATCGCCAAGTCGGTGGTTGGGGGCTGAGGTTGCCATAGGGAAGCTTACAAAAAGTCACATTAACCGTTTGAGGTCTGACCTAGAGAAAGAGCAGTTGTTCACCAAGACAAAAAATCTTTTTTCGGAGAGGACTTTTTTCAAGTCAGATTACCTCTCTGATTTGATGGATGTTAGTGATAAATACCATCGGAATGGGCTGTTATTCGTTGAAGACCTAGAAGATGACTGTCAGGATAGGAATGAATACTCAACTGAAAATTGGGTGCTCACGCCACCTAATGATGAGGATCCAAACTATCGAAGGCCAAATGTTATAAAATTAGATGACGGCTCCACAGGAAATGCCTTGCTGCTAGCCAATGCCGATTTCTCAGGGCCGGCAAGTGATGTTGTCGTTGTCAGTATCCGGCTTATGGATTTGTATTTTCAGGCAACTGGCGTCGTTGAAGCTCAGCAAAAAGTTGAATTGGGTGGGGAGATTGGATTCCATCCTAGCGGTGATTGCTCAGAAGGAAGTCGATTTCATGTGTCCACTGGGGTTGATGATTTTTTCTATTTAATGGAGTCGTTAGGTTTTGGTGGGTTTTCCTTATTGACGAGCGCTTTTGTAGGGGATACTGAGCTCGAAAGAAGAGATGGTGACGAAGATATGGAAGGTGCCATTTATGATTCGAATCATTTGCTGATTAGAGATGGAGAGGTTATCGGCTGGCTGGCTTCAAATAATGGAGAATTCAAGTTTCCTTTTGCGGATTTGGATAATGATGTTACTTGCATTTGTCCAAACCTAAAGCAGGAAGATTCTGCAATGTTTGATTGGGCCGTGAAGGATTTGGTTACCAAGTTAGGGACCTGAAGTGCTTCAAATATTAAGTGGATCGCTAAACAGGAGTTAGTTCGCGACGATGTTGATGATGCGTCCTGGGACAACAATGATTTTTCGGACGACTTTGCCCTCCAATTGTTTTACCGTGCGTTCATCTGCTAGGACCTGGGTTTCGACCTCCTGCTTGTCGGCCGAAGTTGCCGCCTCCATCTGGAACCGAACCTTTCCATTGAATGAGACGGGGTACGTGACGTGATCGCTGGTCAGCCACTGTTCATCCCATTCGGGCCATTCAGAGGAAACAACAAGTCCAGTGCCTCCTGCCATTTGAAACAACTCTTCGGCCAAGTGTGGAGCTACCGGGCTAACCAGTATCGCAAGTGGTTTGAGGATGGATGCAGATTGGCAGCCAGCATCTGTCAGCTCATTGACGCCAATCATTAGCGCGCTGATGACGGTGTTGAATGCATGACGATCCAAGTCCTCTGTTACCTTCCGAACCGTCTTGTTGTATGCGCGTAGCGCATCGTCTGTGGGCGGATCATCCGAGACCGTCTGACACAATCGGTTCAGCTTGCGTAGAAAGTTGTGGACCCCACTGATCCCCTGCGTATCCCAAGGTCTATGCTGGGTCAAGGGCTCACCACGAACGATTGAAGGAAGTTGTAACGGCCTTACAGCGGCTTGAGGAACGAGAAAGGAAAGTCACTCAAAGCGTAAGCCATCCGTCACCCCAATTCACCGCACTCCACCCCGCCGTGCGGGGGTTGCGCGCCGAAAACAAGAATTTAAAAACCAAAGGGTCAAAGAATCAACCCCATCCCGCCTGCCAACCCTATTCATCCCGAACGCAACGAACAGAATATCCATTTCTTTTCAAACTCGCACCCTGATCAACTTGATTACTTCCGCTAATAAGCTTTCTCCAAAATGCCCCCGTTGCACTGTGTACGGAATGCGTCCAGAAAACCTGATTCATTGTTTGGTCGATAAAGTCACCCCAGCTATTCCTTACACCGCCCGCCAAAGCAGAAAAACCGCTCGTGTTTGTGCCATCCCAAGTAATCATCTTCATTCTCCATGGATTGATAGAACCTGTAAGTCGTATAGCCTTCAACGATATCGACCGCAAACTCTTCAACAATCAACTCATAACTTTGCGCCCAATAGCTGCTGATAGGTTGGAGGACTAAAACAATGGTCAGTAGAAGTGTTCGCATCACAGTCAATTTGGTTTTACTAATATAACCAAATCAGCACCAACGACTTATAACGAGTAGAAATCACAAAACGAAACCGAACTCGAGTTCCTTAGGAAAATAGT
>Ga0255752_10005350_pt1 | contig 12497 bp, 15 predicted proteins | sample 011ome_25_FD_179952 | JGI IMG/M metagenome (GOLD analysis project Ga0255752, IMG submission 179952) | Coastal salt marsh microbial communities from the Groves Creek Marsh, Skidaway Island, Georgia - 011512CT metaG (version 2) | ecosystem: Environmental > Aquatic > Marine > Intertidal zone >...
TCCCACTTAACAGTACCACCATAATCTCCATCTGAGATATTAGTCAAGTCACCATCAAATCGAGCAGAACCAGGACCATGTACAGAAAAATACATAGTTCTTGTAACTGGTGTGTCATTCAATATATCTTGAAGTTTTTCAAAGTGAACTGGTGAACCAGCAGAACCTCTACCAGTATAATCAATATCTTGGGTACCTGTTGCCTCAATATAATTCATACCTGAAGTTGAAACATCAGAAACGAATGCGAATGCACCACTACCACCAATTTCAGCAGAACTTTGGAATTGAACTAGGTCATTAACTTGATAGTTAACACCACTATTTAAGATATTGATACCAGTAACAGAACCTTGGAAGATAGATGAAATTTGTGCAATAGCACCCACACCACTATCGCCAGGTGCAGTGTCAACTTGTAGAAGTGTACCAGCAGAATAACCAGTACCGCTATCATTAACAGTAATTGTTGTCAACATTGGGACGATACGGAATTGAATCGGATTTCCAATATCATCAATATAATAAACATATTGTCTATCTGCTTCATCATCAGAAGTAGAATAGAAGAAATCCCCCAAACCAGTTAGGTTGGTGATATATGCTTCTGTGATTAGATTGTCGCCCAAGTAGAATTGAATAATACGGTCTACTTTTGCAGTTGCCCAAATTCTAGTTTCTGGAATATTGGTATATGGGTCAACATAGATATAATCTTGTTGAATCGTTTTACCAGTAAGTTGGAATACGTCATAGTTGTTATCGTTCAATAGACGAACAGAAGTAACAGTAGACCACTTACCATCAGATGCACGAAGAATATCATTCTTCGGATAATAGAATTCAACTTGCTCATTAAAGAGGATGTTGAAAAGGAATTCGTATGACTTCTCTGTACCCTTTGAAGAGTAGAATGAGCGAATGTTTTTGATTAGAGTGCGCTTATCTACCTCAATATCTTTTGGAATTTGAGTTAGGAATTCATTTTCAAGATGCTCTAAGAATAGGTCAACAGACGTATCTACGTCTTGAGATTCTAAAAGTTTTTGTACGTTAAAGTCTGTGTTGCCAGGTTGACTCAACCACTCATAGTACGCTTCCATGAAGCGTTGGAACATTGGATATTCTGCACTAACAAAACCAGGGAGTTGGTCTCCCAAAGCATGTTTAATAGAACGGTCAATGTGTTGAACGTTTGTTAGAGATGCACCGTTTGCAAGTAGAACAGAGTCTTGATAAAAAAGTTTAGGAACAGGACCTTTTGGAAGAACAATCTTAACTTGTCCTTGGTCTGCACCATTACCAGTTACTTGGAAGTCATATGATGAACCATCACCAAGCACCCTATCCACTTTAATGTAGAAAGGGTGACCTGGTGTCTGTACATTGAAGATGTAAGTATTCCCACTCTGTAAGTCGAGTGGGGGAATTTCTTGTCGATTAATCAGATAACGATTATTCGCACTGAGCGTTACATCATAGGTATATGTTGCCATCTAACTTAGTTCCCAGCAAAGATTTCGTTGATTTTCTGAGTGTATCTGATTTGTGAATCAGTAGCATTGACTAGAATATCCTCTGGTAAAATCTCCAAGATTTGATTTCGAATAGAGAATATATCATGGTCAGCAGGAACTACTGTAATCACTAACTCAGAATCATTATCGGATTCGGGAGCAAAGTCAAATACTTGAACACGACCAGTGTCATAATTTACTGTACCCAATCCAGTATCAATCAAACGTCTTTCGCCAACAACAGTCTTATAGATGTTGAGGTTACCGTATCCGTCATCTGAAATATAGCACTGACTATCCCCAAAGTAAGTAAACGTATTTGTTACGATAGAACCAAAGTGTCCTTCGTGTGGATATTCTAGTGGGTTTGAAAATGCAGCAGAATATGACTTAGACACGTTTGGTGTCATAGGAAGTTTAGTTGCAAGTTTCAATGTAACGTTAGAGTTTTCGATTGCTTCGTTTGATTCATCAACAACCTTACTGAAATTTGAATATCTAAAATATGCTTTAAATTGCTCAAGTTTAGTATTTGAATAATTCAATGCTGCTTCTTTAACATTCGCTTCAATATCTGCCGCTGCATAACCACCAACTTCACGGTTAAAATAAACTTGAATATTTGGTTGAATGAAGATGTATGATGGGTCAATGATTTCTGGTGTAATAGAAACCACATTACGTTCTTTTAGAATAGAATCGACAATCTCTGCTTTTGCAATTTCGTTAATTATAAAACCACTCTTTGGTTTTAGGGCAATATAAACCTTACCATAAACTGGTGGGTCATTCTCTTCACCACCCCATGATGATACTGCTTGAACATCAGGGTAGTTTTGTAGAATTGCGGTTCTGTAGTCAGTAGAAGTTACCACACGGTTTTGTGCGTTAAAGTTTAGCGGAGCAAGGTAGCGAATTGATTCAATACCTTCACGCTCTGCACCACCAGTAGATTTTGTATTTCCAGCGGCAACAACAATATCTTGAGCATAACCCTCAATTGGTGTTGTGTATTTGAATTTATTTGCACCGTTTGCAGCAGGACCATTAGTAGCAAGATAGTTAATCATAATGATATTATTATGCTCTAGTGCTTTACCCATATTCCCATCACCAAAGTAAATCTCATATAGTTCTTTGGAAGTTTCTTGCAAAAAGAATACTGGACTTTCAGAAGTTAGGTTTGAAATAGAAACCGTCTTTAGGAAAGTTTGTGTTTGTAGGTTGGTTGCAGAACGTTGCACTTTAACATCAATAGTTGAAGTATCTACATTACTGTTCTTAATAATGAAACGTTGAGCAGGGTCATTGTTATCAAAAACATATTCTTGATTGATTACGTTGCCTTCGTATAGATAAACATTCGGAGTGGAGTAAACATAGTAATCTCCATCCAAAGATTCTTGTGTTGCGTTGTGAGAATCCACTGTGTTAAATTTGTAAGTAACACCATCAATCTCACTGTCGTAAGTTGTATACTTTGGAATAGAAATACTTGAAGGTAGTGGGTTAGTTGACGCAGGTACCTTAATTTTAATCTGTACTGCAATTCGTGATGAACCAGCAGAACGAGGAGTATACCCCAACATCTTTGCACGAGACACAACGGACTCACGCATCTGTGCAGTATCCAAGAACATTTCGTTTGCAACCATGTTCATGTAGTACGCATTGTAGTGTGTGTTATACGCAAGCAAGTCCAATAGCACTGCCATTGAACTGCCTTCGAAATCGTAATCCTTGAATTGACTCTGAGACTTTAGGAAACCTTTAAGACTATCCTTAATCTGGTCAAAATCAAGTTCTGATACTTTTAAATCTGCCATTATCGAACTCTCTCTAAGAATGTTTCAACCGCTAATTCTTCTGCAATATTCTCGATATAGTACATGATGATAATCTCATACCCATTTTGGTCTGGATATCCATTTACTTTCACTTCCGATATCGTCACCCGTTTCTCAAAGTTTTGAATAACTTCGATTATTGCTAGTTTTAAGTTATCCTCACTGAACGAACTAAACGGTTCAAATAGGGTATCACGAATATTGCCACCGATTTCTGGATGAAACGGTCTCTCATAGTGAGAAGTCATAAGCAAGTTCAACATAGAACGCTTGACTGCTTCAACGTCTTTGACACGACCAATGTCACCCGTCACTGGGTGTGGCATGAAGTTCAAATCAAAGTCCGTATAGGTTGCAGTTTGTGTTTTTAGTAATGCTGACATTTCTCTCTTTATCCAGTTTGGTGGTATCCTATTTTATTTATAAGACAAGTCTAACCACCTGCAAATACGTTACCACTTCCAGCGGCAACAGAAGTACATCCGCTAATACCATCCCCAACACGACCACATCCCTTTTTGTTCACAAAAACGGTACCACTTCCACTTGCGATTGACGCTACATGACCTGGGCATGGTGAACCTGGTAGTAGGTGTCCAGTATTAATATCACCTTGTCGTGATACTGGAATTCCGTTAGCAAATACATTACCACTTGCCGCTGCTCTAACCATTCCAGAACAGTGTACGCTATCTGCATCGCCAATTCGTGTTACTGCGGGCATTATCGTGTCTCCCTTTTAAGTAATTCTTTGAATTTGGACTCGTGTGAATCCATCTCCCTATGTTGTTCATCCGTATGAGGTGGTGGTGGAACATTAGGTAAAAACTTAATCACGTTTTCTATAACTTGAGGAATGTCCTCATATTTGTAGTATGTCCTAATCTGTCCATCCACTAAGATTACAAACACACCCTCCATTACGGATTTCTTTCTAAGTATGCAGTAATCCAAGCACCTGCGGCATCCCAATCATTACCAATACGGTGAGTCACACTTATAGTTTCTGTCTCTACCACATCAGGTACCAATGGGTCTTCCCAATTTACTGTAACATCAAATACAACATCCAAATAATCTTTCGTATCATTCTTTACGACAAGTAAGTCTTGTCCTTCTGGTACGTTAGAAAATCCACTCACTGTCTCAGGTGGAATATGCTTTGGATGAATTGGGTCAAAGTTATCATCATCGTCTAGGTTGGTTACTTGTCCCTTCTCAATGTAGATAATCTTATCTTCCCATCCCGCAGAGTACACTCCATTAATAGTGACTGTATCTCCACTCCATGATAACTCAAGTCCCTTATCTTCGACTTGAGGTACCACGTTTGTCACTTCAATATTAATCTCACCCTCATCACCAATGATAGTAAAACTAACATCTACTTCCTTTTCTCTAATGGTTGGTGACGCTAATCCTGCTAATGCTTCTACATGAGGTGCGCCTTCAACCAAGTCAGCAGTTGTCAATGCCATCTTTTTTCCTATATTTTAATTTTTTTTCAAAAACCTCTTGACAAGTCTTGACAAGTGTGTTATTATACAGTTGTTGGGTTTATTATACCATATAGTATTTAGTATTAGTTCAATTAGTTCAAGTCGATTCTTGCACCGTCAATATCTACGTTACCACCTGCTTTGATAGTATAATTCCCACCGCACTCGTGCGTAACGTTTCCACTTGTCTTCGTTGTTACATTACCAGTTGTGTCAATAGTAACATCACCACCAGTGACAACAATATTAATTCCTCCACCACCATCAACTTTTAAATCTACACCTACGCCACCGCCTGTCATAATTTTCAAGTCAGCACCGTAGTTTACTGTTTCCCCACCTGCAACATGCTTGAATGAATTTCCATCTGTGAAGATGTGGGCATCGTTGATTGTCTTTTGAATCATATCTGCATTTGGTTGCATCTCAATACCAGTACCAGTATGGTGACGGATGTTGATTCGTGCTGCACCTGGACTATCATCCAATTCTAGTGCGTGTCCACTTTCAGATACGATTGCTTTGTTGTATGGATAAACCGCTGCGTATGAGGAAGCGGGTTCATCAAAGGTAGAACCGTCTGGTGCAGTTAGTCCAGTTTTTCTTGCACTGTCTGCAACTGCTTGACCCGCAGAAGGTGTACCAGTAGAAGCACCTGGAGTACCCGCTGCGGTCAAAGGTACATTATCTTCTGGTGTAATTTCCGCTGGTTTGGTTCCGTCAGAAGGTACTACGGTTGAAGTAGAAACTGGTCTATTCGCCAAAGGTTCAGGACCTTCATCGCCCAAGTCATCTGCCCAACCACCAGCACCCTTAGTTGGGATTACCCCCAAGACATAAGGTACTTGCGCTGCTTCTCCATCTTGGAAAAACCCAAAGACCCAATCCCCAATACGAGGTGGGTTAATCTGAGGATTTGGTGATGGTTCGTAAACGACAACTGCCCACGGCAACGAAGCAGTAGGTAGTTGTTCAACATTATCTGTATGCCATCCAAGGCAACGTACTTTGACACGACCTAGTTGTTCTGGGTCATCTCTCTGTACAACTCGCCCCATCCACCATATGAAACCGTTACGTCCTGGTAGTCTTTGATTCTGCATCTTGTTTTACCTTCTCATAATCTACATTATCTTTGAGGTGTTCAAACTTATCTACCAAACCTTGTCTACACAATTCTTCTAGTGACACACTAGGTAGGTCTTTTAGTTTCTGTTTGTTTTCTTTATTGCTCATTACTTAAATAGTTCGCCAGTTTCTTTAGTTTTAGGAACGTTATCTTTCATCCAATCATAGATTTGTTGTTGCAACTCTTTATTGTCAACTGGACGCTTACCCTCTTTCTTAACTGTTACATATGTAAAATCTTTAACAACCAATTCGCCAGCGTCAGTTTTAACTGGTTTACCGCTTGCATCCAAGAAAGGAATTGTGTTTTCTCTATTATTTAGAATGACAGCAACCTTACCATCTAGACCACGAGGAATAGAACCAGTTACGATTTGGTGCATTGTTTTTGCAGCACCAACGTGTGTTTTCAACATGATGTTATCTGGAACAACCCTTGCACGACCTGCGTTATTCTTAACTGCAACTGCATAGTTTGTTAGTACCCACACCAAATGTACATTGCTTGACTGATAACCAACACCTTCTAGTTTTGGTAGAACGTCTGTAATATCTTCAATATCTTTTAGAGTAACGTCAAAAATAATATTTGGAAGTCTATCTGCTGATACATCTGTTAGAAGCAAATCAAGAGACTTCTCTTTGATTCCCTTGTCTTTTACAAATGTGTGTAGTTTGAAAACGTCTTTACCATTACGCAAGTCTAGACCTTGAATCTCAGGATACTTATTTTTCAATTTAGCAATTTTTAGTAAAGCAACTTTCCACTCATCAACGTCACGAATTTTGTATGATGAACTATCCAAAAACTTTGAGATAGCAAACCCTTTACCAGAACCTGCACCGCCTGCTAGAAATACAACTTGTCCGTATTTCGCTCCGTTGTTAAACAGAATTAATTTTTCTTGTAGGTCTTGTGCTTCTTCTTGAGTGTTCACGACCCACTCTTTAAGTGATTTCATTTACTTTCTCCTTATGGTACTAAACTGTCAATCTTTTCTCTAGACGAATCTTTGACAACTCGGACGTTCTGTAAGTATTGTTCTTGTGTCCAGTTGTGATTAATTGCGGTAATCAAAGCGTTTCCACTAATCTGACTATCGTTTAAAAGTCCTTGGTCAACACCAACAGTAGCAGGTAGGTTTACATCAACCACATCACCAATCTTTCTATTAGTATTACCGTTCAACTCCAAGTCAATCTTCATGCCTTGCATCAAGTTTGCTTGAATTCTTTGTGTTTGTGCAAACTTCTCTACGCCACTTGGGTTTGGTTCAGACGCATCTGTAAATAGTAACTGTAAGTTTGCTTGAGAATTCGCAGTAGAAGACTTATACACTTTTTCAAACTTACTGCCCATTGGAAGATTTGGTTCCATAGTCTCAATCTTCTTAAACACATCTTTAACTGCTGTATCTACAAAAGCAACAGAACCTTGAATTGGGTCAAATGTAACTTGAGTGCTTGCGGTTCCACCACCAACAACTCTCTTCAAGTTATCGCCTTGGTCAATAATATTGTAGTTACGAATTGCTTGGTTATTTGCTGCAACATCATCTGCGCCACAAATGTTTTGACCTGTCCAAGTCAATTTTTCTCTTTGCTTAGAATCGACTTTAGGTTCGATTTCATCCATTAGAGATTGAACTGTTCTGAAATGAAAACCGTCAAGTCCTTCCCAAAACTGATAGTCTGAACCTTCACTGTACTTTGCAGATTGTGCAGTCTTTTTCATTTCGTTAATGATTCTCGTTGGAGACCATTGACTAAAAGACATTCGTCTTGGATTCTTAGTTTTTTCTACATCAAATTTCTTATCAACTTTTAGGTGTTGATTATATATCTTTGTAACTTCATCTGAAATAAGTTTACCGTCAAATCCAATGCTTATCGGATTTGTAATATTCTTGAATGCTTCCTTAGACATAAAGTGAAGCACATATGCTTGTGTTAAGTTACCAGTGGAAGCACGACCTGAAACTTTATAAACTTGAAACTCATGGTCAATTGTTTGGTCTGCACCTGGCGTTTCTATTTTAATGCTGAGAAATTCTTCACCACTAATTGGTGTTTGTTCAATCAAACCAGAAGAGTCAGATATCATTAGAGTACCGTGTAAAAACGGTTTATAGATATCTTCATAAATATGCATCTCCACCATGATACCAGTAACATCAACAGGTGTACCAGTACCATACTGTGGTTTGATTTTAATTTCGTCAACGAGATAGTCACTCGCCCTTTGCATTCCTGCTGACATATTATACTATTACCTTATCTGGGTTCAATAAGTCTTTTAACTCATCAACAACTTGGGCAACATGGATTGGTTTAAGAAGACGGATAGTTCTATTTTTGTTATTCAATTCTTCTTCATAAACAATGTTGGAAACTTCCCTACGTTCATCTGCTGGGATGCTCAACCATTGATTATAGTCAACCTCTACTCCCCTTACGGTATCTTCGTAATGATGTGTTGCTTTTAACGTAGCAATTTTATATTGTCCAAACTGCATAGAACCTTCTAATGTTGTTCCATCGCTTGAAATCATTACTGTATTTGCTTGTTCGCCCTTTTCGAAAGACCCTCTAGTTTGGTCAATTCCAATACGACCAGTTGAAGGATTCCATTGAAGAACAATGCCTTCTGCACCAGAAGTTACGCCAACAATCTTTGCGCCAACTTTAATGTCACCACTAAATGAGTTGGTATTTAATGTCACGCCCTTATACTTCTCATTCACATAGTTTGAGAATGTTTGATAGTCCATACCCACATCCCAACGTCCGTCAGGTGTAGTATTCATCATCATAACAATCCAGTGAAGACCTGCATCATCGTAATACTTATCTGCAATCATTTCTGGGGTATCCCCTTCTTGCAAATCGTATCCGTAAAAGATGCGTCCATCATCACGCAATATTTCTTTAATTTTGTTTCTCACCATAATGTTGGTAAGAACCTTCTTTTCTCCTTGCAAGTTATATTGAACTTGTGGATACTTTAGAAAAAATCTGTTCTTCTTAGATAGCATATTTTACCCCCTTAAAATGGCATTGCGCCATCAAGACGTTCTTTAGTGAGGTAAGAAGTCTCTTTGAAGTTTAATGTTAAGTCGATTTCCGCAGGTGAACCATCCTCAAATTGTGCGGCAACACCAGAACCAGAACCGTTAACGTTCATTCCAGTTAGGACTGCCTCACAGAATCCACCGTAGAATCCTTTGTCGCCTGAAATGTTAATTGAGAATACAGACGGAACATCGAAAATTGCTTGTCCAGTACCTGCTTTAAAGTTTGGGTGCATGTGATATTTTAGTTTATTGATAGCACCGATAACCCCTGCGGATTCTCCCGCATTGCGAGGGAAGAATTTAAACGAGAAGTTGAACTCACGGAAACCAACCCCTTGGAACATAACTTCCATGTGGTTGTTATATGCAGTACCCGTCTTCTTGTAGACGGATGCTTTAAGACCAGAAAGTCCAGTAAAAGATTCTATTGCCCCACCAGCAGTATCCGCACCTGCTGCCGCTGCTCTTACACCAAACTCTTTAAGTCCATCCATAAAGTTATCTGATTGATATGCCTTGAGCATATTCGACATTTCAGTTTCTTGGTAGTTTGCAGTGTATTGCATCTCAATCTGTTGTGGCAGATAGAAACGAATATTACCTAAACCAAAGGTCAAAGAACCAGAGATGGGTTTATTCTTTACATACGAATTGTTGGGGTTCAACTGTGGTGTAAAGGTAATACTAGGTCCGTTGTGTCCAATCGGAAACTGAAAATTAGGTGCTGCAAACTTACTGCCAAAAAGTTTTGACAGTGGGGCAGCAATTTTTGCGGCAAGGTTTAACGCCATGGGAATCCTCTGTTTGTTGTCCTAATAAATAAGGTGTAGTGTTCCATATATTATTTATAAACTATTTATAAGGCGGTTGAGAATTATGGCGTATAAGGGTAGGTATTCTCCTCAGAATCCACAAAAATACAAGGGAGACCCCACAAAAATTATCTATCGCTCTCTATGGGAGCGTAAGTTTATGATATATTGCGATACCAACGCCAATGTGTTGGAATGGGCAAGTGAAGAAGTAATCATCCCATACAGAGACCCTACTAGCGGAAAGAACCGCAAATACTATCCAGACTTCTGGGTCAAGTATGTAGACAAAGAGGGTAAGATTGCTATTCGTCTGATAGAAGTCAAACCGAAAAGACAACTCCTAGAACCAGACCCTAAGAAGAAGTATAACACACCTACAGGTCGCTTGTCAACAAAATATGTCAGAGAAGTTAAGACTTATGCAGTGAACCAAGCAAAGTTCAATGCAGCAAAAGAGTTTTGTCTAGACAGAAAGTGGCAGTTTCAGATTCTAACAGAAGACCATTTAACTTAGACGTATAAATAGATATAGCAATCTAACTATAGGCAACGGACTAATTAATGGCAGCATCATATGTGTTTAACGACATTCTCTTGGACGGGGTTCGCTCTGGGGTTATTCCAGCACGAACTAAAAAAGCAAGAGAGTGGTATCGTGACAAAGCAAAGTCTACGAGGGTTACTCAAGGTAAACTTTTGAGTGACGCTGAACGTATGCGTAGTCGTGTACTACCTGGTACAATGATGATGTTCGTATACGATGCGAAGACTAAAAAGAAACTCCCATACTACGACAGATTTCCACTCACAATTATTGTGGACACTGCACCTGGTGGTTTTGTTGGTTTGAACTTGCACTATCTACCTCTAGCACAACGTGCGAAGTTGATGGATGCCTTATACTCAGTTGCAACAAATAAAAAATATGATGATAAGACTCGCCTTGCGTTAAACTATCAAACACTAAAGGGTGCAGCAAAGTTTGCAGCGTTCCGTCCGTGTTTCAAACGCTATCTAAGCAGTCAGTTGCAAAGTAAATTTTTATACGTCAATCCATCGGAGTGGGACATTGCACTTTTCTTACCAGTTGAAAACTTTAAGAAAGCAAGCAAGTCTCAAGTATGGAAAGATAGTATGTCAATGTTTTAAGCAGAGGGAAAACAATGAATATTGATTCATTCAGAGCAATCACCCACGGAGGATTCCAAAAAGCATCCCACTTCCAAGTGGAGATTCATGCCCCCTCACGAGTGGGTATGATGCCAGGTACAAATGCCGCTGGTCACATGTATGTGCGAGAGTGTAACATACCTGGTCGTAACATGGCAACATCAGAAATCAAATACGGTACTGCACCAACAACAAAGCAAGTCTATAACTCAATCCCAGCAGACTTTACCGTCACCTTCATCTGTGACGCTGGAATGGAGTTGTTCTCATATTTCAAGAAGTGGCAAGATATTATTCATAACCCTATTACTGGTACACTTGCATATCCAGACGATTATAAGGGTACTGTTGTTGTGAGTGCTTTGGATACTTTGGGTTCTGTTAGATTCACCCAAACAATGTATAACGCATTCCCTGAGAACGTTGCGGATATTAGTATGAGTTATTCAGATGACCAGTTTGCTACTTTCCAAGTAACATTCTCATACACTGAATCCACTACGTCAAATACAAGTGGAATAGTACAAGCACTACTAAACAGATTCGGTGGAAGTGGATTGTAACTGACATATATAGTATTGTATAACTTTTATTATTTTAAAGGATGGAGATAAAATGGCATTACCAAGAATTGATTTGCCCCTATACGAAATGACTATACCATCAACTGGTAAGACAGTGAACTATAGACCATTTCTAGTCAAAGAAGAAAAAATTCTTCTTATGGCATTGGAGGGTGGAATTGAAGAAGAGATTCACAAAGCAACACTACAGATTATTCAGAACTGTGTTGATGATGTGGATGTTGATGTACTACCGTCATTCGATGTTGAGTGGATATTCCTAAACATTCGTAGACGTAGTATCGGTGAAACAACAAAACTGAGATTTAGACATACCGAAGGGAAGAACCGTAAAGGTGATGAATGTGACCACGTTCAAGAAGTTGTGGTCAACCTAGAGGAAGTCGAAGTGGTTGGTGATATTAAACCACCAATCATTATGTTGACAGAAAACATTGGCATGAAGATGCGTTATCCTTCAATGAAGGAAACCCTCGCACTTGAACTTGAACATAAAGGGAAACTTGATAGAGTCATGGGAACCGTTGTTCAATGTATCGAAATGATTTTTGATGGGGATGATATGTTCCCTGCGAAAGACAGTACGAAAGAAGAACTTACGCAGTTTCTAGAAAACTTGAATGCGGAACAATTCGGAAAACTTCAAGACTTCTTTACTAACATGCCTAAGTTGAAAAAAGTGATTAATTATAAATGCGATAAGTGTGGCGAAATAACAAAATATCCAGTACAAGGATTATCAAGTTTTTTCGTCTAGTGTTGGACCAAAATAAATTGAAAAGTATGTACGAAACAAACTTTGCCATGGTTCAACATCACAAGTATTCGCTAACGGAAATTGAAAACATGATGCCTTGGGAACG
>Ga0255752_10005354_pt1 | contig 12487 bp, 6 predicted proteins | sample 011ome_25_FD_179952 | JGI IMG/M metagenome (GOLD analysis project Ga0255752, IMG submission 179952) | Coastal salt marsh microbial communities from the Groves Creek Marsh, Skidaway Island, Georgia - 011512CT metaG (version 2) | ecosystem: Environmental > Aquatic > Marine > Intertidal zone > Salt...
AACGTTATCGCTGCCATAGGGTTCTTGGCTGTCGGTGCGCTCATCGCCGCGAGCCTGCCTCGACCGTTGCAGGAGGACAAGCGCGTCTGGCATCGAAAGACTCCCTCGACCAAACCGCCGCCAAAATCCCTCACGCGAAGGCGCTAGGACACTCGCGAGAGCGCAGCACAACTGAAACGCAGAACTTTCGCGACATTGACGCACGCACGATGAGAGCTAGGGATTCTAGAGATTAGATTACACACAAGAACGAGTACCGAATACGCGCGCCCGTCTCGGAGAACGACGATGACCCTCACCAACCCTCACGCATCGTCCGCATCCATCGCAACGGGCGTGGGGATGACTTCATATCGCGATCCCGCCGCACCGCGTGCGCGCGATTCGACGTCCACGCCCTTCGCATCAATCACCGGCATCCATTTATAAAACTTTGTCTTATTCTTCTCGGCGCCATCCACCCACCTGCGAAACGACGTGGCATCGCGCACGACGCGCGCGTCACGGTCAGTCGTCGGGACGCAAATTGCGACCGCATACACGCCACACGCGCGTGCGCATCTCCTTGCGCGCGATCCAAGGCGACGCGCGCGAGGAAACCAACGTTTTCGTCATCACGCGCTCTCGCACACAACGCATCTCTCTTCTGTCTCTCTCTCGCGCGCGCTCGACCGCGCACGAGCGCTCCATCGCACGAACACACACACACACACACAAACACACACACACACAAACACACACACACACCGTTTTTCCCACGACTTCACGCGCGCCTCCTGCGCCAAGGGTTCGCGCTGATTCCGCGCCTCTAACCGCGAGCCGCGCGTGGACATGGTCCCAAAGCGTCGCGCACTGACGCCGCACTCACGCGCGCGCGCGCGACCTCGACGACGACGGCGGTGGCGGCCGACGCGTCGGTGGCGGTGTTTGCCATGACGCGCGCGTCGGCGTCGCGCGGTGCGAGCACGAGCGCGTGCGGGGCGGTGCGTACGAGCGCGCACGCGACGCGTCGGCGGCCCATGCGCCGGCGACCGATTCGACGACGGTTCGGTGTCGCGCGCGCCGTCGTCGACGATGACGCGGTAGACGGCGATGCACATGCGCGGTTTACGAGCGACGATGACGGCGTTAGCGGCGGCGACGACGCAGGTGTCGACGCGTTCGGGCGGGAAGAGCTCCCGTGGCGCGCGAGCGCGGGCGAGCGAGGCGTGGCGTTACGCGACGCCGCGGCGTTCGTCGGATGGGAAGTGTACATCGATGATGCGCCAGATAGATTGGTTGGTATTGTGACGAGCGTCGTGGCGATGTCCATGGGCGACGACGAGGGAAGTGATGAGGGAGATAGAGACAAGAAGCAGACGAGTGACGGCGGACGCGAAGCGACGGCTGCGGACGCGGCGGCGCGACTGTTGAGCGAAGGATTAGAGATTGAAAGCGCCACTGGTGAGCTGAGCGACGATGAAAAGGCATTTTTATCGTTAATGGATCGGGCACTCACGATGGGTGACGATGACGTGGTCGAAGTTGGCGAGATGGACACGGACAATGCGTATTTATTGCTCGTTGAAGGCTTACACGCGACATCGCTCGGGGACAAACCGTTACACTATGTGCCTTTCGTGCCGTCGATGTTTCCGCGATGGATCCCTAACGCGCAAGCGTTATTCTTAGACCCACCAGATGGATTGCTGGATTTGGCGCTGCGGGAGGTACAGCTCAGGGAGTTGCGTAACGATTTATTGCCGTATTGCAAAACGTTGGGCACGGACACGTTTGGCATGCCTCAGCGTCAAACGCTGCTGAATGAAAACATGAAAGATTTAGTCAAACGCGTCGATGCGCTAGGAGATTGGCGTGAAGTGGCGCTAGAGTTAGATCTGCGTCCGGACGCGGCACCGTGGTACTATTGGGACAACCTCGACAACTTAGAATCCGCGCTGCTCAATTTAGTGGATGCGTTTTGGATTGAAGAAAACGACGACGGTGAGTCGTACTGGTATAACGATATCAGCGGTGCCTTACGTATTGAGCCACCGATTGAAAACGATGGTGGTGGTTTGGACTCACCAGTCATGCCCACGATGTCCCACCTGCTCGAAGCTCGCCGTTGGGATTTACATCACGCTGTGGTCTTGCACGGTGGATATAAAGCCGTCGCAAAAGAGCTCGGCTGGCAGCCGGTGCGCCGTATTGAAAATCGTCATCTATTGTCATTCGAAACCTTGCGCGATGAAATATTAGACGTGCTAGGAGACGAAGAAAGTATCGCCGAGGTTGGTGTGCGTCCTGGACAGTTGCCCTGCGCAGCGCAACTTCAAGAACTTGACCGTGATGATTTGGTCAAGTTTATCAAAATCCACGGTGGATTTAGCGTAGTCGCAACAAAAATGGGTTTAGAGCCGAGCAAAGGAGGTCGAGGGGCGTATGATTCTATCAACGCCGCCGCTAAGGCGGTGCGTGCGTTCGCGATTGAACACGACATCGGCGCCCCGACTGTAAGCGGCGCTAAAAAGGCGTCGATCATCTTTGTACCGACGGATGCTGAACTCATCGAGCAAGGTCGTAATGATTTACGATACGCGTTACGGCAGCACTCAAAAGAGAAGATTGCTAAAGTAGGTAAAATGCGTTTGCGAACCGAGCGTATGACGTACGAAGAGTCTCGAGCAGAAATGAACAAGTGGAAGTTTGAGTCTGGCAGCCGGTCGTTATTTCTCAACTGGTGTAAAGCCGGGCACAGGCCATGGAACATGCCAAAGTCACCTCAAGAGTACTACGGTAAGCGTGGCGAATGGGTGTCGTGGGATCATTTTATGACGACATCGGCGCCCACGCGAGGGAGAGGAGGCATCGCCCGAGGCTTTGCTCACAAAGTGAATTGATTTTTATATAGGATATTTCAACGGTGTTGTAACAAAAACGCTAAATACATTCATGAGGTATCGAGACATTCTACGTACGTGTCAGAGCAACCGCGTCATTAGAGTTCGGTCTTCGCTTCAGTGGTCTTCGCGACGTTGGCGCGTTGCACAGAGCGCAAGAGCGCCATCTTCGGGGAGATGGCGGCAACGGTGTCGTCCTTCGCCTTCTTGCCAGCCTCGTATTGCGCTTGGAGGCTCTTCAAGAGTTCATCCAAATCGTCACCAGCCTTCTTGATTTCACCTTCAAGACCTTCAATTTCCGCATCGAGCGCTTCCGGGGCCAAAGCTTGCTTTTCCGCAATCACCTTCTTTTGGTCGGCGTCGCAAAGGTCGATGTTTTCCGCACCGCACGTAGGGCCCAAGGATTCCGTAGCGAACGCCTTAAGCGCTTCGAAGTCACGGCCGCCTTGGTACGCGTCACCAGTCGCCGCAGTGGCGCCAGTGAAGTACTTCAACGTCGGGTAACCTTGCACGCCATACTTTTGGCACGTGGACTCTTCCTTGGTGCAGTCGACTTCGCCGATGATCACGTCTTCGTTGTCGGCGAAAGCCTCGCCGAGTTGCTTCCAAGCCGGCGCGATAGCCTTGCAGTGTCCGCACCTGTGCAAAATAAAAAAGAACACGACCGTCAGTCATAGTTCAATAGCTCTCACGGCACGTTAACCGCGCGTCGCGTCGCACCCGCGCCGAACGCAACAAGATGAGATCTCGAGATCACGATTAGTGTTGGTATCCAATCATCCGGTCTATCGACGGATGACGCGATCAAAACACGCGTTCACAGCGCGCTGGCGTCGAATACGCGATATATTTATACGTACCACGGGGCGTAGAACTTCACAAAAGACGACTTCCCGCTGGACGCAACCTCAGCATCGAAGGTCGCATCGGTGAGCTCCATGGCTGCGGCGTTAGAACCGCCAACCAAGGCGAGCGCGGCGATGGCGCCGAGCGTGAGCTTCGTGGACAACATTATTACTGTGCGTTTAAGTGCGTTTGTGTGCGTGCGGGACGCGGGCGTGTTCGTCGCGTGGCGAGAAGTGCCGGAAGTTCCAGGCGATCGCCCGCGGCTGTGACGTGACGGAGATGGCAATGCATACTGTTTACGCATATAATACCACTGGATATCAATCAAAAAAAATAACGCGCGAAAACGTGTTCGATTGTTACGTACGATTCCATGCCTGACGCGCGACGTCGCGCGACGGATGACGCGCGTTTCCTCTCGCGTATGTGTGCATGTGTGTGTGCGTATGTTTCGTTTGTTGTTACACATCTCGCGTGCGAGATTCCACCGAATGATGAGTGTTGTGATCCTACGATGCGAGCTACGGTCTACTTCTTCTTGCCACCCTTCTTTGACTTTGATTTCGCCTTTGATCCCGCCGCCGCCTTGGGCGCCGTCGTCGGTGCCGGCGGCGTCGGCGTCGGCGCCGGTGCGTTCGCCGTCGCCGCGCCCGCGCCCGCCGCACCCGCCGCGTTCGTCGCCTTGGGCTTTTTCGCCTTGGGCGTCCTCTTCTTTGCCTTTTTCATCAACCCATCGATGTACGCAAGCTGAACCGTCTGTAAACTCTTCCCGAACGCCTCTCCCGCGGTCTTCGACACGAACGTCGACACCTTCTTCTTCCCATCGCTCGCGCGCACGATCACCCCCCACGACGGGTCGTTCGCCATCGCCTCAGCCGCCGTCGCGCGCTCGAGCTTGCGCACGGATTTCGGTCTCGGTCTGTCGTACACCTTGCCGTGTTTCATCGTCGTCGACACCGTGCCGCGCTCGCGCGTGCGTTCGAACATGCGCGTGAGTTCGGTTAAGAACGCATCGTTGTCCACGAGCACCATCGCGGCGCGTTGTGCGGTGCGGGCGCGCGCGAGAAGGAGGCGAACGCGCGAGAAGGGTATGGCGCGCGAAGACGTTTGAAAAAAAAAGAAATCCATGGATTGAACGTCGTACGCCGCACAGCACGACGCGCGCGGGGGGGTTCGCGACGTCACGCACGACGCGCGGGTGACGATGGGTGACGCGGCGCGACCTGGGACGCCCGATGGGGATTCCGCGGCGGCGGTGGCGCGGGACAAGGCGAAGGAGATTGAGCGCGAGCACCTCGCGATGGTGATGCGGCGTAAACACGACGCGTTGCGGGATGAATTAGATGGGGTGAGGAAGGCGTTGGGTGATGCGAATGTGGCGAAGGATAAGGCGGTGGCCGATGCGAATGCGGCGCGCGAGGCGGCGGAGGAGGCGCGACGAGTTGGGAAAGAGAAAGGGGAGGCGTTGGAGCGCGCAACACGCGAAAGGGACGAAGCGCGCGCGAGTAAGCGTGAATTACTCGAGATGCACGCGCGGAAAGAACGAGAGGGTGAAACGATGCGGGCGTCTATTGCTGGCTACGTCAGTGCGCTGGAGTCGGCTGTGCAAGGCAAGAACAAGGCTGAGGCTGACGCGCGAGAAGCAACCGCGCGCGCTGGCGCGGCGCGCGCGGAGAACATCAAGCTTGAGAGCGAAGTCAAAGTCTTGGGCGAGCACAACGCGTGGTTGAAAGAACAATTGGAGGACAAGTCGGCCGAGGCACTCGCGGCAAGAAAGTCCGCTTCGGCGGATGCTTTGAAGATGGCGCAAGATTTAGAAGCGGCTCAAAGTTTGAGCGCGAGCCAACAGCGCGAACTCGCTCGAGTGAAAGAGAGTGCTTCCATGAACGAGGCGCGCGTCACTGTGTTGGAAGAGGAGCTTAAAATTGCACAATTTGACTTGGCGCGCAATGAAGGTGACTTCGAAAAGGAAGTATCCAAGGCACGACGTATCGCCGAAGTGAGTAAAGAACAAGTGCGCGAACGAGACGAACAAATCAAGGCGCTTGAGAACACATTGCGAACGGCGGAATCGATGCTTGCTGGCAAGAAGACTGAGTTCAGTGTCGCGCTCGCCGAGGCTACGCACGCCAAGGAAGCGGCGCTCAAGGAGCTTGCAGATGTAAAGAGCAAGGCGAGCGCCGCGGCGATTGCGCCTGCGGAGCCGACGCACCGGTTGCCAAACGCAGAGCTCCTCATGGCCATGTCCCCAGCTGCTGGTGCGGCGGCACTTCGCCGCGAAGGTATGTCGATGACTGAGCTTTACACAAAGTACGTCGAAGCCGAGGACGCACTCCGCTTAGAGCAGGCGCAGCGAAGAGAGTTGCAAGAACATTTGGATGCCATTCTCGTCGACTTGGAACAAAAGGCGCCGCTCATCGCAGAACAGCGCGAAGAGTATGAGCGCGCGTTGCAGTCGCATCAAGTGCTTCAAGCACGATTGCAAGAGTCTGAAGGCGCACGGTACGCCATCCAAGCCGAGCTAAACGCCGCAAACGTTGAGAGACGCAACCACAGTAGCACTATCAACGGTTTCAAGGCGCAAAGCGCGGATTTGGCTCGCCAGGTCGCACTGTTGTTGAATGAGGTCAACGAGCTCAAGGGTTGTCCGCCGTTGCCACTGCCTCGCATGGATGGTCGCAATGATAGCGATGCACAAGCTGTCATCACGTCACGATTGGTTGACTTCACTGATATCCAATCGTTGCAGGCGAAGAACCAAGAAATGTTATTCGTTATTCGCGAATTGTCCGAAGCGCAAGAGTCCAAGACCTCGGATGCGCGCGAAGAGTACGAACGAAAGCTTCAAGAGTTGAAGGAACAAACTTCCCGACAACTTGAAGAGCTCTCGAACAAGCGCGCGCAGCAAGAGAACATCGTGCAAGCGATTGTTCGTCAACGTGATATGTACAAGACGCTGTACACGTCAGCCACGGGTGGCGGTAACGGCGACGCGTCTGAACTCAGCGAGCACGAGAACAGAAATTCCGAACTCGTCGCGATTAGCGGTGGAAGTGGTGTTGCGATGATGGAAACCAATAACGAGCTCGTGGCTTTGAATAAAGAGTTGACGCACGATTTGGACAAGCTGAAGCGCGAGAGCACTGAGCGCATTAATGGCTTGCAGCGCCAAGTGGACGAGCACCGTGAGGCGGCAGCCACGGCTCGTGGCGAAGCTAATGCCGCGAAAGCTGCTGCAGACTTTGAACGTCAACGGTTCGAACGACTCGACGCTCAATACAGTGCGTCACAGCGTGAGGTGAACGCACTGACGGAGAAGACGTCAAGCTTGTCGCGAGCAAATGCAACGCACGAAGCTGCGTTGCGCACGCAAGCCGCCAACCTCGAGTCCGCTGAAGAACGCGCACGGAACGCACAAACACAACTCGTACGACTCGAAGCAGAACGAGCATCGCTTATGAGCGAACAGACACGTCTTTCGGAGATCGTCGTTAGTGCTGAAGGTGTTAAAGCCAAGTTGGAGGCTTCACGCGACGCCGCGCTTTCGCTTTCATCCACGCGTGAAGAAGAACACAAGCGCGAGCACGCACGCTTATCCGAAGAAGTAAACCGTCTCCAGCAAGATTACAGTCGAGTTCGATCTGAGTTGGATATCGAACGCGAACGCAGTCGACAACAGCTCGCCGCACACGCCGCGGCGAGTTCAGAGTACGCGCAGCGCGCGGCGTCTGACGTCGACTTGAGCGCTAAATTCAAGGAGCAGACATCCGAGGCTGAGAAGCGAGCAGACATTGCTGAAGCAAAACTTGAGATGCTAGAATCTACGTTGGCGCGAACGGAAGAAAAGTTGCGCTCGGCATCGCGCATGACTGGTTCGACCGAGCCATCCGTGATCGCCGCCGGGGCTACAGGCGCGTTGACCGCGGCGCGTGAGCAAGAGTTGCTCCAGGCGGCGCTCAAAGCGGGCGAGGCTGCGGACGCCGCGAAGGAGGCCGCAGAAGCCGAGAAGAAACATACGATACAGTATAAGCATCTCGCTGAACAAAGCGATTCCGCATTGAAGGAGATGACCAAAGCGTTTGAGACACACAAAAGAGAGACCGCAAAGGAGACGACGGCGTTGAAGAAGGAATGCGCCAAATTGAAGAAGGATGCGGCAGATTCCGCAAAGTCAGTCGAAGCTAAGCTCACAAAATCCTTGCAAGATGCAGAGGCGAAGGTTGCAAACTTTGAGAAACTTGAATCCGATCTTGCGACCGCACGAGCTGATCTTGAGCGCGCCACCGCGGCGACGAAAGCCGCCGAGGAACGCGCGGCAAAGGCGGTGAAGGATGTCGAAGATCAACACACAAAGTGGCAGCAAGTGCAAAGTCAATACGAAACCGAAGTTGCTGCACGTAAGGTAGACGCTGGCAAGCTCGTCGCGGTGGAACACGCCAAAGCTGTCGTTGAAAAGTCATTATCTGAAGCCAAGGAGGCCAAGGCAAAAGCGGAGCGCGCGCTCGCCGAAGCGCAAGCCAAGGTGGCGAAGGATATGGGCGAATTGGACTCTGCAAAGCGTGCCGCCGAAACTAAGGTTGCGGAGCTGACCAAACAAAACACGCTATTGCATAACATGATTGAACAGTCCAAGTCCGAAGCAACGGATTCAAAGTCTGGCGAGGAGGGTGAAGTGTTGCGTTATTTGCGCGCCGAAAAGGATGCGGCGCTCGCGCAAGTGTCCACGCTCACGAACGAACGCAATGCGTTCCAACGCGAGGCTGAAAGTGCGCGGCAAGAGGCTGAAAGTGCGCGACAGCGTTTGCAAGCAGCGGAGACGGACGCGATGGGCGAAGAAAAACATCAATCTCTGTTACAAAAGGTGGAGCAACTCAACGCGATTGAGCAAACGAACAGCGCTCTCCGCACCGAAATTGACGCCGCCAAGGCTGACATTGCGGCATTCAAGAAACGTGAGAGCGAGCTGACGAAATCGTGTGATTTGGCCAAAGAAGAGCTCATCAAGGCCAAGGCTGCGGTTGACACGCATGACTCTGAAATGGCGGCGTTGCGTAAAGAAGCCAAGCGCTGGGAGGAACGTTCAGAGAAGCTCGTGAGCAAGTACGGCGAAGTCGACGCCACAGAGCTCACTCGAATGAAAACTGAACTCGAAGCGACGACATCAGAGCTTGCAACGACGAAGGAGGAACTCAAGAGCGAAACCACGCGCGCGGATAAGGCGAAGAGTCAATTGGCGATTAGCATGAAGCACATCGCCGCCTACAATCCAGAGAAAACGCCGTTGCCGCAATGGCGTAAGGCGCGCGATGAGATGGAGGCAAAACTCGCGGCGTTTGAAGCTGCGGCGGCAGAAAACTCGAAGGGTGCGAGCGATCTCGAAGAAAAGCTTGCCACTGCCAAGGCTGAGCTCGACGCTGCGAATGTGAGTGTCAAGGAAGCGACAGAGAAGGCTGAGAAGGCTGAGAAGGCGTCAGCCGAAATGAAGGTTGAAGTCGAAAAGTTGCGCGCAGCGGTGAAAAGTGCGGAAGCCGCGGCGACAGCAGCCGCGGCGCCGCGCGAGGCGCCGCCCGCAACACCCGCAAAGACTGAAGACGTCGTTATCGAAAAAGCTGAAGACGCGATGGAAGAAGACAAGGCTGACGACGCGGCTGCCGCCTCCGCGGCAACGCCGTCGTCCGATCGTTTCAAAGCTATGGCGCAAAAGAAGCAAGCCGAGCTCATGGAGATGGTTAAGAAGCTTCGAGAAACCGAAGACTCGCTCGCTGCCAAGGACGAAGCGCTCACCGCCGCGATAAATGAGAAGAATGAAGCCATGACGAAGTGCACGACGCTTCAGAAGGAACTCGACGCCGCGCGTGAAAAGCTCAAAATTACCGAGCAACTTAGAATCGCTCTCGAAGGTAAATTGGCCAAGTTGTCCTCGGCGACACCCGCGCCGTTCGTTCCAAAGTTACCACCTGGCGCTCCTCCGGCGCAAGGCGCGCCGTTGGCGCCAAAGGTCTCCTCTGAAGCGCCCACGCCAATGGCGGAGCTGGCGTCCAAGGCGAAGGATTTCGTGCCCTCGGCAAAGGCGCAAGAACCGGCAGCGAAAGCGGCTCCCGACACTGACGCGGAAGATTCTGCCAAGGCCGCACAGAAAGCAGCGCTGCAGCGCCAGATGGATGAGCTCCGCCAGAAACTCGATGAGAAACAAGCCGCGGCTTCCGCAGGGCAGAAGCGCAAAGCTGACGACGCCGACGCCGCGCCTAGCGACGCAGCTCCGACCGCGAAAGCGCAGAAGACGGAAACGGCGAGTACGCCCGCGGCAATGCTCGCGGCGGATGAAAAGACAGATGCCGCCGCGACCGAAGAAGCCCATGGTGACGACGAAGATGGCGAAATTGAAGACGATGCGGGCGCCACCGACGACGACGCAGGCGACGACGACGACGCTGAGGAAGGCGAGCTCGAGGGCGACGATGACGCATTCGTGGACTCCATTCTAGTAGACGAACCAAACGATGACGCACCGACGGAGAAGGTAACCCCGGGTCGCGGCGCTGGCCGAGGCGCTGGCCGAGGCGGTGGTCGAGGCGGCGGTCGAGGCGGTGGTCGAGGCCGCGGAAAACGCTCCGGCGGACGCGGAGGCCGCGGCAAGCGTTCGGGTGGTCGAGGCAACTAATTCGCTTGCTTACCTAACATTGAAAGTTTACAACATACATAAAACATCGACTTTAAGTTAACGCACTTTTGGCAAAGTCCAAATAAAATTCGGCGACACGATATCCGTCAAGCAGTGCACCATCGACATGCGCCCGGTGTGCTCGCAGAAACTAAACGACGCCAGGTTGTGCGAGTTTTGATTGCCCACGAGCACGAATTTCCCTGACGGGGTAAAGTTAAAGTTACGCGGGCACGCACCACCGCTCGCGACAATGTCCATGAGCGTGATTAATCCGTCATCCTGATTGATGGCGTACACGGCGATCGAGTCGTGTCCTCGATTTCCAACGAGGAGAAAACGACCCGACGGATGCAAGCGAATCTCGCTCGAATGCGAGTGCGCCTTCCACGCCCCTCGTGGATCAAACACCTTTTTAGCTTGCACGTCTTCTGGGAGCGAGCCAATGCACTGCATCAACGATAGACGTGGATTGTCAATGTCGTCGAGACACACGCGAAACGAGCTCACGGTGGAATCCAACTCGTTGACCAAGTACGCCGCGCGAATCGTCGGATGAAACACCAAGTGTCGAGGGCCTTTTCCTTTCGGAAGCACCACCTCGGACACGCATTGCATGGACTCGACGTTGTAAATAAAAATCGTATCCAACCCCAAATCAACGACAAAGTGTAAGCGTCGCTCGTACGGCTCGGTGACGACGCAGTGCGTGTGCGCCCACCGTTGACGAAATCGCCAGTGCTCCTCCATCGAAGGCTTGGCGTGTTCGACGTAATCCGCCTCGGGTCGCGATATTGTCAACGTTGGCGCATGCATAGTTGCGCCGTTTTCTTGCAACGGAATCACGCTCAATTTAGCGTCCCAATAACTCGCGGCGAGTAAATGTTTACCGTCGCGGTCGAATCCCATGTAGCACGTGCTCTTGCCGCCCGAACACGCCTCGCCGACGACTTCGAAATCCGCGCCGTCATCCCCGATAAGCCTCAGCGCCAACACCTTACCACGTTCATCAATGCGTTCGGTAGACGCGTACGCTACGTGCGGTAAATGCGGATGCTTGGCGAAAAACGCAACGTTTTCCAATCCGCCGCGTCGCGCCGCTTTCGCCCGCAACACCCGCGCGCGCCCCGTGCGCTCGCACACGCCCACCACGTGCACCGCCGCCACCCCACACCGGCCCCGATCGCCACTCGATGCGTTCTCATCCCCATCGCGTGCATCGAGCGAATATTGCGACATCGCCATCCCCACCGCCTCGGCGCGAACGACGCCGCCGCCGCCGCGTTCATCCGCGTCGTCGTCCGCGTCCTCGCCAACCGACGTCGTCGTCGTCGTCGTCGTCGTCGTCATCTTCCCCTCCCCGTGCCTCGCGTGCCTCGCCGGCTGATGCGCGAGAATATCCACATTCGTATACGAACTCACATACATCACACACTCCGTCGGCGACGCCACGCCATCCACGCCGCCGCCCTCGTCGTCGAACGCGTCGTCATCGTCAGCCGCGTCAGCCGCGTCAGCCGCGTCGCCCATCATCGTCACCTCGCGCTCATCGTCGTCGTCGTCGTCATCGAACGCGTTAGTATCGCTCGATGCGTTCGACGTCGTTCGTCGCGCGCGTATCGCGGGCGCGACGTCGACCGTCGTCATCGTCGTCGTCGTCGTCGTCGTCGTCGTCGTGCAGTGACGACATCGCACACGAAAAGATATTTCGTCTTGGGTGTTGGTGCGCGTCTACCGACGACGATGGATGACGACGACGACGACGACGACGATGGATGACGACGATGGATGACGACGGGCGTGCGACGCAGTTTTCACGCATGCGTACGTCCTATGCGTGCGCTCGCGCGTGATCAATCACCGCGAACCACTCGACGACGACGATGGATGACGATGACGAGGGCGCGAACCGTCGCGTGCGTGCGTCGTCGTCGTTCGTCGTCGTCGTCGTTCGTCGTCGTCGCGAGGCACGACCAGCGCGACGCGCACGCGAGTGAGAAAAAATTAGAGCGCGATGTATGACGTCCATCACATCACGACGGCGCGCTCGCGCCATGGGGGCGTCGCGATGACGACGATGATGATGACGCATGGGTGC
>Ga0255752_10005356_pt1 | contig 12483 bp, 5 predicted proteins | sample 011ome_25_FD_179952 | JGI IMG/M metagenome (GOLD analysis project Ga0255752, IMG submission 179952) | Coastal salt marsh microbial communities from the Groves Creek Marsh, Skidaway Island, Georgia - 011512CT metaG (version 2) | ecosystem: Environmental > Aquatic > Marine > Intertidal zone > Salt...
ACCATTCAACTCTTAAGCCCTCAAACAGACAACGTCTGCGTTTTCTTAGATCTCGCGTTGGACCTCGACCTCCTTGAATCCTTCGATCACGTCACCCACTTTGATGTCGTTGAAGTTCTTGATGTTCAAGCCGCAATCCATGCCCTTCTTGACTTCTTTGACGTCGTCTTTGAAGCGCTTCAGAGAGCCCAATTCCCCGGTGTATACGACCACGCCTTCGCGGATAATGCGCACGCGGGTATTTCGGGTAATGGTTCCATCGGTGACCATACAGCCGGCAATGGTTCCCACTTTGGAGATCTTGAATGTCTCGCGAATCTCCAGCGTACATACAATTTCCTCCTTGAGATCGGGGGATAGCATGCCGGACATCGCGTCCTTGATGTCGTTGATGGCATCGTAGATGATGCTGTAAAGGCGAATTTCGATATCCTCCTTCTCCGCCAACTTACGTGCTGAGGCCGCAGGGCGGACCTGGAAGCCCACGATCACCGCCTTGGAGGCAGACGCCAGCAAGACGTCGCTGTCCGTGATTCCACCCACCGCTTTGTGAATGATATTCACCTGGATTTCCTCGGTGCTCAATCGCTGCAACGAATCTGCCAAGGCTTCGATGGATCCATCCACGTCGCCTTTGAGAACGATGTTCAATTCTTGGAAATCTCCGACCGCCAAACGACGACCGATTTCTTCCAGTGTAAGGTTTTTCTGAGATCGGACACTCTGCTCGCGCGCCAATTGTTGGCGACGCGTCGCGATGTTCTTCGCCTCGCGTTCGTCTTCCATGACGATAAAGTTGTCGCCCGCTTGGGGTGCGCCATCCAATCCTAAAATGGACACTGGCGTCGAGGGGCCGGCCTCCTTAAGCTTGTTGCCCCGTTCATCCATCATGGCGCGCACCTTGCCGCTATGTGGGCCTACGAGGATGTAGTCGCCGACACGCAAGGTTCCTGATTGGTTCAACAAGGTCGTCACATAGCCACGGCCTTTGTCGAGGGTAGCCTCGATCACCGTGCCTTTTGCCATGCGGTCAGGGTCGGCTTTCAAGTCCAGCATTTCGGCCTCGAGCAAGACTTTTTCAAGCAACTTGTCGATGTTGAGACCCGACTTGGCCGAGATTTCCTGGGATTGAATTTTTCCACCCCAATCTTCCACGAGCAAGTTCATTTGGCTCAACTGCTCCTTGATCCGCTCTGGATTGGCATCGGGGCGGTCAATTTTATTGATTGCAATCACCATAGGTACTCCCGCTGCCTGAGCGTGTGAGATGGCCTCCTTGGTTTGCGGCATGACCGAATCGTCCGCCGAAATCACAATGATGACAATATCCGTCACTTGCGCACCACGTGCACGCATGGCGGTAAAGGCCTCGTGACCTGGGGTGTCCAAAAAGGCAATACGCTGACCGCTGGGCAATTGTACCGAATAGGCGCCAATGTGCTGCGTGATGCCGCCCGCTTCGCCCGCGATGACATTGTCCTTTCGGATGAAATCCAATAGAGACGTTTTACCATGGTCTACGTGGCCCATCACCGTGACGATGGGAGAACGGGGCACTAGGTTTTCGACGATGTCTTCCTCGTTGAATACCTCTTGCATCTCTTCGTCCACAAACTCCACCTCGTAACCAAACTCGTCGGCTACGATGGTCAGGGTTTCTTTGTCCAATCGCTGGTTCATGGAAGCCATGATACCCAAGGACATGCACGTGGAGATCACTTCCGTGGCTGAAACGCCCATCATGTTTGCCACTTCGAGCAGGGTGACAAACTCAGTAAGCTTGAGAGTCTTTTCGCCTTCAATCCGCTCCAATTCCGCCATTTCGCGGCGCTCGGTGCGCTCGGCACGCTTGTCACGGCGCATTTTGGAGCCCTTCGACTTCCGGCCACCACCCAATTTCTCGAGGGTCTCCTTGATTTTGCGTTCGATATCTTCCTTGGAAACCTCCTTGGGAGCGGCCGCAGGAGCGCCACGGCGGGCACCCAAGCCAGGGCGCGTGTTGTCACGACGCGGCCCACCTACGCTGGCTGCTCCAGTTGTGGTACGACCACCACCGGCCGCGGGTTTTTGGAGACCTTCTGTCTTAATGCGTTTGCGCTTGCCGGCTTCGCCCGCAGCTTTGGGCTTCTTGGCGAATTGGGCAAGGTCAATCGTTTGACCGGTTAGTTTGGGGCCATCCAGCTTTTGGTACTGGGTGGTATGTGTTCCATCTGAACCAGGGGCTTCGGGCGCAGCAGGTGCGGCCGGAGCTGGAGCTTCGGTTGCCGGGGCTGGAGCCGCCTTCTCTGCGGCTGGTTCCGCCACCTTCTCGGGGGTAGCAGGGGCCGCGGGCTTCTCGATAGCGGGGCTCTCCGGAGCAGGAGCTGGGGGCGCCTTTTCGACGACCGGAGCAGCGGGAGCGGCAGGAGCCGCTGGCTTCTCCGCAACTGGGCTCGCAGGCGCAGCTTTTGCCTTGGGTGCCAAATCGATTTTCCCAGAGATTTTAGGACCATCGAGCTTGGCGGTACCGCGAATCACTTCCGGCTTGGCCTTTTCCGCCTCTATGCGCTCAGCCTGAATGGCTTCTTTCTCCTCCCGCTTCTGCTGAATGAGCGTCTCTGCCTTGTCTTTGCTGGTTTTATCCGATGCAAAGCTCTCCAGCAAGAGATCGTACTGCGCCTGGTCAATCTTGGCGTTTCGATTCTTTTCAACTTCGTGGCCCTTGGACTTGAGGTAGTCCACAGCCGTATCGAGGCCGATGTTCAACTCACTGAGAACCTTACTAATTCGGTAACTACTCATAGATGGCAAATTTCGCTGCTACGGATTAAAATTATTGATCTTCAAATTCTTTCTTCAGAACTGAACGAACTTCTTCAATGGTTTCCACCTCCAAATCAGCGCGGCGAGCCACGTCTTCAATTTCGGCGTTCAGGACGCTCTTGGCCGTATCGTAGCCGCTCTTGCGGAGCTGCTCGATGACCCATCCTTCGATTTCATCGGTGAATTCCAAGAGTTCAACGTCTTCTTCGTGCACGACATCCTCGCGGTACACATCAATTTCATATTCGGTCAATCGGCTGGCCAAACGAATGTTGTTGCCGCCACGGCCGATAGCCAAGCTGACTTGGTCGGCGGGGAGGTACACATCCACATGACGACGCTCTTCGTCCATAACCATGTTGCTGATCTTGGCAGGAGAAAGGGCGCGCTGAATGAAGAGCTGCTGGTTGGTCGTGTAGTTGATCACGTCGATGTTCTCGCTGCGGAGTTCGCGGACGATGCCATGGATACGTGACCCTTTCATGCCGACACAGGCGCCGACGGGGTCGATGCGGTCGTCGTAGGACTCTACCGCCACCTTGGCTTTTTCGCCAGGAATGCGCACTACACCTTTCACGGTGATGATGCCGTCAAATACTTCGGGGATTTCACTCTCGAATAATTTGGCCAAGAACATATCCGCCGTGCGGCTCAACAAAATGAAGGGCTTCGTACCGCGGATTTCCACACTCTTTACGACTGCGCGAACGGTATCGCCTTTGCGGAAAAAGTCCTTTTCAGGGATCATTTCATCGCGGCGCAGGATCAATTCGTTCTGCTGGTCGTCGTAAATGATGAGTTCCCGGTTGCGCACGTGGTGGACTTCCCCGGAGATAATTTCCCCTTCCATGCCCTTGTAGCGCTTGAATAATTCGCCGCTATCGTGCTCTTGGACCTTTTGAACCAATGTTTGGCGGAAGGCCAAAATGAATCGGCGGCCCAGATCCAACATTTTAATCTCCTCAGAAACCTCTTCCCCAACCTCAAAATCTGGTTCGATTTTCAAGGCCGCAGAAAGGGCAATTTGCTCATTGTCGTCTTCGACCGCCCCATCTTCTACGATGGTCCGGTTGCGCCAAATTTCCAAATCCCCTTTATCGGGGTTGACAATCACGTCGAAGTTCTCATCCGTGCCATACTTCTTGCGAAGTTGGACGCGAAAAGCCTCCTCAATGAAGGACATCAGGGTGACGCGGTCGATGTTCTTTTCGTCTTTGAACTCGCCGAATGATTCGATGATGGCTAAGTTTTCCATGGTTTGGGAAAAAATCAGAATTTGAAATCCAATACAATTTTTGAGACGTCTGACAAGGCTACAACCTCGCTTTTGTCTACGTTCATTTTTCCTTTGCCCGAGGGCTTAGGTACGCGCTCCGTCCAGTTTAGCGTGATCTGCTCGCCGTCGTAGGACACAAGGGTCCCCTTTAACGTAGCTCCACCCTGAACCAGATTTACTTTGACTTCCCGGCCCACATGCTTGGTATACTGGGCCGGCACACGGAATGGGCTAAACATACCTGGGGAGGATACTTCAATCGAATAGTTTTCCGAATCCTCGCCCAAGGCCCCCTCTATCGCTCGGCTCAATTTCTTCAGCTGGTCGATGGAAATATGGCCTTCCAACATGTCCGCAAAGACCCGGATTTGGTTCTCCGCGTTCATGTTAAATTCCACCAAGAAAGCCCCGCAGGCTGCGAGTTCCTGATGTACCAGTGTTTCCAATTCCCCGTGCGTCATGGTCATCAAAAAGTTATGAGAACAAAAGAGGGGACTTGCGGTCCCCTCTGTGTCGTGCTCACGAAGTTGCTGCAAAAGTACAAAATCTTCGCCAATTCTCCGCTATCTCCCTTTACCACTGATAGCTTAGTGTCATGGACCATTGTCTTCCGGGTTCCAAAACTCCCACTTGTTGGGCCAAACTCAAAGGGTGCGCATAGGCCGAATTGAACAGATTCGTCACCCCGAAATGAATGGACGCCCCTGGAGCCCAAAGCCAGGATGCATCCACGTGCCAAAGCACATACCCCGGAAGGCGCTCGGTTCCCCAATAGAGTTGTTCACTGGGCGCCAAGCGTTCCTTGGCCAGAAAATATTCCCCAAAGAGCTCCAACGTCCAGGGTCGCCGGCGTTCCGACTGAGCGTAGCGGAAATTCATTCCCCATTTCGAGGGGGCTACACTCGGTAAAGCCTCCCCATTGGCACGCTGGCCATGGACCCAAGCATAGGTCAATTGGGCATGCCATGGCCCCTGATGGGTATGTACCAGCCACTCAGACCCCCACAATTGGGCGTCTCCCGAACCGTATTCATACAACCATTGGCCATTTTCCCACACCGGATTCAGGGCTATAAAGGAGGCATAGGATTGGGCAAAAAGCCCGCCGCTCCACTCCACCTTGGGGCCGTCAAAATGCCATTGGGCATCCGCATTCCAAACTTGTTCAGGCCCTAGATTGGGCTGGCCGCGCTCGATCCGAGCCGCACTAATGTGGCGGCCATCTGCATACAGTTCTTCCCACTGGGGGGCCCGACTTCCGCGGCTCAATCGTATTTGGCCGTGATGCTGGTCTGAAGCCCTAAACGCGGCCCGAAGCAACGCGCTCCAAACGGGATAGGTCCCCCACTCTCCCCGAAGGCCCGAAGAAAGTTCCCATGGTCCCGCCTGCGCTTCGGAATGTGCAAAGCCCGCGACAAAGGATTGGGAGCCGTCTGGATAAATGCGGTTCTCGCTTTCAGGAAGTTGGCTGATTTCTCGTCGAAACCCTTGAATCCCCGCCGTAAACGTTCGTTGCCACCTCTGATTTTGAGTTGAAGAGATCGGGCTGTGGGTCCACGTCGTGGTCGAATTCCACGTGCGAACAGAGAATCCCAAATGCGTTTCCTCCCCATCGCCCTCCCGTCGGTAGGTGTCCTGAAATGCTTGGTGGCTGCGAATACGCGTTTGGCCGACCTGCCATTGGCTCTCAAGCGCGGCATAGAGTCCTTCAATGGATTGCATGTGTTCCGTGTGCTCATCCGCCGTATCCACCGGGGTTAGCGGCCCCTCAGGAATCCCAAGCTGACGAGAGGTAGCGGTCAAGGCCAGTTTGTGCTGGCCTGGGGCCTGGGTCACTTCTCCCCAGGACCACAAGGCCCGCATAGCCGTCGTTTGTCCGCCGGAGCCATGCACCGTGTCTCCGCGGGCATCTTGGTATTCTGAGGTTCGAGCGCGGGATGCGCCCACATAATAGGGGCGAAGCCCTCCGCCTGCCCCATGATGGCTCGCTTGGAGCCCGCGAATCACTTGGCCTCCGTAAAGCTGAATTTCGGTGCGTTCGGTCGATCGCGGCCGGACATCCGTCAAATAAAGCACCCCGCTTAGAGCATCGGTACCCAACGTCAATGTGTTCGGGCCCAGCATGATTTCGGCGTGGTCCACGCCGAGCAAGGGGAAATCAAGACCGTGGTCCGCGGCACCCTGCAAATTGTCGTACCTCGATCCTTGAAAAGCGGTTAGGACGCGATTTCCACCGAGTCCACGGAGTACAGGTTTCAGGCTTTGCCCTCCGGCGCTCGCCCATTGAATACTCGGGCTCTGGGCCGAAATACGGCGAATTTGGGTGGGGTCTCCTTGTTGGTACGGGCGTATAGCCGCAAAGGTGGCCGCCTCATTGGGGGCCAAAACCTCTTCCGAGGGACAGACATGAGCTTCGGTCAGCTCCATGAAAAAAAGGGGGTCCGGGAGGCTGTCCACGGTCCCAAAAGGCAAGCTGGTCAAGCCTGCCAATAAAGGAATAAGCATGAGTACGTTGGTTTTAAGTTCATCGTTGGTGGCCAAGCGGAAGGCCGCCGGGAGGGCCACGAACATGACGGAAAACCAAGGTGCCCTCAAACAGGTCGTTTGAATGGAATGCTACCAAGGGGGTGACAACCACCGACCCTAGGTGTGGGCGAAGGATGTCCAACGTAAAAACATGAGCGAATGAGGGCCATGGGTGCGCCTGGCAATGTGCCACTTGGGCATGCATATGGAGGCCGCCTTCCTCGCAGATTTCGGCGTGGTGATGGCAGCTGTGCTCCAAGGCATCTAAGGCCTGAATCCCCGTTGGAAGCAGGCTCGACAGGATGCACCACCAAATACCCAAAATTCGCATGAGGCAAATTTAGGCCCTTTCGTTCAGTCAAGTGCTGCGTTAGCCGAGTTGAACCCATGCTGTAGAATTTGGTTGTTTAATTTTGCCCTGCACACCCAGCCCATGAAAAACACTCTGTCCATGCTCGCCGTTTTGGCTATGCTCATCCTGGGGGGATCAACCCCAGCGAATGGCTGCGCTACGCCCACTACAGTAGGGCTAGCCTCCCGCACCGCCACGAGCATCACCATTAGTTATACCGCTACCGGCGCTTTTCACCAAATTGAATTTGGAACACTTGGGTTTGCGTTGGGCAATGGGCAGCGTTCGGCCTGGACGTCCAGTCCCACCTTTTTGGCCAGCAATCTAGAGCCCTCCACGGGCTATGATTTTTATGTACGCGATAGCTGCACGGATGGTACCGTATCGAGCTGGACGCCCTATTACGCGACCAGCACATTGTGTGGTGTGGCCGAATTGCCTTGGTTTGAAAACTTCGATCAAGATCAAATGACCCCGCAACCGGCCTGGCCCTTGACAGGTCCTGGTAGCTGGCCCAACTGCTGGCCCAGAAGCCCGACCACGGGCTATGGCTGGGTTGTTAACCCTGTTCCTTTCCCGAACAACTTTACCGGTCCAAATTCGGACCACTCCGGCCGGAGTAAGTACGCCGTATGCGATGTCATTGGCTTTACCGGCACCAACACGGATGCTACGCTGCGCACCCCGCAGATTTCGCTGGGGACGGTGAGCAGCCCAGAATTGAGCTTTTGGTACCACATGTTCGGTACCGGCATTGGAAGTCTTCAAGTTCAAGTGAAAGAGGCCGGCGCTTCCGGTCCATGGACGACCGTGAAGACGATAACTGGACAGCAACAAAGCTCGCAAGGGGCCGCTTGGACCAACGAGATTGTGTCCTTGACAGCCTGGGCCAACGATACCATTTTCATTCGCTTCAAAGCGGTCCGAAACAGCACTTTTACTCAGTTTGCCGACATCGCCATTGACGACATTCACGTGCGTCAAGGATCGGGTTGTCCTGCCCCTGCAAACGTTCAGGTAGCAGGCGTCACCTCCTCCACCGCCACCCTATCCTGGCTGGCGGGTGGGGGTACTTGGAGCCAAATCAGCTACGGTACAGGCACCGTATCGCCCGGCGGAGGGACAGTCGTGACCGCCTCAGGCAATCCTGGTACGATCACCGGTCTCAGCCCCAACACGACCTACCAAGCCTACGTGCGGGACAGCTGTTCCGTGGGTTCATCATCTACCTGGATTGGTCCAGTCAGTTTCACCACGGACTGCGTGCCCGTGTCAGCCCCCTACCTGGAAACCTTTGACGGCACCGCCTGGGCGCCAGGGGCTTGGGGCCAGCCTGGAACGATTCAAGGATGCTGGGACCGCGATGCGACAACGAACTACTTCTGGGCGCCAGGGCCTCCGGCTTTCCCGGCCTGGAATACGGGTCCTAGTGGCGACCATACCCCTACGGCGGGCGGTAAGTACATGTACACGGAAACCTCCACGTTTACCGCGGGCACGAGTACCATTTTAACGAGTCCAGCGATTGATTTGGCTCCTTTGGACACCCCACAGCTCTCCTTCTGGTACCACATGTACGGGGCGGATATCTCAGGGTTGACCTTGGACATTTCAACCGGCACATCGTGGACCCCATTGTGGTCCATTTCGGGCCAACAGCAAACGTCCTCAACGGCCGCTTGGTTGGAAGCCATTGTGGATTTGAGTGCCTATGCCGACGATACCATCAAGCTTCGCTGGACGGGCAGTAAAACCACGGTATTGACCCAAACGGCCGACATCGCTTTGGACGACGTCAACGTATACGAAAAGCCCTCGTGCCCCAAGCCCTCAGGTCTAGCGGTAACGGGGAATACAGCCACCACGGTGACTTTATCGTGGTCCTCCACCGGCGTTGCCCCATGGCAAGTGGAATACGGTAGCCCGGGCTTCACCCCGGGTAACGGCACGGTGGTAACCGCAGGAACCAATCCTTTTACGGTGACGGGTCTAAATGGTTCAACGCCATATCAGTTCTACGTTCGGGATACCTGTGGTGTGAGTGGAACTAGTCAATGGGTCGGTCCTATCGGGGCGACCACCTTGTGTACCCAGGTTCCAGCCCCTTGGTCGGAAGACTTTAGCGGAACGGATTGGGCACAGAGTTCGGGGGTTTGGAACGATCCGGGCGACATTGGATTGTGCTGGAACCGTTCGGACACCACGGGCTATTATTGGACCCCACGCACTGGTGCCACCCCATGGCCCAACACCGGACCCAACAGCGGTGCAGGCGGCAGTGGTAAGTACCTCTACACGAACGTGAACGCTTTGACTCCATTGATCACGCGTGTCACGACTCCCTGGATTGATTTAACGGCTATCGATACCCCGGCTATTTATTTCTGGACCCACCTCTACGGTTCCAATATTGGCAGCATGGCGGTAGAAATCAACGACGGAGGTGGTTGGGTCAACCTCACGACGGTTTATCCGGGAGACCAAACAGCCAAGTCCTCCCCTTGGACCGAAAACATTGTCAACCTCTACACCTACCGAAACGACACCGTTCGCTTCCGCTTCTCGGCATCGCGCAGCAGCGGCTGGTGGGCCATGATGGGCTTGGACGATATTTCGGTAGATGCCGCTCCACCTCCCACCTGCGTAACTCCAACCACTTTGAGTGTAGCGAGTATTACCCCAACGGGAGCCACCGTGAGCTTTTCCACGTTGAGCGGCTATTCCCAACTGGCTGTTGGGGCAACCGGATTTACGCCGGGCTTCAGCACATTAACCAACCCGAACGCGACCTCGCCCACAGTGCTAACTGGCCTGACCTCCAGCACGTCGTATGATGTGTACGTTCGAGATAGCTGCGGCCCCGGATTGGTTTCTGGCTGGAAAGGCCCCTTGACCTTCTCCACCCAGCCTTGCCCTGCCGTGACGGCCAACTTTAACTACAGCGGCTTGGTGTTGACGCGCATATTTAGCGCCCAAGGATCCACCACAGGAAATAGCTATGCATGGGACTTTGGCGATGGAACGGGCGGAACCGGTAGCAGCAAAACGCATACCTATACTTCTCCGGGAACCTACAATGTGACGCTCATTGTGAGCAATTCATGTGGCTCTGCAGATACCTTGACCATTCCTATTACGGTTTGCGGCGTGTTGAGCGCCAATTATACGTCCATGGTGGCCGGTCTGACCGCGGCCTTCACCGCAGGAGGAGCAGGTGCTTCAGGATACTATTGGGAATTTGGCGATGGTGCGACCGGCACGGGAGCCAATCCTGTCCACAGCTATGCCGCATCGGGCCTCTACACGGCTACGCTGCGCGCCTATAATGCCTGTGGGGATACGGCTAATTACAGCTCGACCATTGTCATTTGCAATTTGCCCACCGCCGAATGGACGGCCAACATTCTCTGGTCCAATGGATCGGGCATGAACGTCCAGTTTGATGCTGGTTTTTCCATTGGAGCGACGTCCTATACTTGGTACTTCGGCGACGGAACACAGGGCCTAGGCAAGACACCGACGCACCTCTATGCCGTGGCCGGACTTTTCTACCAAGTGACCCTGGTCGTAGCAAATGATTGTGGGGGTTCGGATACACTCAGTAAGTCCTTGAGTACTGTGGGCTTGGACGATGCGGGCATTCCGCTCTATGGCCTCTGGCCCAATCCCGTGGCTCCGGGCGGTCGCCTGATGATTCAGGGCTTGCCTGCTGCGGCCTCCTTCCAAATCACGGATGCCCTGGGCCGAATCATGGACCACGCCGCCGTCGAACCTGCCGGAGACCGTGCCCTATGGCTTGAAATCCCCGCTCATTGGCCTGGAGGCGTCTACTTCCTTCGAACCGAAGAAACAACCCTGCGATTCGCTGTGACCCCATGATGCGGCACATGCTAGTGACGCTGGCGGTTTGCGTAGGGCTATCGGGCTGGGCGCAGCCCACACTATTTGGCAGTGCCACGACCGTTTGGGACAGCAGCCGAGCCCCGCAGGCCACCATGGTTGGCCAGGATGCCCTCTACTTGGGTGCTTCCGGAGGTACTTCCGACGAGGGCGTCCTGGTGTCTTATTCAGCCAAACACAAGACGATCTACAACGAATCGGTCGGAAACTGGCGCCTAACGTTTCTGAATGCGCTCACCAGCCATAGTCCAGAATGGACGCTTGAATTTAATGGCCGGGCGCGCATCGACGCCATGAGTAGCCGGCCAGGGGGCGAGGCCCTCATTCAGCTCGGCTACTTTGACAGCCTAAACTACAAGGGGACAACGTACTTCCACGCTAACCAGTACCGCCAAGCCTTTCTCACGGTGCATGCCGGGGATACCGCTCCGCCCGACTTGCTCTGGGAGCAGCCAGATACCACTTCGGTCGCAATTTTAGCGCACAATGGCAACATCCTCATGGTCGGAAATTCTGGTTTTGGAGGGACCGTCCGCCTTCACGAAGTGAGTCCAAGTGGGATGATTGTTCGTTCCAAGACACTGCCCGGCTTTGGCTACATTTCGGAGCTGATGGAGCTGCCTGACGGCAGTTTGTTCATTGGCGGGGGTTGTCCCAGTTTTCAAGTAAGCGTCGATTCCATCAATGTCAGTCCGGGAGCGACGTACAACACGTATTTGGCTTGTTTGGCGCCAGACTGGACCGGGCGATGGATGCGCTACTGGGAAGATGTGAGCTGCCACAATGTGCATTTGGCCTATTCCGAGCACCCGCAGTGGGACGGCCCATACATCTTTATGGCCGGTCCGAATTATCTCCCCTTCTCCATCGACAGCCTAAGCCATGCCGGCGCGAATACGAGCGGGGAGGATTTCTTCTTGATGGCCTTTGACAAAGCGGGCCACGTGCATTGGATCGAAGAAATTCCCGGCAACCAGGGCTTCTCTCGGTTTGGGCTGCCCGCTCGGCATGCCCTCGTCGCGGAGGGGGAAAACCTCTACCTACTAGGTCGTCACTACGGTACCGACATGTATTGGGGGACTGATACGGTGGGTTCCGGCTGGACCGTTGGAAGTGGGGCGTCGGTCCACCGTGCTGCCACGATGCTGCACTTTCACCTGCCGCCCAATGGACAAGGGGGTACTACCCCCCTGCCTAATCCGTATTTGTACCAAGCCATGGAGCTCCAAGCCTGGGGCCTTTTTGGCGATGCCTACCCCTCGGCCATGGTGGCGGGAAGCCCCTGGAGCTCCAACCACCCCATGGTCTATGTCTACCATTCAGACAGTTTGGGCGTGTCGGGCGGGGCCTTTCCCTATGAAACCCTGGTCTCCTCCAAAGCCAAAGCGGACGCCCTGATTGGTTTTGATCTCACCGTCAACATTGTCGTATGTGGCGTGCCCCTGCCTTGGCGGCTCTTCCCCAACCCGTCCTCCAACGAGGCGTGGATCACGTCCTTTGAGGGCGAGCGCCAGGTCCGAATTCTCGATGCCTTTGGTCGGATGGTCTGGAAAGCCACCGGATGGGCGCCCATGGCCCTGCCTGCCGAATCCCTGCCCAGCGGCCTGTACTACGTGACCATGGACGA
>Ga0255752_10005357_pt1 | contig 12483 bp, 16 predicted proteins | sample 011ome_25_FD_179952 | JGI IMG/M metagenome (GOLD analysis project Ga0255752, IMG submission 179952) | Coastal salt marsh microbial communities from the Groves Creek Marsh, Skidaway Island, Georgia - 011512CT metaG (version 2) | ecosystem: Environmental > Aquatic > Marine > Intertidal zone >...
GAGCTCGTCCAGCTCGCCCGTAAGCTGCACCGCGACCCTCACGACCTCGTGCACCACACCTACCTCGAATGCGTCCTGCGCATAAGACGCAACGACGAAGTGGTAAGGAACCTTCCGGGGTACTTTCACCGCTCTATGTTTCACGCCTCGGTGGGAGCCTTTCGCCGCCTGTACAGGATAGAAGACGCCACCCCACAAAACCTCGTCAGCGACTACGACCTCTCCGACGCCATCAAAAAGGAGGAAGCCCTCATCCTTACAAATCACCTCGCATGGTTTGACAGAACGGTTCTTTCTCTATACCTTGACGGATGGAGTATGGCCGAGCTCTCGCGGGAGTCAGGTATCAACGTCTCCGTTTTGTACGAAAGCATCTCACAAAGCAAAAAACAACTCCGTCGTGTTATTCGTCAACGCACATCTAAGAGCTGAAAGGCTGGGCACCTGCCAAGCCTGCGAGCATTACGTCGCCGCCACCAAGTCGTGCGGGCCTCTCGTAACGGAAGCCTTCACCGACTCCCCTCTCTGCGGATGCTATATGCCCGCCAAAACCAAACTGAAGACCGCCTCGTGTCCTTTGGGCAAGTGGGAAGCCACCGTCACCAGCGACGACGTAGCACAGATCAAGGAGTTTCTTGAACGAGACAACAGATACCGCACTACGGGAGAGCTTACCGAGCTCGCTACCAAATACCTCGGAGCAGGCAAGAAGGCGTCGTCGTGTTCTTCCTGCAACCGCAAACTCTTAAATGAACTTCAAACCCTTGTAAAAAATGCCGATACCTAAACCGACACCCGAGGAGAGCCTCGCGGAATTCATGAGCCGCTGTATGGGCGACCCATTGATGCAGAAAGAATACCCCAACGACCGCCAACGTGTGGCAGTATGCGCAAGACAATGGAAGGAAAAGTGACCCAAAGCTACTGGCTCATGGTGGGGGCGATTGATATGCCCCGCACCTACGGACGCGAAGCAGCCATAAGGAAGTGCCACCGTGCCGCGTACCGATGGGGCTACGACTGGGAGGAACTTGTAGCACGCAACCGCGCACGCGACATGGTAGAGTGCCGTCAAATCATTACAAAGTATCTTCGTGACCAAGGATGGACTCTTAACGGCATCGGCAAGTTTCTGGGTGGGCGCGATCACGCCACCTGCCTTTACTCCGTCAGGCAAGCCGAGCACCTCCTCGACTACGACAAACCCTTCCGGGCCAAATACTACGAATTCATGAACGCATGACCCTACGCAAAGTCAAGAGGCTACTAAACGAAAGCGACGACTTCCTCGTCTTCACCATGAAGAAAGGAAGCGACGACACGGCCTCCTTCGGGGTCTACTATCAAAGCCTTGAATCTTGGGAAATACTCCTCAACCTCGCCGTGTCAGATTACCACATACGAGAAACCCTCCGCAATGTCCTCAATACAGCCGACGCTTACCGCGATCAACAAACTGAAGACGAATCCGAATAATCCTCGGGCAATTCGCAAAGACCAACTCGACAAGCTCGTGAAAAGCCTCCGGGAGTTCCCCGAAATGCTCGAAGCTCGTCCCATCGTAGTAGACCCTGACTTCGTTGTCTTGGGTGGAAACATGAGATTAAAGGCAGCCCAGCTCGCAGGGCTTACCGAAGTCCCCGTCTACGTCGCCTCGTGGGAGGAAGCCAAGAACAAGGAGTTCATTATCAAAGACAACCTTGCCTTCGGGGAGTGGGACTGGGATATGCTTGCCAACGAATGGGACGCGGAAGAGCTCGACGACTGGGGCTTGGACGTACCCCTCGAAGAGGAACCGACCGAAGGACTCACCGACGCGGACGACGTCCCCGAGGTTCCAGAGGAGCCAACCACGAAACCCGGCGACCTTTGGCTCTTGGGTGAGCACCGCCTCTTGTGTGGGGACTCGACCAAAGCCGAGGACGTGGAACGCCTTATGGACGGAGAGAAGGCCGACATGGCCTTCACCGACCCGCCGTATGGCGTCAATTATGAAGGGGGGCACTTCCATAGTGGAGATGTCAATATCAAACGAAAGCGTGAAAAACTTGCAAACGATAGCGATGACCAAATCTATACAGATATCATCCCCTTAATTGCAGCTTTTTGCAATGGCCCCTGCTATACATGGTTTGCTGATACGAAACCATTGAAACTATACCAAGCAGTTGAGGCTATTGGGCATATACACGCCTTAATTATATGGCACAAAACGAATGCGACATATGCTGCGATGAACGCCCAATACAAACAGCGACACGAGCCTTGCCTATACTGGAAACCTAAAGGCTCAAATCTTAGATGGTGCGGCCCTTCCAATGAAGCCACAATTTGGGAAATGAAACGAGATGCAACGAACAACTTTCATCCAACGCAGAAGCCCGTCGAACTGGCCGAACGCGCACTTAAAAATCATAACGCCAAGAACGTTCTTGACCTCTTCCTCGGTTCAGGTTCTACCCTCATCGCCGCAGAGAAGACAGGGCGCAAGTGCTACGGCATGGAACTCGACCCCAAATACTGCGACGTCATCGTAAAGCGATGGGAGGACTTCACAGGTAAAAAGGCAGAGCTATGGAAGCAATAAAGCAGAGCGTTACAAAAGAGGACAAGTTAGAGCCAAAAAAGGCTGCGATGGTCGAAGCCCTCACCAAGGCTTTGGGCGTGGTGAAGATGGCGTGCGAGTCCTGCGGCATCTCACGTAACACACACTACCGCTGGCTCAAAGAAGACGCTGCGTACAAGGCAGCCTGCGACAACCTGCCCGAGGTCGTGTTGGACTTCGCAGAACACCACCTCCACAAGCTCATCTCTCAAGGCAACCCAGCCGCGACTATCTTCCTTCTGAAGACCAAAGGCAAGGGCAGGGGGTACGTGGAGAGACAAGAGATTGAGGTAGCCGAGAAGAAGCCCCTCTCGTGGTTTACTGGTGACGACTCTACTGTATCGTGAACGAGCAGACCCAAAAGAAGAAGGGCTACAAGCAAAGACGCAAGTTCAAGGCCCTGCTCAACAATCGCGGGATTGAGTGGAGCGAACCATCTCCCGGCCACTTTCGTATAGGGGACATTGTGTACTTCTACCGTGCCAAGAAGTACCAAAAGAAAGGCAAATGGTACGCCTTTACTTCACATGAGGAATTTTTGCAGAGCTTGTGAGGCAGCCCGCCACATACTACCACGTCAAGAACTGCCCCGCCAAAGTACAAGTCCACCAAGGCGGAACGCGGAGCGGCAAGACATACTCTATCCTCACGGCCCTCATCGAGCTGTGCCACCGCAACGAGAACTCCGGGGCGGTTATCACCATCGCACGCAAGACCTTTCCCGCGATCCGTGCCTCGGTGATGCGGGACTTCTTTGAGATACTCGAACGGGAGGGCATTTATAACGTGGAGCTTCACAACAAGTCCGAAGCCACGTACATCCTCTTCGGGAATCTCGTGGAGTTCATCTCCGTCGACCAACCCCAAAAGGTCAAAGGCCGGAAGCGCGACGTCCTCTTTTGCAACGAGGCCAACGAGCTCACCCTCGAAGATTGGCGACAGCTCATGCTCCGAACTACGGGCAGGGCCATCATCGACTACAACCCCTCCGACGAGTTCCATTGGATATACGACCACGTACTCACACGAGACGACCACGCCTTCTTCCAAACCACATACAAGGATAACCCCTTCCTGCCCAAGAGCACCGTCGCAGAGATTGAGCGCCTCCAAGAAGCAGACCCCGACTACTGGAGGGTGTACGGACTCGGAGAGCGTGGGGTATCGCGGGCTACTATCCTCACCCATTGGAAGCAGGTACCACAGGTGCCGGAAGGGTGGAAGCTCCTGTCGATTGGTCTTGACTTCGGATACACCAACGACCCCACGGCCATCGTCAAGGTGTACACCGACGGCCACGGCTTTTGTTTGGACGAGGTGTGCTACGCCACGGGACTCACAAACGCGGCCATCGCTCAAACGCTACGAGATGCCGAAGTGGGCAAGGCCATGATCGTGGCCGACTCAGCAGAGCCGAAGTCAATCGACGAGATACACGGCCACGGCTTCAATATCCACCCGGCAAGGAAAGGCCCGGACTCGGTACGTTCAGGAATCGACTTCCTACGCTCACGTCCGCTCTTTATCACCGAGCGCAGCATCAACGGAATCAAAGAGCTGCGCAACTACAAGTACAAGGAGGACAAGAACGGACGCCAACTGAACGAGCCTGTGGATGCCTTCAATCACTTCGTGGACGCCTCACGCTACGCGGTGACGTGGAACCAGACGAACCCCAACTTTGGGCGCTACGCCCTCGGATAACTTGAGGAATCAAACCCTTTCAACTCATTCTCACATGGAGCTCCGACTTCCGGCCAACTATTCAGACCTCACCCTGCGACACCTTCAGGTGCTCGAAACCACCGACGACCCCATCAAGCGGGTGCAGGTGGTGACGGGGCTGTCTTTCGCCGACCTCCGCAAATTGCCGCAAGCCCTCATCGTAGAAGCCTCGGCACACATCGACTCCCTCCTCGCCCGTGAGGTGTCCAAGCACGAACCTATCTTGCAGCTCCACGGCATCGAGTACGGCTTCATCCCCGACTGGGAGAACTTCAGCGCCGGGGAGTGGATTGATATGGAGACCTACACCAAGGACTTTTGGACGACGGCACACAAAGCCATGAGCATCCTGTACCGACCCATCACCCAGCGTTGGGGCGACAAGTACACCATCGCCGAGTACACGGCACAGGAGAAGAGCGAGCACTTCCTCGATATGCCCGCCCCTGCGGTAGCGGGTGCGCTGCTTTTTTTTTGGACTACCGAGCGCGAACTACGGAACACTTTGGAGTCCTCTTTGACTCGGACGGCGGTGGAGGCGATGCGTTCTATTCGAAGTGGGAATGGTACCCCGCCCTCTACTCATTGGCTGGGGAAGACGTTCTCAAAATTGATGCAGTCACTCGCCTCACGGTGGGCCACGTCTTCACGCACCTCGCCTTCTTAAAAGACCTTGAATACAAACGCAAGCAAGAGCAAGCCCAGCGCCGATGATCACCTTCAATAACATCGTCTCCAAGTTTCAGGAGTTCTGCGACAATCATTACTTCATCAAGACCTTTTCGTACGGCTCCCCGTCGGATGTGGACTTGGAGAAGTTCGAGCAGTACCCCCTCCTCCATCTCGTGTACACCGGGGGCGACTACAACAGCCCCAAAGCCAAGACCTACAACCTCGAGGTGTATATCCTCTCCGTGCCGCCCTCGGATGCGGACAAGGTAGGCTACCAAAAGGAGAACATCTCGGACGCAGAGCAGGTAGCCGAGGACATCCTCGCAGACATCCAGAACGGAGGCAACATCTTCCAGTTTGGTTTCCACTACGATCTGGTCAATGCGAGCGTGACGCCTTTGGAAGAGACGCAAAGCAACGCCCTCGCTGGGTGCTTGCTCGACATCGCTATCTCCGTTCCTTACACCTACGACTCATGCAACGCCCCCCTGACGGGTGTCGAGCCTGACGGCAGCGGCATTCCCTCGTACAAGGCCCGTGGATTGCTACGTGTCAAAGAACTCGACGGAAGTCCTGACGTACTCTCGGTGGCTACCATCAACGTCCCGGACGGAAGTTTGACAGACAACGGAGACGGGGAGATAACGTTGACCTTCGGAACGCAGGAGGTGACGCGATTGACGCAGACTGTCAAGAACGTGTCAGGTGGGGAACTCACAAAAGGAACTCCTGTCCATGCCGTAGTAAACGGAGCCGAAGGCAACCTTGCCTATGTCATCGCGGCACGGGCTGACACGCCCTCGGCTATGCCCGCCACCTTTGTCCTAAACGAGACCCTCGCAGACGAAGCCGAAGGGGAAGCGATTATCACCGGACTTCTTCAAGGCGTGGACACCGACGCATTCGCTGCTGGCGACGTGGTGTACGTCGGAGAAACGGGCGGCTATACGAACGTCAAGCCGACAGGAACCAACCTCATCCAAAACTTGGGCATCGTACTCAAGTCGCATCCCTCGAATGGCTCCGGCATCGTGTATGGATCGGGACGAGCTAACGACGTGCCCAACATCCCTGAAGGGTATGGATGGCTCGGCAACGCCTCAGGGGTGGCTACACCTACCCTCTTCAACTTCTACCTCAACAGGTTCGACGCTACCGCCTCGACGATGGCCTCGACCCTCGACGCAGGCACGGCGACCATTGAGCGCATCGACACGGCACGCTGGACGGGTACGGGGGTCTACCTCAGCCAACAAAGTGACACGCCAAGCTCAGGCAACGTAATCAAGAGAAAGGTGTACTACAAGAACGAGTTTGGAAGTACGGACGCCTTCGGGACGTGGACGCTCATTCACGAGTTCGCAGACGACACGAGCTACGCCACCGCCCTTGCCTACATCAACGATACAATCATAGCCGGACAGACCAACGGCACGGCTCCGGCCTCTTTGGTTATGACGTGGGAAGACACTTCCGCTTTTTCCGGTTTGCTCAATGATTACCCAGGAGCGGCGGCGGCGTACTCGCTACGATTGCTTGATTCGACCTACACGGGTTCAGCTATCCGCGTCCGCAGGGCATCAGACAACGCAGAGCAAGACATCGGGTTTGACAACAACGAACTTGATACTGCGGCGCTTGCTACGTTCTGCTCAGGCACAAACGGATTTGTCAAAACGTGGTATAGCCAAACCGGATCTCTCGACGCGACACAAACCACGATAAGCGCACAACCAAAAATCTACGACAGCTCAACAGGAGTATTGACTATTGGAGGCAAGCCTGCCGTGTCTTTTGTTAATATAAACGCTGTACTAACTACCTCAGACTACATCTTCGAGTTCAGCCAAAACGAGGTTTCTGCTTACATCGTTAAATATGCTTCGAATACCGGTCTTCAAGATTCGTATATGTTCTCCGAGCAAGATGCCACGCCATATTCCTCACAATTTATCATAGGCGACTCAGGCGGGGCAACAGGTATTATCTGGTTCAATGCGCAATCTATTGGAACTATGGCCTCCGGACAGGGCTTGGTAGGTATTGAAAAAAATTCAAGCGGCCTGGTCTCCACTTATATGAACGGCTCTTTTTCTCAATCTGGGAGTCCAACGATTAACACAGAGATTGGAAATACTACGGCCTTTGGAAGTCGTGCAGACTCAACAACCAGCTTTTATGATGGCACGTTGCAGGAAGTTATAGTCTATAAGATAGACAATTCGTCTAACCGCACAGCAATCGAGACCAACATCAACGACTTCTACTCCATCTTCTAATGAGCTATATCATCGTTCTCCCCGAAGGGTTCTTGACGAGTGAGGTCAGAGCCAAGAGCATCACACGAGAGCTCTACAACATCACCGTGCCTGTAGCTATTCAAGAGGAATACCAAAAGGACGGCACCGTCTTTGGAGTCATCACACACCCCGACGGCATCCAGCACGCCCTGCAAGTAGATCTCGACTACATCATCCCGGTAAGCCCACAAGCAACCATCGAGAAGCTCGTCTCTCTCTTCCCGGAACTCAACGAGCAGGAACGATTCAACCTTGCCTCCTACGTCCTCAACAACGAGCAGTTCCCCTTTGGTCACATCGTACCCTCTACTACCACGGTGAGGGATTACGAGTACATGGTCGAGAATGGATGGTTTCCGGAAGAACCCGTATGAAGAACCTTCTCATCATACCTCTCACCCTCGCGGGTCTCTCGCTCTTCGTCGTGGGGCCGCTGTACGGATTCCTCGTGCGCGTCTTCACCGACTTCCGCCCGTGGGGGTGGCTCTACGACATCGGACGCCGCGCGTCCTTTATGGCTTCTATCCTTGCGGAACTCATCCTCAACGACGTCCTACTCAAGCCTCACGGGTACACCTTCGGACACCAAACTATCTCGGCTGTCCTTGGGGCCAACCTGAAGGCGGGCACACTCTCGAAGACAGGTAAGAGGCTCCAGCAGCTTCTCGACTACATCGAAGAAGACCACTGCATCAAAGCATACCACAACATCCAAACCCCATAACATGGAATTTCTCCAAACACACTGGGCTGAAATCGCCCTCGCTGTAATCGCTGCCGCTGGCACGATCACGGCACTCACCGAAACGACCAAAGACGACAACATCGTCGACTTGGTAAAGCGCATCTTGCAAGCCATCATCCTCGGTAAAAGCAAATGAACCTGACGGACTTTGAGAAGGTACTCGGCAGGTTTGCCGAAGACGTCAACAACGCAGCCAAGCGTGAGCTCGGCTCGCGTAAGATTGGCAAGAACCGCTCCTACGGGGTGGCTTCGCGTAGCCTTCAAAAGTCCCTCACCTATTCGCTCAAGGGGGGGAGGGTCTCTTTCGGCTCTCCCCTGCCTTATGCGGCGTTCATCCATTGGGGCGTCAACGGGACACGTAAGAACCGCAACGCGCCCTATTCGTTCCGTTCCAAGCAACCGCCAATGGAGCCTATTCTGCAATGGATGAAGGCCAAGCCTGTACGCCTGCGCGATGCCTCCGGAAAGTTCGTGAAGCAGACGGAGAGCCGCCTGCGTAGTGCCGCCTTCCTCATCGCTCGAAGCATCAAGAGGAAAGGTATCGAAGGGCTGCGTTACTACACCGTCGCCCTCGAATCCATCGTGCCACAATACCGAGAAGAACTCGGCCAAGCCCTCGCTCAAGACCTGCTCCGCTCGTTGGAGTTTAAGTCAGGAAACATCACCATCAAGCCCAAGTAATGGCCTTTCAATTTCTCACCTCTCCAACAGAAGCCCCTTTCCCTTGGCGTCAGCGTGCCCAGCTACGATGGAGGGACAGCGCCGCAACTATCGACACGTGGCTCGTAGAGATGTACGTCGTCAATATGGCGGGAACTGCTGTTGGGTCGCCACTTGCCACGGCTTACGTGGCTTCAAACATCCCCTCTACCAACGACGCAACGCTCAACATGGAGACGTGGACGGCTTCAGATCAGGGGTATTATGCGCCGTATTTGACGTTTACAACAGGAAGTAAACCCGTGCCGAGCGTTGACGCTATCTCGGTCTTTTATCAGAATACCTACGGGGTGCAGTTTCAATTCTACTCCGTCACGGGAGGCGTCAAAAGCGCGTTGCAAGGAAGCCACAACTATATCCCAGTTTATAACGCCACCAACCAAGGCTGGGACTGGTCGCAGGACTTCTCCGACTACTTCCCCGACAGCGCCTTGAAAAAGGGGTGGATGACAGACAGGGAAGACACGACGTTTATTCGTGTCGATATGGCACCCGAGGATGAAGGAGCGGCCACCCTTTTACAGATGGAGAACTACTCCTATACCTACGACACGGGCAAGGACACCGCGAACTGCGACTGGGACACGGTGAACTATTCCGTCTTCTACAACGGCACCTCACAAAACATCCTCAACTTGTCTTTGGGTACGGTGCCTACAAATTGGCCGGACGCCGCGCAGCACATACCCATCGGCCCGGCTAACATCAATGACAACGCAGGGTGGGCAGTTACCTACGACCTCACCACCGAGCCGTGGGACTACATTCAAATCACACCCAACGATGGAGCCACAAACAACTGCAAGCCCATCCGGGTCTATCGCGACTGCCGACCCATTAAGCACAAGCCCGCGCAGTTGTATTGGATTGGATCGCGTGGCGGAGCTGAAATCCTGCGCTTTGACGGAAGGGTGAAAGACAACTACGACGTAGGGGGCCGCGACACGTACACCACAAACCTCGACCTTGAAAGCCGCTTCTCGGGGTTAAGTTTGACTTTCGCTCCTGAATCGTACAGCTACGAACCGGAAAGGGTGCCCCTCCCGTCTACGGGCAAGCGTTCTTTCTCTTTGTCGGAGGACTTCTTCTCTGACGCGGAGCGGGAGCTCTTCAAGTCCGCCATGACAGCAACCTACCTCATGGTGCGGTACGACGGCAAGTGGTATCCTTGCCGCATGAAGACGACGAACTACGCCCACGAGCAGAGCGCCTCAAAGCTCCTGCCTATCTCTTGCGAAGTTGAACTCTTGATCAACCTGAAATGCTAACCCTCGGCGCAAGAACTACCTCGGGCAGCTATGCCCGCTTGGAGGGTTATATCAACGAACCCCTCAACTTCACGCTCCAGTTCTCCGACATCGAGAATATCCAAAGCCCGGCGGGTTCGTATTCGCAGACCTTCACCATACCCAACACGGCCAACAACCGCTTTCGTTTTGGGGACATCTTTCAGGCTGGATATATCCCGGAAGGAACGGAGAACGGGGACTTGAGAACGACGCTTTTCAAGAAGCGTTTTCCGGCTGCTATCTTGGACAAAGAGTCGCCCATCGTTGAGGGGTATATGCAGGTGAAGGGGATGAAGAAGACGGGCGACCGCGAAGACATCCAAGTGGTATTCTTTGCCGACTCGCTCGACATCGCCAAAGCCGTGGGCGACAAGCAGCTCTCCGACCTCGACCTCTCCGCGTACGACCACACGCTCAACTTGAACAACGTCCAACAGTCGTGGATTGGGGCGCTCTTTTCGGGTGACGTGAGATACGGCCTTATCGACAAAGGCTTCAACTGGTCGTTTCCTGACAACCCCCCGTGGACAGACACCGACGGACTATGGCAAGGGGAGCTCACCCCTTTTGTACGTGCTCGGACGTTGGTAGACCAAATCTTCTCCGACGCGGGCCTCACCTACGTCTCTGACTTCTTCGACACGACCGACTTCGGAAACATCTACCTCCCCGCGTACAACGGGGTCAGTTCACCGAATACGCAAGACCAGACGGATAACACGATGGCCGGAGGTATCAGCGCCGACGTAACGGGGCCGAGTGCTTTGCAAAAGCTCCGCATACGTGACGACATCTCCCAAGGTGTTGACGCCTCCAGCAATTTCAGCAACGCGACAAACGCATACACGGCACCTTTCACGGCTCGCTATTCGGTACGTATCCACACGGTGTGGAATTTTACGGGAGCAGGTAATATCAAGATTCATCTGTACAAAAACGGCTCCCTCTACGAGACCCTTTTGGACAAGACCAACGCCGCCACCACGGTGGGAGGCTCGCTCGATTTCATCTACGACGGAAGCGGAGTAGGTACGGGCTTGACGGGCCCGGCTATCTTGCTGGAAAATGGGGATACGCTCGAACTCTACTTCGAGCTGTCCAACGGCAACTGCACCCTATACGCAGACCTTGGGGGTACATTGACGCCTGCCGTCGGTCAATTCTACACCAACTCAATGAGCGTCTTCAATGTCTCTCCTGCCCTCTCAGGCTTGGACATTGACCTCGCCTTGAATATGCCGGAGCTCAAACAAATCGACTTCCTGCTGTCGTTGCAGAAGATGTTCAACCTCGTATTCATCCCGTCGGGGTTGAAAGGGCAACTCATCATCGAGCCGTTCGACGACTACTTCGACACGGGCGACGAGCTGAACTGGGACGAGAGGGTACACCGCGACAAGACAATCTCCCTGTACCCCACCACTGACATACAGGCCCGACGCTACGACTGGACGTACAGGGAGGGGTTGGACTTCATCAGCGACGCCGTACAGAAAAGCCTCGACAGGGTATATGGCGCGTACCGCGTGCTCGATCCCGACAACGACTTCGCCACGGGCGAGAAGTCCATCCAGACCCAAGTCGGAAACTACATCATATCCCTTATCCCCGGGTCAGGTTTTCCTATCCATCGCAGCCTTCAGTCCGACGGCAGCGCAGTAGGCAAGCCTTTGCCCATGCTCGCGTACTGGGGAGGGACGGTTACGACGTTTGGGGAGTGGTACGTTAGAAACGACGCAGGAACCACCGTTGGGCCTTCTACCTACTTTCCTTTGTTCTCTCCGTACTCGGCGGACTACCCCACCATCACCGACAACGATTTGAACTTCGGGATGGAGGCGAGCTTTATCCCGCAGGAGTGCAACCCCGTAAACACCCTCTTCTACAAATACTGGAAGGGATATATCCGGGAGCTGTACTCGGAGGAGTCGCGGCTGCTCGAATGCACCATCAAGCTCCCCCTGATCGAGGTGATTACGTGGCAATGGAATAAGAAGGTGTTTATCAATGGGGCGTGGTGGCGTATCCTTTCAATGACTACCGACCTGAACGGCGACGGAAGCGCCAAAATAAAAGCCCGCAAGATTCAAATTTCGGAGACCGACTGCGCCGACACCCCCACAGGGTACAACGACCGATACAACTACATCCTCTTCAACAACTCAACGGGCAAAGCTCCTGACTTTGGCTCGGAAGAGTGCTGCACCAAGTACGGGTACAACTGGGTCACGATTCCGGTAGGAGTTCCCGGCGGCACTTCGCCTATGCAGATTTGCAAACCTCTCAACCAAACAACACAGCCCCAATGAAAGACCCCAAGCACATCATGAGAGGAATAGACCTCTTGCAAGCCTACAAGGTGAAGGCTCCCCTTCCGTGGTGGCTTACGCCCCTCGACTACCTCCTGACGGGGGTCTATTTGGCCTG
>Ga0255752_10005362_pt1 | contig 12478 bp, 10 predicted proteins | sample 011ome_25_FD_179952 | JGI IMG/M metagenome (GOLD analysis project Ga0255752, IMG submission 179952) | Coastal salt marsh microbial communities from the Groves Creek Marsh, Skidaway Island, Georgia - 011512CT metaG (version 2) | ecosystem: Environmental > Aquatic > Marine > Intertidal zone >...
GGCTCAAACGGTCCCAGCCGATCTGTTGGATGTGTCGCTCGAGGATTTGTTTTCCGCGAACGTGATCGAAGACAACGTTGCGAAAAATCGGTGGCACTTGTCCTATACATACGGCCGATCAACGTTTGATGAATATCGTAACGGGTCGGATCGCCTGAGCTACGACGATGTTCTTTGGAGTGGGCCAGGAGAGGTTAAAACCCGTGATAACTTTCCGGTTGTGCCCACTAAGATTACCCAGGAAGTGCACTCTGTGCTGCTCGCTTACGATGTTAACGACCGCCTGGGAGTCCGTTTCGTTGTTCCTTTTATTGAGCAGAGCACGGACCATATTTCGATTGTTCCAAACTATGACGACTTCAATATTTCCTCCGATGGTATTGGTGACGTAGTGGTGATGGGGGACTACAGTTTTGGTGCCACCCTCAATAGCGCTTGGCGGGTGATCGGCGGTGTGAGTATTCCCACAGGCAGTATCGATGAAGAGGGGGATACCCCGAGGGCGCCAGGTGACCAACAGTTGCCATATACCATGCAAATCGGATCGGGCACTTGGGACATCCCCTTAGCTGTGGTTTACGAGAAATACGGCGAGCAATTTCATTGGGGGGCTGAGGTCAAAGGTAAAGTGCGGTTGGGTGAGAATGACCGCGATTACCGTCTGGGCCACCGGCTAGGTGCGGCGGTTTGGACCTCGGTCGTTACCAGCACGGGCTTTAGGCCCGGCGTTCGCCTCAGCTACAGCTGGCAGGGCGAAATTGAAGGCGAGGATGCAAGCCTAGCCATCCCAAATCCAGCCTTTCCCTATCCGGCACCGGTAACCGATCCGAGTGCTTTTGGTGGCCAGCAGATAGACCTGTCGGTGTACGTTGACTTCACCATCGCTGCAGGTTGGTCGGGGCGCATCGACTACACCAAGCCGATTTGGTTCGATCTGAATGGTCCGCAATCGGCTCAAAATTATCATGTTGCTTTTACAGTAACGACAGGCTTCTAAGCTAGTCGCAGCGCGATTCAGGTGGGTTGTGCACGCTAGTGCAGGTCTGAGCTGATTTCTCGCTGGAGCCTGTAGATCCTGTGTGTTATCTTCCCGCGCCAAACGGAGAGGTGGCCGAGTGGTCGAAGGCGCACGCCTGGAAAGTGTGTATACGGCAACGTATCGAGGGTTCGAATCCCTCCTTCTCCGCCATAAACAAAAGAGCCCGCCGTGTGCGGGCTTTTTTCTTGATACAGGAAAAGTGCGTGTTGATGAGAACCTTTGGGTTCGACCAAACGCAAAGCGTTTGGCACCGAGTAGCTAAGGCGCTCAGCGCGCAGGAGCCACAGAGGGCCCTTATTAGGGATAAGGTCTAGCGTGGCGAATACCAAATCGGACTGCCGTAGGCACGTTCCTGAGAGCTGTAACGTACGTCCTTGGGCATTTCATCGTACAGATCGTAATTTTTACGATCGTAAGCCAGCCATCTCGGTGTGGGGATCTCCATAACCCTCACGTAATAGAACGCTTTTTGTGCAGGGTCGAAAGCAGGATCTTTCCAAAACCCCCTAAGGGAGTCGGCGCCAATCGTATTACTGTAAGTGGCCTCTATCTCGTCGACGGATGAGCCAACTGATGGCAGATTGCCCTGTGCATCCAAAACTCGCGTGTCGGGGTCACTCCATACAACGTCGTAAACTGCCTCTTGAGATACGCCATCTTGGTCCAGCCAGCCTTTAACGATCTGAATTCGATCAAGGTTGGCGCCATTTGGATCACGCATTGCCTCGACCAAAAAGCTGGGGCTGGCGCCCTCAGGAGCAGCAGCCAAGTCACCGCCCATGGGAACCCCGGCCGTATAGCCCTTGGAGGCGAGATCAAGCTCCTTCAGATCGCCAGGGCCAAAGTCGTAGCCTCCAAATGCTCTCACCTGTAGACGAGTTCCCGTCGTGCCAAATACTTCTTTGCGGGCCATCGCATCCCATATGGCTTCTCGCGTGTTGTCAGTGGCCCATACGCCCGCCAAGCCCGAAGCGGCGAGCTGCAGTGCAGTTAGATCGAGTGAGGGATCACGAGAGGAACGGATTAGCACGTCTTTCCATCGGTCTGGGCTCGGCTCCAGGAAGGGCGCTTTGCCCCACCAGTTATCTTCGCGCGTGGCTGGTAATCCAGCGTGGCTGTCTGTGCTACCTATCAGCCCAAATTTAAACGGGTTGGCGCCAAGGCTCTCATCAAATTCAAGGCCCATTTTGAGCGCCGGGCGGACATACTCGTACTGAATCATGTCGGTGGTTCTTTCAGCCGTACCACCGAGATTGGTGGTGTCGACGATTTCAAAATCCGCAAATTTGTCGTCGGGGGACAGAAACGGGTGCGCTTCCCCGGTGCCCTTGGCTTGAGTAACTTCGACAATGGGTTCCCAGCGAGAACGATTATCTGCGTACGCTTTATCGATGGGCTTGCCATCAGTTTGATACTCGGGCAAGAACATCATTCCGCTCGATAGGTTGCCGTTGTGGGGGATGGCGAGTACCTGTCCTCCAGACTCTTTCTCATAGGCGGCCATATAGTCCCATAGATCTTCAACGTTCTCCGAGTCAAAGTTGGAGAACGGTAATACTGGATCCACACTCGCTTTATCGCCGCGAAAAACTACCACCCGGTGCAGGTTGTTACCGCCTGGCTGGGAGGTCCATTCGTAACCGATAAATGCCGTGAATTCACCAGGGTCGTTGTAATGGTCAGCCAGCTCCATGATCTTTGTCCATGCGTTTCGCAACATGGATTCACTCTTGATTTTGGCCTCAGCGCCTTTATTCATTTTCTGCACCAGCGCGTTAAAGGCATCAACACCTTTGCCCGCCATGACCAGGTCATAGAGTTCCTTGCCGAACGGGTCTGCAAGCAAACCGGGGTCGGATGTTGCAATGGCGTCAGCTAACCCGAGGTTTTCTGCATGATCGGCGATTACGACGAAATCGAGGGGTTTTGAAATCGTCGCGGCCTGTCCGGTGCTACTGGTTACCGTCTCACCAAGTACAAAACGATAGGCGTCGTTGGGCCCAACCTTGGTGCCGGCCATTCCTGCGTCCGGTGAATAGGAGGTGTGGAGATGGGTGTCACCAAAGTAGGCGCGTGTCGGATGGCTGTCAGCGAAAGCAAGGCTGAACGGTAGGACGAGGGAGATCACTAGAATGATGTTTCTCATCACTAAACTCCTTCTGCTGTAATTTAAGAGTTCACAAGGTACACCCTAGCGCACCTTCTGACAGTTGCGCTAAAAACCCTAGAAATGCCGGCTTAATTGACGTTTTTTGAACACTTCATCACTGATGTGGGGAGCGGTGGCTTTCGGTGCGCAGGCCGGGAGTCCCAGCTGATGTGAGCAAGTTAGGCCGTTCCGGAGGTGATTGAGTGCTGTTGAACAGAGCTCCTTCCCAGCAAAAGAGGCAATGTCTCCGGTGGAGCTCTGGTTGGTGGTGCTCGGTGTGGCAGGGTGGGGGCCTATCCTTTATCTCCTGTAAACCACCTTTTTATTTTAGGCTAGGGCTGGACTGACGATTATTGCCCCAAGCCTGCGTGGGCCAGCCCCTGAATCAGGAAGACCTCTACGGGCCGGGGTGCGTGCTCACTGGGTTCAAGTTGAGACATGATGACCCCAGTCAGGCCTGTATCGGGGCTTACGAAGAAGGTGGTCCCGTAAAAACCCGACCACCAGATGTCGCCGGCGTTGTCAGGCATCACCGAAGCATCTGCGTCGGCGACAATCGATAAGCCCAAACCCCAGCCGAGACCCTCAATACCCTCGCGCAGCAGCACACCCTCGGTCACGTGCAATCGAAGCATATTTTCCAAGGTTTCCTGCTCCAGCACACGGACACCGCGGTATTCCCCCTCGTTCCACAGCATTAATGCAAAGCGCATATAGTCTGACAGCGTCGACACTAGGCCACTGCCTCCCGGCGCCCAACCATTGTTGTCAGAGCTTAGCGGCGAAGGCACCAGGTCGCCGCTTTCGTTGGTGATATAGACGGTCGCCATGCGCGAGCGTTGGTCCGGCGGTGGCAGGAAGCGGGTATTGTCCATGCCCAGCGGTGTAAAGATGCGCTCTTGAAAAATTTCTGCCAGCGGTTGGCCAGTGGCTTTCTCCAGTACCGCACCCAGCACGTCCGCGGAAAAGCCGTAGCGCCAACTCGTCCCGGGCTCCTCCAGTAAAGGCAAGCTAGCTAAGGCTGTGACACGTGAGCCCAAGTCACCACTAGGTTGGCGGTAGATGCCATTATCATTCCAGTAGTCCACCAGTGCCGAATCTTTTTCCCGACCCGGGCCCACGCCTGAGGCGAACATCAGTAAGTGACGCACTAGCATAGGATTACTGGCGGGGCGGGTCGGGAACTCACCAGAGGCGTCTCGCAGGTTGTCGGTCGCCAGCAGAGAAGAGTTGAAGGCCGGTAGATAGGTGCCTACCCGGTCGTTCAGTCCTAAGAGCCCCTCCTCGACAAGACTCATAGCGGCCACCGCGGTGATAGGCTTGGTCATTGAAGCGATGCGCATTTGGGTATCTACGGTCATTGGTCGTTCACTGGCGATATCCTGATAACCGCAGACCATGCTGTGAATAGGCACGCCATTGTGGGAAAACATGGCGATAAATCCCGAAGAAGCGCCACGCCACACCGTAAAACGACATAGGGTGTCCATGGCGGCGCGGCTCCACCACGAAAGGTTGCCTGCTGTCGAAAGGCCGTCGGCAGCGGGCAGTACGGGGAGTCTGTCGGATTCAGCGCTGCAAGCAGCTAGGTATAAAAATAGGAGACCAACGACGATTTTTTTGAACACAGGCACCGGGCACCCTCTCAGTATTAATTGCTATTGCTGCCTACCAGTACTCACCGCATAAGTCCGGTGAAACACCAGTGCTGACGAGAACCCGCTGCAGTCTATCGTGAGTAGATGCACAGTCAACGAGGAGATGGTCATTCACGCCGGAGTGGCAGCACTATTTTGGGTGCAAATCAACACTGAGTGTTCGTTACATACATTGCCGGAGCGTAGATGGTAATCGCCGTATTTTATCGTGCAGTAACAAGCGCCATTGAGTGACCGAATGATTATTGTGGATTAAAGCTGCCACGGTCAGTGTAAATGCGCCTATTTATCGTGCCAATTGCATCGCCGAATGAGGTGCCCAGCGCTGCCCCCAGGGCATAGCCGCCTCCAGCTCAAAAGCCAGTTCATAGAGCATACGGTCTTCCCCCGGAGCCGCCATAAAATGACTCTCAATGGGCAGCCCGGTTGTTGAAAGTCTATCATCACCGCGTAAAATTGACGGGCACATTAAACCCTGACGATTTACTGATCCCAAACTACGGCTCATGGTAAAATTGCATTAGCAACCGCTGAGCCGATTCATTCCTTATGCTATTCCGCGGCTGTTTGATTACGCCAAAACTGATAGCTTTTTACTATCTGCTCTCACCCCTTAGCTTTGCTTCATTGCATCACCACAAGGTTGGCTCAAATTCGCTAGACGGTCGTTAAATGACTTTGCCAAAATCGATAGGACTCCCTTGGACTGCCGTTTTGTTATTTTGCTATTTCCTGATCCCGCAGGGACCGCCGCATGATCTTTCCGGTGGTCGTGAGGGGGAGGGTGGTAACAAACTCTATGTGTCTTGGGACCTCGTGCTTGGCCAAGTGACTTCTGACGAGATCTTTTAAAGTCTCGGCGAGCTCTTCGTTGGGTTCAAAGCCCTCGGCGAGCACAATGAAGGCTTTGATGATTTCGGTCCGCTGCTCATCTGGAACACCGATGACCGCAGCAAGCTGTACAGCGTCGCTCTTTAGCAGGCAGTCTTCTATTTCGGTTGGGCCAATGCGGTAGCCGGAACTTGTGATGACGTCGTCCGTCCGGCCGTGAAACCAGAGATAACCATCCTCATCCTGCTCACCCAGATCCCCTGTAATCATCCAGTCGCCAATGAACTTCGCAGCGGTAGCCTCCGGGTTATCAAGATAGCCGCTGAACATGGCGGGATGGGGCCTTTTAATGGCGATATTGCCGATGGTTCCGGTTGGCACTTCGTGACCACTGTCATCGACAATCGCGCAGGTCGAGCCTGGCATAGCTTTGCCCAGGGACCCATGCTTTACCGTCATAAGCCTTGGGTTGGTTCCGATCATGCCGTTACATTCGGTTTGTCCAAAGCCCTCACTTATTGTGAGGCCAAACCGCTCATCAGCCCAGAGTGCCAATTCTTTACCCACTGCTTCGCCGCCACTGAGCACAACTCGAAGTTGAATATCGTCCACCGCGTCGGCATCGATCTGCCGCATGAGTTTAAGCACGGTCGGAGTAAGCAAAGACACGGTCACGCTGTGCTGCCCCAGAATCCGGTAGGCAGCTTTTGCATCGAACCCTTGCATCTCTACCGAGACGACATGACACCCCGAGTACCACCCGATCAAGAGGATGTTGATGAGGCCGGCAATCCATGCCCAGTCGGCAGGGGACCACAGCACGTCATGGGGTTTGGGTCCGTAGTCGTAGTAGTACTCAAACAAGGGTTTGTTGCCGAGTAGGAGTCGGTGCGGCATGAGTACACCCTTGGGATTTCCAGTGGTACCGGAGGTATAGCTAATCCATGCGGTATCCCCGGCGCGGGTTTTAACATTTTGATAGTCGGCGGATTGCTGCGCGAGGGAAGGCCAAAACAAAAGTGTGTCGTCTATAGGGTTATCGGCTACCACAAGAATGTGCTCAAGATCCGGGCAGTGTTCTTTGACGTCCAGGATTTTTTTGAAGTTCGCTGCATCGGTTATACATATTTTAGCGCCGCTGCTCTGAAGTCGATGTTTGACCCCGTCCGGACCAAACAGTACGGATGCCAGGCAGGAGACGACCCCCGATTTGAAGCAGCCAATATGTGATATCGCACACTCGGGTGATTGGGTTAGCATGACTAACGCCCGGTCTCCCTGGCACAAGCCGAGGTGCCCGAACAGGTTGGCTAGCTGGTTGGCATGACGCTTAATCTCAGCGAAGGTGTAGCTAGCGGTACTCCCATCCAATGCTTCATGGGTGATCGCGATGCGGCCTTCATCGCTTGCCCACCGATCACATACGGCATCGGCAATATTGAAAAACTCGGGGATATGCCACTCGAACTTTTCGCATATTTCCTCGTAACTACTGCCGAACGGGAGGTCCATATATACTCCTGCGTGTTACGTCTGGTGGCGAACAGCGGTTAACCAAACCGCCATCCTACTGTTGAAAAAAGTTATCCATAGATATCTCGTCGTCGTTTGAACGCGGCCTTTACCCCCTCTTTTTTCAGAGTTCGAAAAAAGTCCTTGAAGCTGTCGAACTGATGATAGATCGCATCTAGATCGGCGCCGCGCCTCACTGAGGATTCGAGACCCATGTTCTCAAACCAGGTATTGGAAACCTCTTTTAGTATCGACAGGTTCTCAGCAGGGGATCGAGCAATATGGGTGGCAACAGCTGCTACTCTCTCATCGAGCGCCTCGTGGGGCACGACCTCGTTGACCAAGCCAATTTTCTCAGCGTCATGAGCGCTGATTAGCTTTCCCGTGTAAAGCAGCTCTTTGGTTTTGCGATAACCTATCAGCATAGGCCAAAACATAATGGACGGTGGTATGCCGAGGTCTCTCCCTGCGGGATGTCCGAAGCGGGCTCGCTCGCTAACAATCGCGAGATCGCATACTCCTAGTAGTTCGCCCGCACCAGACAGGCAGTCTCCCTGGACCTTGGCAATAATAGGTTTTGGATATCGCCACATTTTCATCCAGTAATCGACAATGGCATGCACGTCATCGCGGTCCTGCGATAGGCTTATGCGCTCAGGAAAGTTGGCGGGATACTGGCTGGTAATCCAGTGCTCTTCTCTGAGGTCATAGCCAGTGGAAAATGCCTTGCCCGCGGCCTCGATGACGATTACGCCAACCTCCGGATTGTGCCTGCAGCTTTCAAGTGCGCCTGCTAGTTCGTCGAGAACCTGCCAAGAGAGCGGGTTGAGGTCGTCGGGTCGATTGAGCGTGACGGTGCATACCCGATCCAGGACAGCAGTGAGTGTCATCGGCGAAGTCGTCATGGGATAAACACCTCGATTGCGTGTGAATGGCAGCGAGGTACCGTCACCACATTTGCGTTCAGAACTGCCAAGAATTGAAAGCTTGGCATCGGCTTATTGCTCTGGTGGATTGACGAAATCAATCCAGCCGGTAAAGATCATTTTCTCATGGGTCTCGGACACCACCCCATGATGCATGTGCGTCATGTCGCTTGGCCAGATAATCAATTTACCTTTTTCACATGGCGTAATGACCCTCTGGTGCGGGAAAGCAGTGCCGCCCCCGGGGGTATCGGTGAGGTAGAGCATCCAAACCAGAGCGCGCTGACAGTATTCAATACGATCGCGCTCACAGTGGATAGCGGGGTAGCCGCCACCTTTGGGATACCACTGGATGTTGGCATGCTGGGAAAGCCAGAGCGCACCCAAGCCATCAGCGCCCGTGCTGTAGTAATAAACCTGAAGATACGTTTTCACATGCTCGATCAAACGATCGAAAAATGTGTCGAACTGCCCGTACATCTTGATGGGTATGGTGATATCGAGGGAGTCCTTCATGCTCTTGTCGATTCGGGGATTTTCGCCAAGCCTTCCCGGCTGTGCCTGATGCCGATGTTGCTCGAAGAAATCGACAATCCCATCACACACCGTGGAGTCGATTTCATAGGTTTCGATGAACGTGCAAGCAGCCATAAAGTCGGTACCGAAAAAGCCCTTGAGTTGACATTGATTTACTCTATGCTTTCGAGAGTATACGGACAAACAAGCGATCCATGGAGATCGTAATTAGTAGAGACGGAGGTGCGAAGCTCGATGGTCAATCAATACACCTATCTCGCGCCCCTGTTGGCACCCACAGACGCTGACCGGATGCTAGCCATTGCAGAAGGATTGCGCCGTTTTGGGACCTATGCCGATGAGGGCACCAGCGATGGCTTGGGGGAGACATTGCCGCAACGATTCGATGTGGGTTTTAACTATCTAAGTCGCGGTTTGGATGGCGAGGGCTGCTGTGACGAAGCGTCTGTCGCACTGGGGCGAACCAATTACTTCAGAGAGACCTACGTCTACGGTGATGAGCAACAGGTTGACGGCATCGAATCTTTTGCGAATCACGCTCTGATCGGCGAGTCAGCCAGAGCTCTCGCGGATGCCTCAGTGCTCGTGCCCGCTATTGTCTATGCGAATATCCTCGTTCCGGGCCAGGAGCTGGCCATCCACACCGATGTGCCGGAATTTCGCGGCCTCAACAGAAAAAATGCACCCCAGTGGTTACTCGTTTGCATGCTTCACTCGAAATTATTTGAGTCTTGGCGCGTGCCCATTGTGACCTGTGTGGCCTGGTTCGGCGGTAATGCCGGAGGTGCATTTACGTTTTACCCCGAGGGCGCGGCGGGGCGCCGGGAGTCTATTGCTGCAGATCACAATACAGCCATCGTTCTCGATACCGACAGGGTTTTTCATGGCGTTGAACGAGTGAAAAGCGCTTCATTGGAAGAGACGTCGTCGGACAGGATTGCCGATGTAGGCAGTGGCGCTACTCTCGAGTTTGTGGGCGATGGCCGGTGGCATATGCAAACCAGCGGAGGCGATGATTGTGTCTATCATTGGGCCGATCTTCGCTATTCAATTTCCTGGAAGGGGTATTGCTTTAAAAGCGCTATCAGCCACCGTAAATGGCAGCATGGGGAGGAATGCTTATCCATACCGCAAGTACTAGAAATATTTGAGAAGGACCTGCTTGCGCGCGGAATCACTGACGCGGGAGCTCTCTCACCAAACGAGTATGCCCAAAAGATTGTCGACACCTACGTTGGGTTTCCCCCAGGAAATCGTCATTGATAAATTCCCCCTAAAACGGGGTCATTTGTCCTGCAAAATCCTCAATTGGTCGAGTACAGCTCATTCGAAGTACGACAAATGCTAGACAGGGGGTGTTTGTCAGCTGGGAACGCGTAACTATCAACAGTCTTCGGGGGAAGCGAGGAGAGGGGCGTGAAAGCCAATCTCGGAAAGTTGGAGCAGGGGGTGCGCCTCTGCCTGGGTGCCATTGGCGTGGTTGCCGTTTTACGATCGGATGCGTTCGGTGCGATCGAGGGTGTCGCCCTCCTGCTATCAGTGTTTTTGTTGCTCAACGGCTTGACTGCGCGTTGTTACCTCTGGCAATGGTTAGGGGTTAATACGGCGGGGGGCAACTGCGATCTAAAAACCTCCAGCAGACAAGTTCAGCAGTAGTTCAAATCCGCTCTCATCGATCGCCGCCTGCGATCGCGAGTTGCTCGGTAAGTTGTGTGCCTGCGAGCAGGAAGCAGAGGTTACCAACAACGAATCCGCAGCCCAGCACCGAGAGCATCGCGGCCCTTAGGTTCTGCGCGCCAAGCAAAGGCTCATATGCATCGCTTAGCACGCCGACCACCAGTGGGCCCAGTCCCAATCCGATCATGTTTATCACCAAAAATAAGATTGCTGAGGCCATTGCCCGCATGCCCGGTGATACCAACAGGTGGCAGAGCGCAATACTGGGCCCCAGATATAGAGAATTGAGGATGTTTGCGGGAAACAGCACGTAGAGGAGGAGGTCAGTGTTTTCGCTCAAAATGGCATAAGCCATAAGCGGCAAAGCGAGAACATTGCCCAGGACAGGGACCCAGAGATACCAGCGCTTTTCTGTTTTGCCAAGACGATCAGCCAGCACGCCACCACCAAAGGTTCCGACGGCACCCGCAACGCCAGAGACAGCGGCTAAGGCGAAGCCCACTTCACTGATCGTCATACCGTGGTTACGCATTAGGTAGGAGGGGAAAAAGTTGCCATTACCGTAGGAGATAAACGCGGTGAAAGCGCATCCAAAGGCCACCAAGCAAAATGTCCTGCGGCCGGTAATGGCGGTTAGCGTCTGCGAAAAAGTGGGTTTATTTTCGGAGTGAGCCAGGTCTAGGCGTCCCCTGAGTGGCTCCTTTATCAAAAACGGCAGAGCGAGGGCCAGAAGGATCCCAGGGGCGCCTACAACAAAAAATGCCATCCTCCAGCCAAATGTTTCAGCGACGTAGCCGCCCCCGGCAAAGCCCGCAAGTACACCGAGGTATATACCTGCAGAGTAGAAGGAGAGCGCACTTCCGCGCTGATCAGGGGGGAAATAGTCGCTCAGCAACGAGTGGGCTGGAGGAGAGCCGCCTGCTTCACCGAGGCCTACACCCAGGCGCGCTGCCACCAATTGGCCAAAGTTACTGACCAAGCCTGAGACAGCGGTCATGCCGCTCCAGATCGCGAGGGAGCAAGCCACGATATTACGGCGGTTGCTTCGGTCAGCCAGCCAGGCAATCGGGATCCCAGCAACCACATAGATCAAGGCAAAACTAAAGCCGGACAGTAAGCCAAGCTGGGCGTCAGAAAGATCAAGCTCCGCTTTGATTGGCTCTTGAAGAATGACCAGAATTTGGCGATCAATGAAGTTGAAAGTGTAGACAAGGGTGAGAACGCAAAGAACAAACCATGCGTATCCTCTGGATTCTGGTTGTTGCCTGCTGCCACTCATGACGTTCCCTGCTGGTACGCTCAGTGCACTTATCGCTTTGGTTGTTATCAGAATCCCCCGCTCGGGGAGAATGACAGAAGTGACGCGAGAAAACATCCCGTTTAGCAATCTGCTATGCTTCGGCGACGTTTCGATGCACAAGTTTCGCAGATGACAAAACTCGAGCCACAGCTGACCCATCTGAATGCAGCGGGCGACGCGCGCATGGTCGATGTTAGTCAGAAAGAAGATAGCAATCGTCGGGCGGTCGCGACATCTTCAGTGGTCATGAACGAGCATACCCTGCAGGCAATCCTCGAGGGGGATGTGCCCAAAGGTGATGTGCTCGCCGTGGCTAGAATAGCGGGCATACAGGCAGCGAAACAGTGCTCTAGTTTAATACCGCTATGCCACCCATTGGCGCTGTCATCGGTCGAGGTCGCCATTCGTCCCGATGCCGACTTGCCCGGGTTGGTAATCGAAGCGACCTGCAAGACCTGCGGCAAAACAGGCGTAGAAATGGAGGCTTTAACGGCCGCCTCGGTAGCGGCGTTGGCCGTGTACGACATGTGTAAAGCCATCGACCCTATGATGATTATTGAGCGAACCAGGCTTGAGTCCAAGGCGGGAGGCAAAAGCGGCGAGTGGGATCGGGGTGAGTCATGTTGAGCGTTCGTTTTTTTTCGCTGCTCCGAGAGGCGCTCAACACCGACATGCTTGAGCTCGAATGGAGCTCAAGGTGTTGCACGGTAGGAGCTCTCAAGCAGGAATTGATCGAGCAGAATGGCTCTTTTTGGGAGGAGCAGCTGACACACCCCAATGTGATTCATGCCGTCAATCAACGCGTCGTAACGACCGAAGAGCCGTTGCATGATGGAGACGAGATTGCGT
>Ga0255752_10005374_pt1 | contig 12455 bp, 18 predicted proteins | sample 011ome_25_FD_179952 | JGI IMG/M metagenome (GOLD analysis project Ga0255752, IMG submission 179952) | Coastal salt marsh microbial communities from the Groves Creek Marsh, Skidaway Island, Georgia - 011512CT metaG (version 2) | ecosystem: Environmental > Aquatic > Marine > Intertidal zone >...
CTCAAAAGGCTCAGTTGTTCCTACTCTTGATATTGATGACTTCTCAGCCATGACTAAGAATGAAAAACAGTTACTCTATCTATATTACTTAATACAACGTGAATACCGTCTCCAAACAAAACACCAGAATCTGGAATGTTTAAAGTTTCAGTATCGTTAGCGTTGCAAGGAGCAATTAGAAGAGTAGAACCAGTTACAGATCCATCTCTAAAAGTTACAGTACCGTCTGAAGCTCCTCCAGCAATAATATAACCTCTTAATCTTGATCTACCTGCTTGTAAGACAACTCCGCCTGTAGCGGCGGAGTCAGTCGTAGCTGTTTTTACATCTGAGCCTACAATTCTACCTGCCATAGTTAGCTCCTAAAATTAAGAACCAGAGAATGGTGTTACTAAAGTTCCTGAACCTAAAGTAATTCCTTCTACAACATATTTAGCAGTATCAGCAGCGTGTATTTTAATTACACTTCCTGCTAGTCCGCCTTTGGTTGTACCATTCAAAGTGATGATATCGTTAGCAGCACCTGAAATAAAAGTTTTACCTGTTGCGTCATCTACACCTGTATACAAACCACCAACAAATTTATCTGTACCATCAGTAACGATAGTCATGCCAGTTGCTGCTGTAATAACTAAAAATGTAAAAGTAGCACCTAAGTTATTAGTTTGGTTTGGGTCTGTAGGATCGCTAGGTGTTGTTGAAACAATTGAAGGTAAAGTAAATGCACCGTCTGCATCATTACACAACAAAAGTTTTCCTGCGTGATCGTCTACTGTTAAGGTTGTATTCGCTGTTAAACTAACAACTGAATTTGTACCTGCTGAAATAAATCCTGCCAAAGATTTGACTGGACCTGAAAAAGTTGATTTAGCCATTATTGTCTCCTAACTAAATATGTTGCGCCATCTTGGAGTAAGTCTGCCGAGTCAGTTGGTGCAACGAGTTACCTCGGTTTAGATAACTATACTACTTTAGAGGTCTTGAGGGAAGTTTTCTTTAGATTTTAAAATTTCTTCTCTGCACTTAAATAAAGCTTGATAAGAATCTTTAATAGCTGGATCTTTACCAAATTCATCTATCATATCTTTACCAATCATCTCAACTAAAGCTATAACAGTTGTCATTCTGCCATCTATATCTTTTATTTTTTGAATATCTTTTGCTGTCATTGTAGATTCTTCCTTCTGTCTAATATTGTAACCATCTAGCCAGTTTTTTACATTAATTAATTTTTTGCTAAAGTCTGGATATGTTTCCCAATCTCTTATTTCTTCTATATCTCGGCCGCAACCTTGACATCTTTCGTCAAAGGGAGCCATTGACGTTGAGCAACGTCCATTGCAGGGTGAGTTAGCCAGGCTAATACTCATATGTAAACCAGTATTCATAAATATACCTCGGTTTACTCAAATTCTACATCAAGAATCTAATTATAGGTAGCTTTTTGTAACTTTTTATATATAAAAAAAGGGGTGCAAATGCACCCCTTTTATCAATTGCTAAGAATTAAGCACCTTGAGAAGCGAAAACAGCTCTCCAATTGGAGTAACCGAAAGAGTATCTTTCTCTAGCTTTGTAACGCATGTTACCAGTATCGAAATCACCCTCTAGGGCTGTTGACATAGGACTTCTTTGGAAGTGTTTAAAGCCATCTGGACAATCTGTTTTTAGGAACCAAGCATCATTGTCTGTTAGATAGTGGTTAACCACATATCCATCAGGACACATACCCATATTCCTAATAGCGTTGATGTCATTGTCAGATGTACCAACTCTACCAGGAGTGTTGATTAATCTATCAGCGACAAACTGCAATTGAGGTGGAACAATTAACTTCATACCTTTCAGAGCAATTTGTAATTGTCTGTCGTCGGTTAAAGTTGAAACAGAAATCAACGCATCTTCTAATGAAGTTTCGTTAAGGTCTGTATATGTTGAAGGTCTGTTACTTGCAGTTCCGCCGCCACCAAGAGGGTGAGAGCTAGAAACAAGTGGTTGACCGTCGCCACCAGTAAAATTACTGTCAAACGCATTGTTTAACACAGAAGCAGCTTTAATCTGCTTAGTGTTAGCCATAGATCTAGCCAAGGCTTTTGTATACCTTGAACCAAGTCTATCGTAAAGATTATCTTCTACAGCTTCTTCTGTAAGAGCAAAAGCTAAAGCAACAGTTTCATGGTTGTAACGTGAAGTATAACCTTCTGAAGCGTTATCAAATGATACTCCGCTTCCTTCAGCTTTAACTGAAGCGTTTCCAAAACCAACAATCATTACTTCTTCTTCAAACGCTCTATCTGAAGATTCTGTCTCGTAGATTTCTTCGTGTTCAGAATCGTACCTTGCATACTCCATGCCGAAAAGGGCATTAAGACCAGGCTCTAGTTCTTTTGCTAATTGGGATCTATTAATAGCCATTATTTATACCCCTACTGTTTGAGCATAGAAGTGCTCGTTAATTTTAACAATCAAGTTCACGTTTGTTGAAGCTGAACCAGTACCTAGGGTGCTGTTTTCAGGATCAGTAGAAACGCCCACAATCCTTAGCTGAGCTGAAGTTGCAGCAGTAGTGCCACTAATTTCAACAGCTGAAATACCTGTTATTGTTGAACCAGATGTATAAACAGTGTCTGCGTTGTTACCAACAACAGTCTGTACTACTGAACCAGTAGCAGCTGATTGAACTTCAAACAAGGCATTAGGATCGTCAACTACGAATGCCACCGCGTCAGATGTCACAGTTCCATCAGGCCAATACGATGAAAAAATCGTATCTCCGCTTGAATCTGTATATTGACATCCTCTAAAGACTCCTAGTACAGGATTATCCGTAGCGCCAGCAACTAAAATAGTTCCTGCGTTGGTCATCTTCACTAGGTCGCCTGAAAAAATGTTTCCAGATGCACCAGAGGCAATTTTATATTCAGTTGTTCCTTCGCTGTTATAACTCGAACCAACTTTTCCTACTGGTTTTAATCCGAAAGGTGCATTTTGATTAGACATATTATTACCTTTAAATTAAATATTTATTTAACGGTATAAGAATTAACTTCTTTTACCGCCACCAAAAGTTACGCTTGATGTTCTCTGAGGTTTTAACATCGGAGAACTTGGATCTGATTCCTTCATTAGATCATTATCAATAGCTTCTTGTTGCTGTTGAGCACGCTCTGAGAAATAGGCGTTTCTTTCTTCACGTGTTTCATTTGGAATCTTAGCCAAAAGCAAACCACCAACTGCGACAACACCAGCGTGCTTTCCATCATCAATCGAAGGAAGTTCAAAGTCTCCAATCTCTTCAGTACGAACAAGCTCAAAGCCTTCACGTAACCTAGACATTACATTCTTTTTATCTTCCTGACCGACAATTTCGGCTCTTATCCACCTATAGGTATAACCTTCAGGTGCAGGTGGTGTCTCCAACATAGATGGGGGACGCCATGGTTTGCGAGCGTTCATAGTAGCTCGAGTATCAGCAGAACGCGGAGTTCTGTTATTAGTTTCTTTTTTATCAGCCATATTTATTACCTTTTAATATGCTTAGCGTATTCTTGAACTGGTACATTCAAACGACGAGCCATTTCGACTTCGCTTTTGCTTAGTCTGACTTGACGTTTTCTGCCAGAGCCTTCAGATCTTCCAGCTGGAGCAACAGTTTGTTGCATCTTTGCTTTAGATTTTACCGCGCTACCATCACTAAATTTGTGAGGGAACTCAGCTCTCATACGTTTGTCTATCTCATCATAGTACATTGAGTCGCTAGGATCAAACCCTTCTTCCTCAATTAATTTTTGATGAATGTTAAAAGCAGCTAAAGTCATTATTTCGTCTTGACCAAACCACTCGTTTTTTTCTGCCCAAGACTCTGCTTCAGGGTCTGCTTGCGGAGTCGGAGCTTGAACTGGTTGTTGAAATGCTTGTTGATTTGGAACCTCTTGATATACAGGCTCTCTTTCTATTTGCATTCTATTGTTAGCTAATTTGCTTTCTTCAACAGTAATCTTGTCAAGAATTTCTTGGGCTTTTGTTACTTTATCCCAATCTTGTTCTTGATAAGCATTCTTTAAAACAGTATTAGCTTGAGCTCTTTGAGACTTTAATCTATTTTCAGCTTCACCATAATAGCTTTGATTAAGCTGAGATGTGCTAGTTTTTAGATTTTGGTTCTCTTCTTGTAAGCTCTTTGCATACTCGTAAGCAGATTGAGCGGCACGCTCTTGCTCACGCATTTTTTTAGTTAAATTAGCAATACGCTTTTGAACATTTTTTGAATAGTTCTCTAGTTCGTCTTGCTCTTCATCTTTTTTAGTTTCTTCTTCAGAAACATCTTCTACGGCAGCTTGCGCTTCTTGATCTTCTTCTAGAACATCAAGTTCTACAATCTCACCTTCATCAACCTCTTGTTCTGGAGCTTGATTATTTTCTTCTTCTAGCATGAGTCCTCCTCACGTTTACAGCGTGACGATATCATCGGGATCTGCGATCGTAGCGATAACCTCGTCGTCGTTAATAATACGGCATTCTGCATCATCGCCTAACTTAAAGCGAGCTCCAGCATACCGACCAATTAGCACCCATTGCTTCTCCTCACACCAAGGTGTGTCTCCAAACTTGTCTTTGTCTTTGTAACAGAGTGGTCCCATCTTAATTACGTAAGCAACCACCGAGGCTAAAGCCTCTCTGTCAACTGACTCTTTTGTTAATACAATTCCACCCTTAGATACACCTCTGCCTCTGTATGGAAGAATTAACATTCTCCATCCAGTAGGATTTGGCATTCTTTCTATTAAGGTTTTGTCAACCAAGGTGGGATCTAAAACTCGATCTTCTGCGCTGACAAAAGCTTTGTCAACTTCAGATTTATTTTCTTCTACTTTTTTTTCTTCTGCGGCTTTGTCGTTTTCTAATTCAGCTGCAATATGGTCAGGTACCAATACTTTGTTCTTCGTCATTTTCTTCTATCCTCTCTAGCAACTCCCTAAGTTCTTGTTCTACGTCAACGAGGGAATTGTAACGTCCACGTAGATATTGATAATCTTCAAAAGATTGAACACCGTTGAGCAATTGGCTCTGGGTGTCCTCTTTCTTCTCCTTTAGCCTTTTTTTTAATTGGTCAGCTACCCAAATTGTTGACATTAATAAATGCCAGAAAACTTACCGCCGTACTCAGCAGCGCCCATACCTCTAGCTTTACCTTTGCCCATTCCTGGCTTTGGAGAAGCGTCAGCAGAAAAAGTTCCTTCGTTGTTTTTTGAAGGGACAGTACCTTTGTTGCTGTATGATAATTTGTTTTTGTCTACTTTTATATTTTTAGCCATTTTTTTACCTAAATTGATCGAACTGTTTTAGACCGATATCAATCAATTTTAATTCTTTTTGTTGGTCAAGTCTATCTTGAGTCGTATCGTCCTTCATTCTAGCAATATCTCGCTGAGCGTCAATCCTTTCTCGATCTATTTGATCTTGTCTAGCTTTTTCATCTGCTCGCATTTGCTCTTTAATAGCAAATTGTTCTTTCTCTTGTTGTAGTTCTTGACCTTTGAGTGCTAGCTCTTGTTTTCTAATTGCGACCAACGGATCTTCTTGCGGAGGTGTTGCAACTTGTTGAGCAAACTGAGTCATTAGCTCTGTCATTATTGGCGAGCTAAACTGAGCTAGTAATTCATTGGCTTGTTGTTGGAGCGCCGCCGCGTCAACAGGTGTGGATTGTTGGGCTTGTTGCTGCAATTGTTGATATTGCTGCATGGCCTCGGGCGGCATCTGCTGTTGCGCAATCAAGTCAGCTTTCATTTGTAAATGCTGCATGATATGCGAATGTATGTTTGCTTGAATCTGAGCGTTCATTTGAACAGGCTGCATGTTCAACAAGTTAACGTGAGATGCAATATGAGCATCATGGTTTTGCTGAATAAATGCTTGCGCTGTTCCACCCATTAATAAAGTGCTGTTTTCCATTCCAGACTCAATCGGTTTAGGTTGAGTGTCTGGAGGTGGTATCAATAACGCATCAATATTATCTGTTCCTAACGCAGCATACATTCTGCGATAGGCTTCATACATACCATTTGGACCATGAATTTGCGGATTGGATTGAACCAATTGCATCATTTCTTGAGCCATAATAATTCTTTGGCTAGTAGAGAATATATCTGGGTTAGAGACAGGGAATACATCTACTCTATCGTCAAAGTCAGCTTGTTTGATTTCCATTTGCCCACCCGATACAGCGTATGGGTAAGACTCTGGCAAGCTTTTAGCAAAAATATTTGCTAATAAATTAAATTCTTTCTTTTGACCTGCATGCAAACGCTTATGAATGGCAGATAAAACCTTGGTAGATTTTTCTAACAAAGCAACCGTCGTTCCTACAGGTGCTTGCGAATTGCCTTCGCCTACATTTATTTCAGCGATAGAGGCAAATCTTTGACCGCTTTGAACCAATAAGCCTAACAAAGAAAGTAAAGTTTGGCTTGGCTCTTTAAATGGTAAAGGTTGGATTGCATCTCGCAAAGATCCTGCGGGTGCATCTACATCTCTAAACTCACCTGGTTGAATCGGAGAATCTTCGTCTCTAATTCTAATACCTCTGGTTTTAAAACCAGCTGGCAAGTTAGCCAAAGTACCAGCATCAATTAATTGTCTAACAATTGAAGTTGAAGCTTTGGATAAACCACCAATCATATGAGTTAAACCAAATCCGTAGAAGCCTAAACCAGGCAAGAACTTGAAGTGAACGAAGTATTCGATTTTATTTTTCATCGGATCGTCTTCTTCAAAGTTTCTGCGAATCGCTAAAATGTTTTCGCTGTTGCTGTCGATGGTTACGATATAAGGCAATTTAACTTCTGTATATTCGCCATCTTCGTCTACATCTTCAAACCCTTCGAGGTCTAAATTACAATGAACTTCGTAAAGATTAGAAACTTCACCTGTATCGTAAGATGGTTCCATTCCTTCTAATCTTTCTATTTCTTCTTTAACGCCAGATGCGTTTGATAAATCGCTGCCATCACCCACTCTTACATCTCTGTAAAAACCAATTGCTTGAAGTTTCTTAACTTCGTTTTCTGGCATCTTAATTACGTGAGTAATTCTTGGGCAAGATTCTAGATCGGTTGTATAGTAAGGAACAATTAAATCCTCGGGCGCAACAAACTTAGAAACAGGTCGTTGCAAATTTTCATCGTAATAAACTTTCTTGAAAGCAGAACCTGCCAACGGCAGATAGAACAACATTTGATCTAAGTCTTCGTCGTACTCTTCCATCACGTGAACGATTTGATAGTTCATAAATTCTTTCACACGTTGAGCTTGTTCTTCTACAGCTGCGCTGTATTCGCCAACCACTTGAGTTTTAACTGGGCCTTGCGGAGGTAATAATTCTTTGTAAGCTTGCGCTTGGAATTGAGTAACTGATTCGCCGAGTAACGGATGGATGACGCCACTTGCACCTTCAAAAGGCTCAGATCTGCCATCGTCAAACTTCATCCCTAGATATTTCAAACCATCGGTATAAGTTTTTTCCCAATCTTTTCTAGCAGACTTATCATTTTCAATTGCAGAAACTAGCTCTACGTAAATTTTGCTAAGTTCGTTTTGCGAAACAACTTCTGCTAAGTTTTCGCTAAAACCAACCGAACTCATTTCCTCTTCCATCTCACCCAAAATAACTGAGCCGTCTTCTTGATATTGAACTCCTTCTTCGTCCAACCCTTCTAAGATTTCAATAATTTCATTATCAATATCTTCGGTTGACCTTTCAGTTGTCATATCTTGCATGTCTTCTACTTCTTGAGCAGGATCAGGTGTTTGTCTTTCTATTGCCATCAGTAATAAACTCTCTGTCTAGGTTCGCGTTCTTCGTCTTCGTAATCACTATCTAAATTGACAAAACCGCCTTCGCGGAATCGCATCAACGCTTGAGTCATAGTATCACATAAATCATCGTTAGCTCCAAACGGAAATGATGCACATTCTTCAATCATATCTTCGGCAAAAGCTCGGTTTGGAGCGTACACCATACCAGACTCAAAGATAGGAGCAACTGAATGCATCCTGGTTGTTTTATCATGACCCCTTGTTGGGGAGTAATTTACCACAGGTATGCCCATCCTTCTAAGCTCATGAGTAAGCGGCGTACCACTTGCTTTGGCTTCAATTAAAACCATATCGGTTTCCCAATAACGATACTCGCGCATCGCGATTTCTTTGAGTTCGGGGAAGTCCCATCTGCCTTTTTGCGCGTCTAATAAAATGACGCAATCGGGCGAATCTTCGCTGGGTCTAAAAACACCCCAAGTTGAGATAGCTGAAAAGTCAGCCGTTTCTTTTTTAGAAAACGCCGTATCGTAAGACTGCATAATATATTGAACCGAAGGTAAAGAATCATGCTTCCATCTTTGCCACCAGTCGCGTTTAATAATTGAGCCTTCTTCTGCTGTTGGATTCTGCATCCACTGAGCATTCCATTTAGGACCAGGCAAAGAAGCTTTAACTTTAAGTAATTCTTCTACTGCCCAATACTCAGGCCAAAGAGGCTTTTCAGTTTCTGGAAAAATAGCAGGAAACTCTATCACTTCCCACTGGTCTGCCAAAGGTTCTTTTTGGGCATCTAACAATTTAGCAGTTAGGTCGATTGAAGACCAACGCGTCATCACTATTACAATCGCACCTTTTGGCTGCAAACGCTGGCGAGGTCCAGACGTGTACCACTCGTAGGCAGACTCTAACGCATTCGGCGAAAGTGCATCCTGCTCAGAATGCGGATCGTCGATGATTAGTAGATCCGCACCCCGACCAGTTACAGCACCACCCACACCCGCTGCAAAATACTCTCCACCCTTATTTGTTTCCCAACGTCCTGCTGATTTATTATCAGCCTGCAAACTGACGTCGGGAAAAACTTGTTTGTATTCTTTTTGATCCATCAAGTTACGCACTTTACGACCGAACCTAACGGCGAGTTCACCCGTATGGGTCGTCTCCATTATTTTCATTTTAGGTTTGAGTCCCATCACCCAAGACGGAAAGAAGGTTGAAGCAAACTCAGACTTGGTATGTCGAGGCGGCATGTTAACAATCAAGCGATTGATCTCACCTCTAGCAACTTGCTCTAGCTTTTCGGCAAATATCTGATGATGACGACCGCAGACAAATTCTGGCCACATGTGATTGACGTAACTCAAAAAAGAATTTTGACACTCATCTTGCGTTGAGTAACCGTCTTGCTTCTCTAAAAGCAGCAGGGCTTCTTTGAGTTCAGCCTCTGTAAGTTTGGAAAAATCCATTTATTTGCTTTGGTATATTTTTCTAATTTTTTCTTCTATATCATTCAGCTGTTGATTAAATCTTTTGCCGCTTTTAATTGCAGCATTCATCATATAGTTTCCTTGAGCGCTATCTTTTGGATCGTACTTAGATGCTAAGTCTTGTCCCCTTTTATAATTTTGTTCTTGCTTTTTAATTAATTCCCTAAGCTTATTTCTTTTAGCAAACAAAGGCTTGAGTTGCATTTTTATTGGAGTAGAAATAACTTTTAATTTTTTAGTTGGATCAGCCATCATAATCGCAAACTCATCCAACGGATTAGGTTGATACCGTTCCATTATCGGATTGAATGGTTCGATTGAACCGAGGTCGAAAGTTCCTGGAGGAGCCTCAGTTACAGGAGCTGATTGAGCCAGCATCTGTAAAAGTTGATCTATATTGGTTGGCTCGTTGGCCATCGTTAGCTAAGTTGAGCTAGCTCTGCGTCGATACCGCCTTGCTCCATACTGCCTTGCAAAGTTTCCATTACAGCTTGAAATACAGCTGCAATATCATCATCATCCAAACCAGCTTGTCTTAGCGATTCAATTACCTCGGCTTCGGATGCGCCAGCTTGAACCATCTCAATAACCATTTGTACGTATTGGTCTAGCATTTGAGTTTCAGGTTGCATGCCTTGAACTTCCATTAGACTTGCTTCGATTTCATCTCCGCCTGGAGCCATCATTTCAGTTTCTTCCATTATCATTACCTCATCGCCTTCAGCGTAAACGCCTCGGCCTTTTAATATATCTGCTTGAGTTACTTTACCATCGCCTGTTAGGTCGGGGAAGTCTCCGCCGCCTGCTAGTTGGGGTCTGCCTTCCATTATTTCTTGTATTCTTTTTTGAATCGCAGCCATTTCAGCAGATGTATTAATAACGGCTTGGTCGTCGTTATAGGATCGGTCTAAACGCAATTGTTCTTCTAAATTTTTAAGTTGAGATTGCAAGCTAAATAATTCTCTTTCAAGAGAAATGTCTTCACCTTCTTGCATCATCATACGTGGCTCCATATCTTGCATACCACCCATACGCATTTGAGGCATCATTCCAATAGGTGCAACTTCTGGAAGATCTTGAGTCATCGGCATATCAGTTGGAACTTGTAAGTTCATCATATCTCTAGGAGATATCTTGGGGAGTTGGCTAAAATCCATATCGCCGATAGGTTGGCCAAAGATGGTTGGGTTGAAAGAGGGCATTTCACCTCGAAAACGCATGTCTCCCATACTAGGTTTCATCATCGGCATGCCACGCAAGAAACCGCCTCGACGTCTTGGCATTTGAGCCACTTGCTTTTTCATACCTTTTCTTATCTTACTTAAAAATCCCATATCGTTTCCTCGGTTGACTTATTCTAACATCCAAAAGTTTAAAAAGTATAGAAAAATTTTGAGGGGTATGGGTACCCTTTTGTTTATTTGGTTTTGTTTTGGGGAAAAAATGTGGATAACTTTTTCGTCTCAGGATTTTTTTTGGCTGGAAAAAATTTTTTTAGGGGCAGGCAAAGTAAAGATCTTGGAGAAGATAGATTGAACGAAGTGCAAAAATACCTTACCTGCAAACGAATCATATCCGACAAGATTCAAAAAGGCAATCTTTAGATATGAGAGTTTGAGTATGTGTATTATTGTTCTTGTCTGTATGTATATGGATGTTGTTATATATTTGGGGGGGTGGGGTTGTTTAAATCTGCCCGATCCTCCGACAAAGCCGACCTATAAAGAATCATCCGAGCCGAAGGCGAGGGCACTCAACTAAGCGAGGAACGAGCGTGTAAATTCTTATAACAGCGCTTGCGCTGACCTTATTATGCCTTGCAAAAAGGGAAGGGCATACAAGATAAATACCCCTATAAATATCTATTTATACGGCTATATTTGTCCAAATATGTGCAAATATCTGTAAATATTGCCAAATATCCCTATAAATACCCCTAAATACTCCTATATTTGCCCCCCTTCTCCCCTCTCGTTAGCAAATACATACAAAATACCCTAGAATTTAGCCCCCCTCCTCCCCTCTCGGTATAAATAAACAAAAAAAAGGGGGCTATTGCCCCCCTTCTCCTCTTGGTATTACCCAGTTATCCAAAGAATAACTAGAAGCAATACGATTAATATCTCAATCATATTCCTCCTCATACTTTTCTTGTTCTATAAACTCAGCAACTTTATTTCTAAGATTGCATATTGTTTCAAATTGAGGATGCTCGATATTAATCGAGCCTACCCCATATTTTTCCAACAAGTTATAAAAGTCATCTTGAAAGCTGATAAAGTCTTGATCTTGCATTTCTTTAGCAGTCATCATATTCCTCCTCAGGATATAAACCTTCAGGAAATCCGCAAGCAGTCTCGAATTTCTTTTGGTCGAAGTTTGGATTCTCTCGACGGAAGTAATAACAAAGATCAGAAATGAAATCACTCAGACCCTCGTTGCGAGTTTCCTCGAAGTTCCAATCTACATTCTTGAGTTCGCTCACGCTTTTGGCGATAGCTTCAAAGTGTTTACGACTAAGCGACATCTTTCACCTCCTTGGCTTCTTGTCTCTCGACTTCTCTAAGCGTAGCCTTCATCATTCTTGAAGAAAACTTGGCTTTGCTCTCGAAGGCAATATTAAATCTAGCGTTGATTAAACCCTTAACCATTCTAAGAGTTATCCAAGGCTTGCTGTCGTCAAGCGTGCTAGCTTGTAGCAAGACTAAACGAGCATATACTTCGAGATGATTCTTCTCGGTAATCTCACCCATACCGATCGCCATCATATAGTAGCCGATCATTTCTTGATATTGCCAAAGTTCATCTTTGGCAACCTCATCAATTTTGGTAAAGTCTACAATTAAACTCATCTCATCACCTCCTCAAGTCTTGCAATCAGTACTGGGTCAGTCTCGTTGACCAGTAGCATCCAAAAGATTCTCGGCTCTATCTTGAGCAAGTGTGGGAAGTTCCACTCGTCGCAAGCACATACGGCAAAAGCCAAGGCATTCATATCGCCATCACGCAGAGCGTTGGCAATCGGCAGCGCCCTAGAATCTGCTAGACCTCGATCGACCAAGGACTTGACCAAGTAGCTATCAGAAGATTCGGAATAAGGGGTATCTCTCATCCTCTCTGCAAGCACCTCGCAAATCTCATCTCTAAGAT